>Ga0315268_10000755_pt1 | contig 37713 bp, 32 predicted proteins | sample C1_top_MG_FD_204535 | JGI IMG/M metagenome (GOLD analysis project Ga0315268, IMG submission 204535) | Sediment microbial communities from Yellowstone Lake, YNP, Wyoming, USA - C1_top | ecosystem: Environmental > Aquatic > Freshwater > Lake > Sediment | place: USA: Wyoming | collected 2017-08-01
ACTTTTTCAATTTCAACACCCAGTTTTTCTGCAATAATTTTTTTGACTTTATTTTCAACCGACATTATTTCAATCTCCTTTTAATTTTCATATGCTTAGAATATCTCATACTTTAACAATGTATAAGCTATTCTGTTAATACTCTAATATTGTTTATGATATAATTAGTTAAATACTTATATAATTTGGCCGATTCTAGTAATTTAATTAAGATTTAATGTCAAGTTATATTATATTTATTATATGCACTTAAAAAGGTGTGATGTTTGAAATTAATTTAAAGGAAATAATGGAATAACTAGGTGATATATTAAAAAATTACATTGTTGTTAAATAATTTACTAATTACTAATATAGGACAGACTCGTAAAAAGTCATAAAAGCAGTCCGTCTGAAGCGGAGAAGCTGAAAATATTATATATTATTTTTTCTTCGTGCCCTTTGTGGTGAAAATTTAACTTTTTACGAAATCGTCATCTTTAATGCTTCTTCAAACTTCTTATTTATTTCCTCGGTTATAACGGCTGCCTCCTCAAGAAGAATATAGACTTTCACCATATCTTTATCTTTTGCTTTTTTAGCCCAATCCCGGTATGTTCCGGCGTGTTCTTTGTTATGCTTTATCCAGTGCTCCAGTAGTTTTGCCATTTTTTGATCAAAAGAGAGGGTTGAAGCCGTTTCGTGGTTGTGATGATTATGATTATGGTGATGCGTCATTGAGTCGTCTCCTTCCATAAATAGAATAAATATTAATGATAATAATTATAATGGCTTTGCATTATAGTCAACAAAACATAATCGAATATTCCCCGGCTTGAAACATATGCAACATATTATGGCTTCAGATAAAAATAAGCAGCTCTTTAACTACCGGACAATATCCATTGTTGTATTTGCAGCTCTTGTATCAGGTGTTATTTCAGGAGCTTTTATTGCATTAACATGGGATCTGCCACAGATACGCTCGCTTGAGTCTTTCAGGCCGGCCGGAATAACAAGAATATATTCAGCAGACGGAATATTGCTTTCGGAACTTTATCTGGAAAAACGAGAACCTGTGCCGCTCAAGGCAATTCCGTATTATCTCAAAGCAGCGCTTGTTGCTACGGAAGACAGGAATTTTTATAACCACAGCGGGGTCGATATAAGAAGCATCCTCCGCGCGATAATAAAAGACATAATGGCAGGGGAATATGTCGAAGGCGCAAGCACAATAACCCAGCAGGTTGCAAAAACTTTTTTCCTAACCCCAAAAAAGAGTTTGTTGCGGAAAATCAAAGAAGCTATCCTTTCATTTCAGCTTGAACGCCGCTACACCAAAGACGAAATAATGGAACTGTATGTCAACCAGATATACTTAGGGAGCGGCGCTTATGGTGTAGAATCTGCGTCAAAATTATATTTCGGAAAATCGGCAAAAGACCTGAACCTTACCGAATGCGCTCTGATAGCCGGTTTACCCAAATCCCCCTCCCGTTTTTCCCCTCTCATAAATTTGAATGCGGCTCAAAAAAGAAGAAATTTTGTACTAAAACAGATGCTGGCAACCGGGATAATCTCCGAAGCCGGATATAATGCTTCAGCCGATAGTCCTGTTATCCTTTTAAATCGTGAACAAAGCAGAGTCATTGCCCCCTATTTTATCGAATATGTAAAAAATTATCTCGAAGAGGTACTGGGCGCATCACGATTGTACATGGGAGGGCTTACCGTTCATACCACTCTTTTATCAAATCTGCAGAATGCTGCCGAAGAGTCATCTGCAAACGGAATTGCTGAAGTTGCAAAAAGAATGAAAAAGCGCGGCATATTAAATTCCGATCCCCAGTGCGCTCTTATCGCCATTGATATAAAGACCGGTGGAATTGTTGCCATGACAGGAGGCAACGATTTTTATAAAAGCTCTTTTAACAGGGCCACAATGGCTTTAAGACAACCCGGATCGGCATTTAAACCTTTTATTTATGCCCTTGCCGTTGAACGCGGGTTTACCCAGCATTCATTGCTTCTGGATGCTCCGGTTGTCTTTAAAGGCGGAAAAAGCGGCGAAGACTGGATACCCCAAAATTATTCCAGCAGTTTTGAAGGTGAAATTACATTAAGGAGGGCGCTTGCCATTTCAGAGAATATTCCCGCCATCAGGCTTACAGAAATTCTCGGCCCTTCTACTGTGGCGCAATTTGCCCACAAACTCGGAATCGAAACTTCCCTTGACCATGATCTTTCTCTTGCTCTCGGCACATCCGGGGTAACATTGATAGAGCTGTCATCCGCATTCGCGGTATTTCCAAACATGGGCAAATATATCAAGCCTTTTTGCGTAACCGAAGTAGAAGACCACAGGGGGAATATCATATGGCGGACAAAACCACAAAAAAGGATTGCGATGTCGGGCGAAGGGGCCGCAATAATGACAAACATGCTTGAGGCCGTGATAAATGAAGGCACAGGAACTGCTGCGCGTGTCCTGAAACGGTCTGTCGCAGGAAAAACAGGAACAACCAATGATCACAAGGATGCGTTTTTTATTGGCTTCTCCCCGTCGCTGCTGGCAGGTGTTTGGATCGGCCGCGATATGCCGGCTCCACTTGGTAAAGGAGAAACCGGGGCAAAAGCGGCGCTTCCGGTATGGATCAATTTCATGTCAAAGGCTCTTGAATACAAACAGAACGAGGCCTTTATTGTGCCTGATGGAGTGGTCAGGGTAAACATAGATCCTGTGACGGGCCTTCCGGCATCATCCGAATCAAAGACCGTTGCAACTGCTCTTTATAAAAAAGGAACGGAGCCGAACTATCCATAAAGGACCTCTATAAACCTCAAAAAGGCCCGGTGCGCAAGCCGTGAGGAAAGAGAGATGATTGAAGCAGAGGTTGACCTGTCCTAACATGTTGACTTTTTAGCGCTGTTAAAATATTGTCGAAAAAATTCTGTTCGGAGTGAAATAATAAACCCAAGTTGCTTCTATCAGGTAATATATATGGTTTTTCTTCCAAAAAAAATTAAGTTCAACCCTGTCATAATCTCAATCATAGCTGTAATTATAGTAACTTTCTCCTATTTGTATGGTATTCCTTTTCTGGATCTCATGGAATTGAAAACCATAGATTTGAGATTCAAATCAAGAGGGAAGATACCTATAACTTCAAATATTGTTCTTGCTGTAATAGATGAAAAAAGCATCGCAAAAGAAGGCAAATGGATCTGGCCCAGGTCAAAAATGGCGGAACTCGTCAACAGGCTTTCAAATGCCGGAGCTAAAGTAATCACTTTCGATATCGGGTTTCTTGAAGCCGATGAAAAAAGCACTGTCAGAGCAATAGAAGACATTCAAAAAAAGATGGAGGATCTCAACCAGTCCAATCCTTCATTGGCAAAATATCTTGAGGATCTCAAATTCCATACGGACAATGACAGGCTTCTTGCAAATGCAATACGCAACTCAAAAGCAAAAGTCGTCCTCGGCTATTTTTTCCAGACCGATGAAGCATCATCCGGACATATCAATGAAAAAGAAATCCGCATGCACCAGAACAATGTTCAGAGTTCAGAATACAAGGCTGTCTCCTATTCATCGGAATCGGCTAAAAATATCCCTCTGATCAAAACTTATTCTCCCCAGTCAAACATAAAAATCATTTCGGAAACAAGCAATTATTCCGGTTATTTCAACATGTTCCCGGATGAGGATGGAGTCGTAAGATGGCTTCCGGCCGTTCTTAAATGCAGGGAATCCATTTATGCTCCTCTCTCCATTGTCACCGCGGGCGCTTTTCTTGACAGCCAGCCCTCTGTACAATTGCATGAATACGGCATCGGTGAAATAAAAATCGGGGATATGTCAATTCCGACGGATGAGATCGGAAGAATAATAATCAACTACAGGGGGCCCGGAAAAACTTTTCCGCATATTTCCGTAACTGACATTCTAAAAGGCGAAATTGATGCAAATCTTATAAAGGGCAAGATTGTTCTTGTAGGAGCCACTGCCGTAGGAGTGTATGACCTCAGGGTAACCCCATTTTCAAATGTGTTCCCCGGTCTTGAAATTCATGCAAATGTTATAGACAGTATTCTCGGCAAAGACCTCATGTACCACCCGAACTGGGCCAATCTTTTCGATATATTCGCAATAATTATTGCCGGACTGTTTCTTGGAATAATAATTCCCAGAACCAAAGTCATGGCAGGCGCAGCAGCAGCATTATCATTATTTTTCGGATATATTATCATGTGTCAGTTCCTTTTTTCCGGAAAGGGATGGATATTGAACCTGGTCTATCCTCTTTCGGTCATAATAATAGTCTATGTCAGTATCACACTTTACAGATACATAGCCGAATCCAAACAGAAAAAATTTATAAGAGATGCCTTCTCAACATACCTTGCTCCATCCGTGGTAAAGCAGCTCATCGATTCTCCCGAAAAGCTCAATCTTGGAGGGCAGGAACGGGATATTACCGCTTTTTTTTCAGATGTCCAGGGCTTTACAGGCATTTCCGAAACACTCTCCCCTAAAGAGCTGGTTGATCTTTTAAATGAGTTCCTTACTGAAATGACGGATATCATCCTCGAATATGAGGGAACCGTCGATAAATTTGAAGGAGATGCTATAATTGCCTTTTTCGGAGCGCCAAATGACTTGCCCAATCATCCGGAAGTTGCCTGCAAGGCATGTATAAAAATGCAGAAAAGACTCGAGGCGCTGAGAACAAAATGGAAACAGGAGAAAAAGCCAGGCCTTAAGATGCGCATAGGACTTTGCAGCGGTAACGCCGTTGTCGGGAACATGGGATCAAAAAACCGGATGGATTATACAATGATGGGGGATACGGTAAACATTGCCGCAAGACTTGAAGGAGTCAACAAGATTTACGGCATTTATTCGATGATAAGCGATACGACATTTGCCGCGGCAGGAAAAGGAATAGTGACACGCGAGATAGATTCGGTAAATGTTGTCGGTAGAAATGAGCCTGTCACCATATACGAACTCGTGGGGCATCCGGAAGATGTGGATGACAGGATGCGCGGGACTTTCGACAGTTACGCAAAAGGACTTGCGGCGTACAGAAAGAGCGACTGGGAACTTGCCATAAAGCAATTCATATCAGCTCTCGACATCACGATAAACGACGGGCCAAGCAAAACAATGCTGGCCCGCTGCAATGAATATAAAATTAATCCGCCCGATAAAGACTGGAACGGGGCCTATACGATAAAGACGAAATAGGCCCCGGACTTATTTTTCGTTATCACATTACCTGGTTCCATGGAATATGCCAGTTGCGTATTGATAGTCGGGAGAAATGTAAGCTTTGGCTCCCCAAACCCCTCCTATCGCTTCTGCATTAGGTCCATATACTGATCCATATCCATTTTTCAGTTCGGCGGGTGTACCGTTGATCATCCACGTCCCTGTCCCTCCATTTAGCTCGAAATGAGGGCCGGCAGTAAATGAACCAATCGCGTTTGCAATGGCAACGTTGTTCCCTGTAACCGAATCTATAACAGCCATGTTAAAGGCTGTTATCTGATTAGATGGCAATCCAAAGTTTACAGTGGCACTAAAAGAACCCGTCATGTTAATGCCGCCACCGGGAAGGCCGCCATTTGCAGTCCAGCAGGTACCCTCGGCTCCCCCCAAATATGTCCACACCTGATTTAATGCTGATATGTCAGAGGTGTTATCCCCTGCAATGTAGTACCCTCTATTATTGACCCAGTTATCATACCCATAATCATCGTTCATAGCAACAGTCTGCGTCCAGTATCCCCATTCCATATAGGCATTGTGACCAAGAACTGTGCGGCTGATAGAATACGTACCTGGGATACCGCCATCATAATAATCAACATAGGTTAACGTCCCGCCATCTCCTGCTAAACCATCCACTTTCATCGTATAAGAATTTACAATATCATCGGCAATTTTATTCGTCCCATTCAAGTCCTGCAAAGAACTGCTAACAAATACGCCATTATTATAATAATACGGAGCTTCACTAACTCCATCATAACCTGTTAACATGGCCGTGAAATAACCGAATCTGTTAACTGGCCACACATCAGGGGTTGACTGGCTTTGCGCATTAATCGCAGAACCTGTTAGATTCTGGGCGATATTTTCTGCGATGTTCCCACCCGAAGCACCGGTACCGCCTGTTTCACCGCCTCCGCCTATCCCACCGCCTCCGCCTGTTCCGCCGCCTCCGCCTGAGCTCCCTGACCCGCCTCCTCCGCCGCCGCCACCTTCAGTCGCTCCAAGAAACTGGTTAGCCGTTGCGGGATTTGTCGGTTCAACATTACCTGCGCCGATGTTATCCAAAACAAGATTTTCACCTGCCCCGACAGTCTGCGTCCTTCCGTCGGCAATCGACGTTACATCCACCGTCCCCTCAAAACCATAAACTACCGTTTCAAAACTACCCGGTTCATTCTGAGCAAGATAAATAAAGCTGTTGTCCGAAAGATCCGCGACTTTTTCGCCGACTTTTCGCACCTCAACGCCAAATTTTGTTCCTCTCACACCCATAACCGCAGTCTGAGTCTTAACAGATGCAGAAACGGTTTTGTACTTGAAGAGACGCACCACGTAAAACATGGCCTTGCCCTTAAGCATGCTTATAACCGAACTTTTCTTTTTCGCAACCTGATCGTCAACTATTTCTTCAGCAACTACCTTGCCGTTCTCACCCATCGTTATGATATCTTCTGTGGAAAGCTTTATGCGGCATCTTGAATCCTCCAGAGTATAAAAAACATCCTGCTGATAAACGGCATCCCCTGTCGCTGCAAAATAGGCGCTGTTTGTATCTTTATGAACCACAATAACATGGCCTGTTGAATTCTGAATCGAACCGACAGAATTTCCTTTGGATTCAACAAAATAATCCTCAATTTTCATTGATTTGAGTTCATCCGGAATAAGACCGGGAGCGGCTGATTTTCCGCGCGGGACTCCGGCAGCAGCCGCTGATAAAGAAAAGAATACAAGCAGAATTGAAAATGCAGCCAGTGAAACAAATAGATATTTTTTCATATATTCCTCCATCATCAGAAGCAACAGCCTAAACTCAAAGCATACGATGTCCGTTCATAATCATATATTTCGGCAACGGCGGTTAATGTCCCTATGGGCTTGGCGGAGAAGGAATTACAGGCGGTACAGCAGGCGGTATCGGCGCTCCGCCCTTATCACCTACAAAAATGCCTACCGCAGCATGATTGCCTGATCCTTTATCCATGGCCCAGGCGCCTCCCATATGCTCGGCATTCGGACCAAAGAGTGACCCGGTGCAGGACGCGCTGGCGCCAGCCTGAATTACCCCGCCCACAACAATAGGCATGGGTGCAGACGGATAAACGGTTAAAGACCAATCTCCTCCGGTAATTTTAAACTCACCGCTCGATCCGACAAAACTGCCGGTGGCGTTGCCGATGGTTGCAGAAGGACCCATTGTTTTTGATACCGACATATCGAAATCCGTCACCGTTTTTGATGTCATGTCTATTGCACAGGAAAATATGCCGGTCATATCTGTTCCGCCGCCTCCGTTAAAGTAGGTGCCCCAGGCAGGACCCGCATAGGTGTAAGCGCCCGCCATACCAGCGACCGCGGCATCAGGCGTTACCAGACCATCTATATAATATGCCCGATCTGTAACGGCAAACTCCTTGGGGTAGGGAGAGCTACCATCCGACACCCATAAAGACATTGCCCAGAAGCCCCATTCCATATAGCTGTTCTGACCCAGCCTGTCATCCATGGGCCAGACGGCTGTGTTTACAACATTATTCATTTCTCTCGTATAGCCGAGATCGCCACTGTCATACGGTCCGCCTGCAACAGTATTTATACGTGTCAGATAAGGCGTTGACTGATCAGAACCGGTGTTGACGGCGGAAATATATCCTGCAGGGCTTACAATGGAATTTCCGCTCACGGAGCTGCTGTTGAAATTGCTTCGGGTAGAATTAGCATAAACATCTGCCAAGGATATGGAGGTGGGGGGATAAAAGTCAAATTTTGTAAGAAGAGCTGCAAAATAGCCGACTCTGGCGCCTGACACAATTTGCGTTTCTATAGTCTGGCTCGTCAAAGTCTGGGCTATGTTTTCCGAGACATCTTCAGCGATATTCAATGTTTCTTTAACTTTTTCCGCAACTTCAGCTATTAAGCCTGCACCCGATCTTCCGGCCGAGCTTCCGCCGACTACTCCCTCGGTTTCTTTTAAAAACTGATTGGCCGTGTTTGGATCCGTTTGAACAACATTGCCTGCTCCAGTGTTATCGAGAACGAGGTTTTCACCAGCACCAACGGTTTGCGTGATTCCGTTGGCAGTCGATGTCACATCCACCGTCCCCTCAAAACCATAAACTACCGTTTCAAAACTACCCGGTTCATTCTGGGCAAGATAAATAAAGCTGTTGTCCGAAAGATCTGCGACTTTTTCGCTGACTTTTCGCACCTCAACGCCAAACTTGGTTCCTCTCACACCCATAACCGCAGTCGGAGTCTTAACAGATGCGGAAACGGTTTTGTACCTAAAGAGACGCACCACATAAAACATGGTCTTGCCCTTAAGCATGCTTATAACCGAACTTTTCTTTTTCAAAACCTGATCGTCAACTATTTCTTCAGCAACTACCTTGCCGTTCTCACCCATCGTTATGATATCTTCTGTGGAAAACTTTATGCGGCATCTGGAATCCTGCAGAGTATAAAAAACATCCTGCTGATAAACGGCATCTCCTGTCGCTGCAAAATAGGCGCTGTTTGTATCTTTATGAACCACAACAACATGGCCTGTTGCATCCTGAATCGAACCAACAGAATTTCCTTTGGATTCAACAAAATAATCCTCAATTTTCATTGATTTGAGTTCATCTGGAATAAGACCGGCAGCAGCTGATTTTCCGCGCGGGGCTCCGGCAGCAGCCACTGATAAAGAAAAGAATATAAGCAGAATTGAAAATGCAGCCAGTGAAACAAATAGATATTTTTTCATATATTCCTCCATCATCAGAAGCGAAAGCCTAAACTCAAAGTATACGATGTCCGTTTATAATCATATATTTCAGCATTGGAATCATTCTCTGTGTACGTGAAAGCGAACGATGCATAAAAATACTTCATGAAACCCTGGCTCACCACTGCGGTTATGCCCTGCCGCTTATCTTCACGATAAAGGTTATAAAGAAGAGGTTTGTCCTCAAAGTCTTTTTTAGCCCACTGGTACTGTAAAAAGAGCTCCGTATTGGTCGGAAATTTTGTAAAATAGGACAAACTGCAGTACGGCCCGTCATATGTGTTTCTGTCATCATCAGCATCATGGTCGTCATACCCGGCTGTAAGGGAAAAAATGTGCTTCCGGTTATCAAGGTAAAAAGTCGGGGTCAGTTCATAACGGCGCGCGTTATTGTCAAGTCCCGACCTGCTGGTAAAGTAAAAATTTTCAGTACTGAATGAATAGAGCCCCTTCAGGCTGAAATACTGGTTGAAATGATGCTCATACTCAGGATCAACATGCAGCGTATAAGAGAGGCGGTCACTTCCATATTCCCTTTCCGTATAACCAACAGGCACTTTTAAAATATCCATTCTCCCGACCCACCACGGGCCTGTGCTGATGTCTGCGGATAAGAAATTGAACTGGCTGAAATCAAAATATGCCTTATTGTAAAATGAGAGGGCGCTATTCCACATCAGGCCCTTTGCATCGCCAATATCAAAAAGCAGATTCCCGGCGAGGCTGGTCACCGAGCCTTCATCCTTCAGCTCAGCCGTCATCTTGCCAGGTGTCAGGGTTCCTCCCATAACCTGGTATGTATCAAGTTCAGGGCCGGAATTGATATTGTCGTCCCACATGACGCCTTGGGCAAATCTCAGGTTCCAGGTTACTTTCCGGGTTCTTTCGTCAATCGCCGCCATCAATTTAGTCATGTTATCCAGAACAGCCTTGGGCGGAGATGCGGCTTTGACAAGCTCCAGCTCCTTCCTCGCCTCATCATAGCGTCCCATTGAAAAATATGTTGTGGCAAGCTCGAGTCTTACCCTGTTTAATTTCGGATCGATCAAAAGCATTTTTTTGAATTTTTCGACAGCAAGCTCCTTCTCTCCTGTCTTCATCGCGCTTGTGCCGATCCAGAACATGATATCCATGGTCTCAGCCCTGCTCGCAATTTCCTGGAAAATCGGAAGAGCCCTTGCAAATTCCCTGTCGTAGTAAAGAACAAGCGCGTCGGCAAGTTTCCTGTCGAGAGACTGAAGCTCTTCCGGTGTCATCTTGCTCAGTTTCTCTACGGCTACTTTATCTACAGCGCCGGAACCGATTTCATCCCCGATTATTTCTTCCTTCTCTTTACCGGGACTTCCGCTACCCTGCTGGGCGTTAACCAAACCGGTTTGAATAAATATTGATAAAAAGATCAGAATAAAAAGAGACGACAACTTAATTTTGATAGGCATAATCAGCTCCTCTTTATTGGACAAACTAGTTTCCATCCGGAAATGGATCTTTTGAGCGATTTCCGGCGTCAATCTGCGGGATTTCTTTTACGACATACTGTGGAACGGTATAATGATTTTTTATTTATTCATAAAAACCGGCTCTTGTCAATATTGAATTTCGCATGTTAATCTTCATATTATTACTTGATTTAACTCAAAAAGGTGCTATAAGAAACCAATGATCAGAAAAGCTAAAATACAGGATATAAAGGCAATTTACACCCTTCTGCAAATATACAGCAGCAAAGGAGAGCTGTTGCCCCGCCCTTTCAGCAAACTATATGATCATCTCCGGGATTTTATTGTTTACACGGATGATACAACCGGTGAAATCGTAGGATGCTGCGCACTGCAATTTTGCTGGGAAGACCTTGCTGAAATAAGATCCCTTGCGGTTCATCCTGATTATTTAAGAAAAGATATAGGGACATTGCTTGCCGAGACGGTTCTTGCAGAAGCCAAAACCTATGATATCAAAAGAGTCTTTACCTTAACTTACAAGCCTGGCTTTTTCGAAAAACTGGGATTTGTTCAGGTTGATAAGGCCGAGCTTCCGCTCATTAAAATCTGGTCCGATTGCATTCTTTGTGTTAAATTTCCCAATTGCGATGAAATAGCGCTTATCAAAGAAATAACATATTAAAGAAGTCTGGAGCCAGAATTCAGGAGTCAGAATTCGGGAGCCGGAATAAAAAGGTTTATAATAAATTCCTATACCGTTCAACTTCTGGATTCTGGCTCCTTTATAAACACAAATTCAGACGGCAAAGTAAAAAGCTCATTATGCAAGGCGCGCGAATCTTGAGGAATGAAGCGTACTTTTTGGTACGCTGCAATGACGAAAGATGAAGCGCAACACAGCAGAATGACTTTTTACAAAGCCGTCAGGTGTAGATTATATTGTGTGGAAGTGGAGGATATTTCCAGACTCCTGGCTTTGGCAGAATATACTGGCCATCAACAGTCTGCCAGTAAAGATCAGATTTTAATTCTCTCAGTTTTCCATCATCAGGCGGCTTTGCATGACTTGTCGGATAATATGCCACCTGGAATATGCAGATATTATCCTTCCTGTCCCTCGCCACAACATAATTCTTCTTGAATGTAATCGGAGAAATATTATTTGCTCCTGCGATCTGGTTTGTTTCATTCTCGGTAAACTTCATTAATATCGCCTTTGAAACTCCCCGTTCCGAAATCCGTATCAGCGCCCTTGACCCGCTGCTTCCGGCATAAACGGTCGTAATACAGGGAATCCTTCTCAGATACTGGGCTGCTACTATCGCGGCAGTTCTTCTGCCGCCGGCCATGACAGGAAGTCCGTAATATTCGAAATATTTCTTCTGGATATCTTCAGCATACTTGTCCCCTTTTTCATAAATGTCTTTTGAAATGTAACGCAAACTGCGCGCAAGATCTTCGGCAGCTTCAGCAACAGGCCAGTCTATGCGGACATGAAAATGAGTCAGGGCATACCTGTCTGCCAACATGCTTGAAGGATCCCTTTGAATAAGCAGAGAATAGTCAACCGGCAAAAGTACCTTCATAAAATCAAAGAACAGCACGGAATCGAGAAATTTACTGGTTCTGTCGAATGTATTGGAAAGGTGAAGGGTCTTTGAACTTATCATATTGGCTTTGTTGGTTTTATTGACATCAAAGAACCTGATATATTTTTTGTGATCTGCGGAGATTGAATCTTCTACGAAAAGAACAAGAAAGGTGTTCTGAGATTCATATTCTATGTCGGATACGCGGGCGCGGGGTTTAAGTTCCCGTTTTTCAACAAAAGGATAGTTTTTATTTCTGCTTAAAAAATTGTTGAAGGAATCGACAAGGGCATATTGAAGCATGAACCGGTCAAGCTCGTCCCTAATGAGCTCATAATATGACCGCCTCAGTTTATTTGCCTGACTCAGCGATTCTCTGACACTCCAGAACGCCAATTTCCCCTCCTTATTTAGTTTCCGGCTTTCATCAGGGCGGCAACAGCCGGCAGGGTCTTTCCTTCAAGCAGCTCAAGAAAAGCTCCTCCTCCTGTTGAGATAAAGGTTATCCGGTCAGCTTCTCCCGCCTTATGCACCGCCGTATCAGTATCCCCACCGCCCACAATCGTCAGGGCATGGGAATTTGCCAGGCTGTTTACCATCGCCATTGTTCCCCGGCTGAAGGCATCCATCTCGAATGCCCCGAGGGGACCGTTCCAGACTATGGTTTTCGCATCGTAAAGCGCTTCCGCAAAAAGCATCGATGTGGCAGGGCCTATATCGAGAACCATCCAGCCTTTTGGAATTTCCGCAACCGGCACAATCTTTGTCACAGCATCGGGAGAAAAGGTGTCGGCAGCAACCGCGTCCACCGGAAGATAGAGCCGGATTCCTTTTTCGGACGCCTTCCGGATGATCGTTGCCGCAACTTCCACCAGATCTTCTTCAATTTTGGAAGTCCCGACATCTATGCCTTTGCTTTTCAAAAAAGTGTTGGCCATCGCACCGCCGATAAGGATCTTGTCAACACGCTGAATCATGTTTTCAAGAGCGGCCAGCTTGGTTGAAACCTTTGCTCCTCCGACCACGGCAACAAGGGGTCGCTGAGGATCGGTCATGGCTCTTTTGAAGTATTCCAGCTCTTTCTGAAGCAGAAATCCGGCAACCGATATGGGAGCATGCTCTGTGATCGAGGCAACTGAAGCATTTGCCCTGTGGGAAACTGCAAAGGCGTCGTTAACATAAACGTCACAAAGCTGCGCCAGCTCTTTTCCGAACTTATCGTCGTTAGTCTCTTCCTCCGGATGAAATCTCAGATTTTCAAGAAGCAGGACATCTCCATCCGACATCGAAGATACAAGCGCCTTTACTTCCGGCCCGATACAATCGGGCGCCATCCTTACCTCTCTGCCGAGATAAGAGCCGAGACATTTTAAGACCGGAGCAAGACTGTATTTCGGCGCGACCTTGCCTTTCGGCCTTCCAAGGTGAGATGCAATTATAAGTTTTGCTTTATTGTCGATGGCGTATTTTAAGGTCGGAACAACAAACCGTATCCTGGTATCGTCTGTGATATTCTGCTTTTCATCCAGAGGAACATTAAAATCCACTCTTATGAATACCCGTTTGCCTGAAAGGTTAACATCTTTTATAGTTTTCAAGATCTCCTCCTTTCTGATACTCTCATTTCTTCTCATGCATCTTTCTGTGAAAGTCCTTCTTATCCGACCACCGCTTGAAAAATCCGATCATACCTGAATTATATGCCCTGTCGACCATCTCCTCCTTAACTTTCAGACCTTCTTTCCCCTTCATCGCCTCACGCAGGCAGTCGGTCTTGTAATGACATGGGAAACAGGATTCCGGAGTGCTTCGCAAGCCATCTTCTCCTTCCGGAAAAACGACCTCGAGTTTCGCAAAACAATAGGGATGTTTTCCCCTGTTCTCCGTCATTTCATCTCCCGGCTCCGAGTTCCCTGACCTGCATGTCAAATTCGCGGTTGATTTTTTCTATATATCCGTTATCGGCAAAACTGTAATATTTATTATCCCCTATCACAAGATGTTCATGAACGGTCACGCCCATAACCTTGCAGGCAAAAATGAGCTGCCGTGTAACGGATATGTCTTCTGAAGATGGCGCCGGGTCGCCTGACGGATGATTATGAGCAAATATCAGGGCAGCAGCGTGATAATCAAGAGCGGCGCGCGCCACTTCCCTCGGATAGACGGAACTGGAAGTCAGCGAACCCTGAAAGAGTGTTTCAGCCCTGATAACTTTATTTTTAGCATCAAGGAATATGACCTTGAAGCATTCAATGTTTTTATCTCCCAGATCATGATTAAGGTAATCAAACAATTCTTTTGAGTTGTTTAACGGATCTTTATTTATCAATTTTTTTTTAAGATAACGGTGTGCGGCGGCCTGCACAAGCTTTATCCCGAAGAGGTTTTTCGGGCCTATGCCTTCTATATCGCATAATTCACTGGGTGAAGCCTCAAAAACTCCCTGTAGAGTTTTAAATCTTTTCAATGCCGCCTTTGCGGCATCCTTGCAATCTCTTCTGGGGGTAGCAAGGGTTAGAAGAATTTCTATTACTTCGTAATCGTGGAAACCGTCAAGGCCTGATGACAAAAATTTGTCACGAAGCCTCTCTCTGTGGCCTTCGCCCTTATTTTTAATGTTACTGCTCATCCATTTCCTGCTTAAGGTCCCTTGTCATAAGCCTGAGGACGGCCTCTTTCGGAGAGACATCTTCATAGAGTATCCGGTATATTTCATGGGAAATGGGCATTTCGACGCCAAGCTTTAAAGAAAGATTGTAGACCGACTTTGCGGTCTTTACGCCTTCTGCAACCATGCGCATTTCGGAAAGGATCTCTTTTAGCTTCATGCCCTCCCCGATTTTTTTCCCGACAGCATGATTCCTGCTCAGGTCCCCGGTGCATGTCAGAATCAAATCACCAACACCGGCAAGACCAGTAAAAGTTATAGGCTTAGCTCCAAGCGCCAGCCCCAGGCGCCGTATCTCGGTCAGGCCTCTTGTAATAAGAGCAGCTCTCGTATTTAATCCGAGACCAAGGCCGTCTATAACACCCGCGGCAATGGCAATAACATTCTTAACCGATCCTCCCAGTTCCACGCCTGTAACATCATCATTGGTGTAAACTCTGAAAAACGGAGTGGCAAAAACACTCTGAACAAATGCTGCTGCATCAGGATCCTTTGATGCCGCAGTCACGGCGGTAGGAACTTTTCGTGCAACCTCCTTTGCAAAGCTCGGCCCTGAAAGCGCTGTAAAGTTTCCCTCCGGAATGCCGGGAATGCATTCTTTAAGAACGCCTGACATGGTCAGATAGGTGTTGTTCTCTATCCCTTTTGTAGCCGATACTATTATTGTATCCTTCTCTATCAGACCTGAAATTTTAATTGCGATTTCGCGCATTACATGGGACGGAACAGCTATCAGCACCAGGTCTTTTCGAGTAACAACATCCTCAATATCATTTGAAGGAAAAAGATTTGAAGAGAGCGCTACACCGGGAAGGAAAACTTTGTTTTCCTTTATTTCCAGTATCTGATCTTTCACTTCTTTCTCAAAAACCCAGAAGTCTATTTTGAATCCTTTATCCGCAAGAAGATTCGCAAGAGCTGTGCCCCAGCTCCCTCCACCCACCACACCGATTCTTGTTTTGGTTATATCCGTAATTTTAGTCATTTAAAAATCTATTTAATCCTTTTCAGCAAGCCTCGCAGCGCCGACAACCTTTTCAGTCGGCTCTCTTTCAATCAGCTTGACGCCCTGGGTATTCCGGCTGATAACAGAAATGCCGGTTATGGGAGTGCGAATAATTTTTCCCGTATCGGTCATAAGCATCAGGTCATCCGCATCATTAACAATCAGTATTGTAACGACCTGGCCGTTTCGTTCGGTCGTCTTTATGCCTATGACACCCTTTCCGCCTCTTTTCTGAACAGGATATTCATCTATCGATGTCCTTTTCCCAAAACCGTTTTCCGTAACTGCAACGAGTGTCTGGCCGTGAGTCAGGACTTCCATCCCCACAATACGGTCGCCGTCAGCAAGGCGCATTCCGCGCATTCCGCCTGCAATGCGTCCGGTTGTACGCACATCCGACTCGTGGAAACGGATAGATTTTCCCGTCGCGGAACATACGAAAACATTAAGGGTTCCGTCCGTAATCCGCGCCGCGATAAGCTCATCCCCCTCACCAAGATGCAAAGCCCTGATTCCTCCCAGCCTGGGGCGGCTGTAATCCATCAGATCCGTCCTTTTAACCAGCCCATGTTTGGTTGCCATTATTACATAAGAACCGGGCTCAAAAGACTTAACAGGAAGAATGGTGGTCAGCTTTTCACCTTCATTAAAGTTGAGGAGATTTACTATAGCCTTTCCGCGGGTTGTCCGTCCGGATTCCGGAATATCATATACCTTGCACCAGTAGACTTTCCCCTGATTTGTAAAAAATATAAATGTATGGTGGGTTGAAGCGACGAAAAGGTGCGCAACGAAATCCTCCTCTTTGGTGCCCATCGCTGTTTTCCCTTTTCCTCCTCGGCCCTGGGCCTGATAGACACTTGCAGGAGTTCTCTTGATATATCCATCCTTTGAAACAGTTACAACCATATCCTCTTCTACGATCATATCCTCAATGGAAATATCCTCCGTCTCTTCCACAATTTCGGTTCGTCGGGAATCACCGTACTCATTTTTTATCTGAGCAAGCTCATCCTTTATGATATTCAATACGAACTGTTCGCTTGCAAGAATCTCCCTGAATCGGGCGATATCCTTCAGAACAGCATTGTATTCCTCAATAATTTTTTCACGCTCAAGGCCGGTAAGTCTTTGAAGACGCATATCGAGCACAGCCTGGGCCTGAATCGGCGTCATGCCGAATTTTGATATAAGGCCGTTTTTGGCATCTCCCGGAGATTTGGAACTTTTGATCAATGAAATAACGGCATCGATATTATCTATTGCTATCTTGAGACCTTCGAGTATATGTGCCCGCGCTTCGGCTTTTTTCAGATCGAACCTTGTCCGCTTTACTATTATATCCTTCCGGTGAAGGACAAAATACTCAAGTATCTCCTTTAAAGTCAGGATCTCCGGTCTGTTGTTTACCACGGCAAGAAAAATAATTCCGAAGGTGCTCTCCATCCGGGTATGCTTGTAAAGCTGGTTTATCACCACCTTCGCCACCTGGTCTTTTTTCAGTCCGACGGCAATCCGCATCCCCTCCCTGTCGGATTCATCCCTTACATACTTTATGCCCTCCAACTGCTTATCGCGGACCATCTCCGCAATCTTCTCTATAAGCCCGGCTTTGTTGACCATATAAGGAAGCTCGGTAACCACTATGGTCTCATTTTGACTCTTTTTATCTATTTCAACCTTAACGCGGGCCCGTATCTTAACCTTGCCTCTCCCGGTGGAATAGGCTTCGGATATTCCGCTCTTTCCGTAAATGATGGCGGCCGTGGGAAAATCAGGACCGGGAACTATTTTTATAAGTTCTTCACATGAAATACCGGGATCATCAATAAGAGCTCTTATCGCATCTGCAACCTCGGTCAGATTGTGCGGAGGAATACTTGTCGCCATGCCGACAGCGATTCCGGAAGATCCGTTTATCAGAAGGCATGGAATTTTCGCAGGCAAAATAGATGGTTCGGTCAGGGACTCGTCATAATTCGGGACAAAATCAACTGTCTCCTTATCGATGTCCTCCATCATTTCATGAGCAAGGCGCATCATCCTTACTTCGGTATACCTCATTGCAGCGGGAGGATCCCCGTCTACCGAACCGAAATTGCCCTGCCCGTCAATCAGCATATACCTTAATGAAAAATTCTGCGCCATTCGCACCATGGTATCGTAAACGGCGGTGTCGCCGTGCGGATGATACTTGCCGATGACATCACCCACAATCCTCGCCGATTTTTTGTACGGTTTATTCCAGTCGTTCTTCAGCTCGCGCATTGCGTAGAGAACACGGCGGTGAACCGGCTTAAGACCATCCCGGACATCCGGCAAAGCCCTCCCGATAATAACGCTCATGGCGTAATCGAGATAGGACTTTTTCATTTCGGTTTCGATGTTTATTTCTGATAATTTTTCAGCTTCAATCATAAAAGAACCTTATTAATTCTATTGGTTTCATTCAAACGAAATTTCCTCCTGCTTAGGAGCCGTTACAAAATAGCTGTTACTTTCTGAATCATTTCGTTAGGAGCCGTTACAAAATAACCATTATATTTCTGACTATTTTGTTACGGCTCCTTATGCCGGTCACGGCTTACGGCTCCTTATGCCGTTCTTGCCATCAAATGGTACGTATATTCTCTTCCAGCGGCTCACAGCAATAATAGCGTATTACCTGCATAATTTAAACCGGCGGAAAGGGCGATAATCGATAAAGCCATTGACTCGTGATACTTTCGATAAGAAAAAGATTTATGGACTCCTTAAGAGATCATCAAATTAGGACGCAGATTTTCGCCGATATCCGCAGATAGACAGGCTGTTAGCTAATAGTCTACAGCCTAACAGTCTTCAGTCTAAATTTCTGCGTTTATCTGCGTCCAAAATGCAAATTCCTAAATCTTACTTATTTGCTGACAAACGCTCCGCCAACAAATAAAAGGAATACTTCATATACAAGCACAGGAACATAACTGCCGAAAAGAGCATAAACTATCCCGCCTCCAATTATGGCAGGCACGCCACAAAAAACCAGAACTCCTAATTTTCTGCTGATGTCCATCTCGCAAATCTCCTATAACTTATTGCATCCATATAATAAACTGTAGTCTGTAGGCTGAAGACTATTAGACTGCCCACAGCCTATCCACCTGAGCAGTTTTTACCAGCAACGGGTTAATAAGTAAAGAAAAAATGTCGATTTATTTTCTCTCAACAATCATCGCCATCCCCATCCCGCCCCCGATACACATCGTAATGAGCCCTGTGGAATATCCTTTCCTTTTCATCTGGTTCATTCCTGAAACCATCTGACGCGCCCCGGTGCAGCCTATCGGATGTCCCAGAGATATACCGCTTCCAAGTTCATTCGGCCTGTCATTTTCAATTCCAAGTTCCCGCATGCAACCGATTGCCTGTGCGGCAAATGCTTCATTTAACTCAATCATATCAATGTCTTTTAATGTCATCCCGGCCGATTTCAAAACTTTCCTGACAGCAGGAACAGGGCCGAGCCCCATGTATGCAGGATCAACACCACCTGATGCAAAAGCCTTGATCGATACTATGGGTTCCAGACCCAGCTCTTTCGCTTTTACTGAACTCATCAAAACAACTGCCGCGGCCCCGTCATTAATGCCTGAAGCATTTCCGGCAGTTACGCTCCCGTCCTTCTTGAATGCCGGCCTTAATTTAGCCATCTTTTCAATGCTCGTTTCCATCGGACGCTCATCTTTATCAAATACGGTTTCGCCTTTGCCTGTCTTTATGACTACCGGAACTATCTCCTGTGCAGATACGCCGTTCTTTATGGCCGCCATAGCCCTGTTATGGCTCAGGACACTGAGCTGATCCTGCTCCTCCCTGCTGATCCCATACATGGCGGCAATATTTTCAGCGGTTAATCCCATGTGGTACCCGTAAAAAATCTCGAATAACCCGTCAAAAACCATGAGATCATAAATCTGGCCTGTCCCTGTAAGTTCCATTCTGTGTCCCCAGCGGGCTTTCGGAAGAGCCATCGGAGCAAGGCTCATATTTTCCTGCCCTCCTGCTATTATTACATCGGCCTGGCCTGTCATTATGGAAGAGGCGCCCAGGGCAATGGCTTTCAGACCGGAACCGCAAACCTTGTTGATTGTAAATGCCGGAGTCTCTTTCGGAAGCCCCGCCCGGATCATGGACTGTCTGGCCGGATTCTGGCCCTGACAGGCCTGGAGCACGTTGCCCATGATAACTTCATCAACCGTAACAGGGCTGTTTGAATTGTCCCAGTCCGAATATCTGCTCTCAAGCTCAGTCAATCCTTTATCTTTCAATTTATCCGGAGCATTCTCCTCCATCTCTTTCCCTGCAACAGGCCTCAAGCCCGCCCTTTTTAGAGCATCCTTTATAACCAGTGCACCGAGATCAACAACCGGGACATCTTTTAAACCTCCGCCGAACGCTCCTATGGCAGTCCGCGATCCACCTACAATTACAACCTCTCTCATGATTAAATCCTCCTGATTTATTTGATATAACCAAACATTAACGACTTCGTAAAAAGTCGTTCTCACACAAAGATCACGGAGAACACAAAAAAAGATCTGAATGTTTTCAATAGGCCTTTCTTCGTGCCTTTGTGCTTTCGTGTGAAAAAATAACTTTTTAGGAGTTCATCAAAAATTTGTTTTAGGACACCATATAGAATATTCAAAATGTTATATCAATCAATTTAATATTATAGACTTTTCTCCCAATAAGCTGGGAGAAAAGGTTCAAGTGTTTGTTCTCTAATGATTTTATCTTCTTATTTCATCTTCGGCTTTCAGCATCCTCTCAATCACAACACAATCAGTTATTGCCTTATATTGTAACTTTCGATATGATCATTTGCAGAATGAATAAGTTCATTGGAACCACCAAGACTAAAAACGCTTTTGGCTAAGCATAATAAATGAAATACACTCAATACTTTCTTTATACACGACAAAGACCCGACAGAGCACGCATCAAAAACGAATGGATTGATTTTACTATCAAGAATCCAGTTAAAATCGAAATTCAATCTGATGGAAGAATTAAAAAATGGGCAAAGATAGAAGAGGAAGGAAAATATTTGCGCGTTGTATTGCTTGAAGACGGAGAAACTATTCACAATGCCTTCTTTGATAGGGATTTTAGCGAGGTTTAAGCCATGAAGATAAAATATTTCAACGACACAGATACCGCATTGGTGGAATTTACAAAAAATCCGGTAAAGGAAACCAGGGAAATATCGGAGAATGTTTATATAGACCTTGATGAAAAAGGCAATCTTGTCAATATGACTATTGAGCATGCAAAAGTAACAGCTCAACTGCCGGATATATCTTACCAGCAAATAGAGAAAGAACAAATTACCGCATAACATTTAAGCGCTGTATCAGACAACGTTCCGGCCTTTTTTATAAATTTTCACAATAAAGTTTTCATTATCTATCCTCGATTGATGAGGCATGATTACCTCATATAAAACTTCAAAAAAATAGAAACGCATTAAATCATGGGATGTCTCCATGCACCCCCCCAAACAGATGGCACGATATACGGAAGAGCAACAAAAACCCGGAAAAAACTTGTCAGGAATATTATGATAGATTATAAGGAGATACAATAATCTGAGAGTCGAGAACACGGAACAGCCTCCAGCTCGTGGAGATATACAGAAACTATAGAATAACTTGTTCGAAGGAGTGAATATGAAATGCCCACATTGCTTAATTTCATTTCATGACAATCGAGAGGCAATTCCTCTTAATGAGGATTGTGATTCAGATTGGACTCTGATGCGAAGGGTCTGTCCGTCTTGCAGGCGGTATATTCTAAGTCTGTTTCAGAAATATAATCGCTATAATGTAGGTGGTAAACAAAATCATTATCATAACAACAGAGAGTTTTTTTGTTACCCAAAGGCTTACAGTCGTGCACCTCTTTCTGCGGATGTGCCAGACATTTATGCAAAAAATTATAGCGAAGCATGTTTGACTCTTTCGGATAGCCCAAAGGCAAGCGCTGCATTAAGTAGAAGGTGCCTCCAACATCTTCTGCGAGAGGAGGCTAAAGTCAAACATGGGAATCTTGCCAATGAAATCCAGCAGGTACTTGATGAGGGTAAACTGCCTCCACTCATCCTCGAATCCCTTGATGCAGTGAGAAATATTGGTAATTTTGCAACACATCCAATTAAAAGTAAATCAACAGGTGAAATAATAGACGTTGAACCGGGTGAGGCCGAATGGAATCTTGATGTTCTTGAAGCGCTTTTCGACTATTTTTTTGTTCAACCTGCCCTTTTGAAAAAGAAGCGTGATGCACTAAATGCTAAACTGAATGAGGCCGGAAAACCTAAAATGAAATAAACTTCGAACAAGGGCATTCGCTCTGATCCCAAAAGCCTGGTGGCTTTTGGTCCAGGTGATGCCCGGCGTTGGGATAACCCCGGAATTTTTGAAATTCAACAAACGAGGAATATCCTACATAGCAAAAATATTATAAATATGTGCCTGATTCTTTTATCATACCTCAACCATCCGTCTTACAGGCTGATACTTGCGGCTAACAGGGATGAGTTTTATGACCGTCCGACAGCGCCTCTTGGTTTCTGGGATGAAGCTCCCCATGTTTTAGCAGGAAGAGACTTAAAAAGCGGTGGAACATGGCTCGGCATAACAAAAGCAGGACGCATATGTGCCATAACCAATTTCAGAGATCCTGCTGTTCAGATATCTGACGCCCCGTCAAGAGGACATCTCGTAGCCGACTTTCTTAAAGGAACCGAATCGCCTCAAATATACCTCAAGAAAGTCAAAGAGGCTGGAACAAGATACAACGGATTTAATCTTTTAGCCGGAAATCAATCCGGAATTTTCTGCTGTTCGAACAGGGCAGAGGATATAATAAGACTCTCTCCCGGCCTTTACGGCTTGAGCAATAATCTTCTGGACACCCCATGGCCGAAAGTTGAAAAAGGAAAGAGGTGTATGGAAAAAATTCTTTCTTCGAACGAGATAGACTGCGAGAGCCTCTTTGAACTGCTTTCGGACAGGAATATGCCGCCCGACAGCGATCTGCCCGACACAGGTGTGGGCATTGAATGGGAGAGGATTCTATCTCCTCTTTTCATCAAAAGCGATATCTACGGAACCCGATCATCTTCCATAGTTTTAATCGGGGAAAAAAATATTGTTTTCACGGAACGGACATATATCAAAAATGATTCCGGCTCCATGAAACATGAAACACGGCAATTTTCATTTGATTTTTAAAGATTCCCGCCTTCTTTTTTGGATACCTTCCCTTTTTCTTCCTTTATTTTGCGCCATTTTTCAAGTCTGTCTTTAATCGTCTTTTCATAACCCTTTTCGGCGGGAAAGTAAAAATGGCGCCCTTCAAGCTTTTCAGGCAGATACTCCTGGTAAACGTATTCCTCCTTGTAATCGTGGGCGTACTTGTAATCCTTGCCGTACCCAAGCTCTTTCATCAAGGCTGTCGGGGCGTTCCTGATATGAAGCGGGACCGGAAGCGCCCCTCCGTTTCTGACTGCTTCTTTTACTCTTCCGTATGCGGTATATATGCTGTTGCTCTTGGGTGCGGTTGCAAGATAAACAGCAGCCTGGGCAAGTGCGAGCTCGCCTTCGGGCTGTCCGATAAATTTAAATGCCTCCATCGCGTCTACCGCGACACTTAAAGCGTAAGGGTCGGCATTCCCAACGTCTTCCGACGCAAACCTCACCATCCTTCTTGCTATATAAAGGGGATCCTCACCCGCTGCCAGCATTCGGGCAAGCCAGTAAAGGGATGCATCAGGATCGCTGCCTCTCATGCTCTTATGCAGGGCTGAAATAATGTTGTAATGCTCCTCGCCGGATTTATCATACAACAGGGCCTTCTTCTGCAAAGCCTTTTCCAGATCTTCAAGTGATATACCGACGGCGTCACCGGCGCCCTGTTCTTTTGCTGTCGCTATTCCGGCTGCCGCTTCAAGGCTGTTTAAAGCCATGCGGGCATCCCCGTCCGATATTCTTACAAGGTGGGAGAGAACTTCACCCGAAAGTTCAAGATTCAGGCTTCCAAGCCCTCTTTCCTCATCTTTTAAAGCCGCTTCGATTATCCCGGAGATATCTTTATCGGACAATGTTTTAAGAGTTATCACCCTGCAGCGTGAAAGAAGTGGGGCAATGACCTCAAAGGAAGGATTTTCGGTCGTAGCACCGATTAAGGTTATGAGCCCGCTTTCGACATGATGAAGGAATGCGTCCTGCTGAGCTTTGTTGAATCTGTGGATTTCATCGACGAAAAGGATGGTTTTTTTTCTAAACAGTTTTAACTGATTCTTTGCTTCATCTATGACAGCCCTTATTTCCTTTACTCCGGAAAGAACAGCTGAGAAATGCAGAAAGTGGGAGCTTGTTTCGCGGGCGATAATTCTCGCAAGGGTCGTTTTTCCGCACCCGGGAGGACCCCAGAGGATCATGGAAAATACCTGATCTTTTTCGACGGCGTGCCGGATCAGAGTTCCGCTGCCGACGACATGCTCCTGCCCGGCAAACTCGTCCATGTTTCTGGGGCGCATCTTCTCGGCAAGAGGCTTTGATTCATTTCCGGTTTCCCGTGCGCCATATTCAAAAATATCCAAGTTTCCCTCAATAAAATCTTATTAAATCAGGCCGCCGATTTCCGCTGATATCCGCAGATAGATAGGCTGTTAGGCTGTAGGCTGTTAGCTAATAGTCTACAGTCTTCAGTCTAAATGCCTATACTGTCACTTGAATCCTGGAACCCTCGAATCCTTGACCCCTTTATTTTTTCCTGTGCCTGTCACCTTCCCTTTTTCTGAAAACCAATTGCACGGGAGTCTTATCAAGTCCGGCGCCCTCTCTGATTCGATTGATAAGATACCTCTTGTAAGAAAAATGGACTGAATCAGGATAATTCACAAAGCATAAGAAGGTCGGAGGCTTAACCGAAACCTGGGTAGCATAGTAAAATTTAAGCCTTTTCCCTTTGTAAAGCGACGGCTCAGTTTTACTGATGGCAGCTTCCAGAACTCTGTTCAGCTCTCCGGTTCCGATGCGAAAACCATACTGTCCGTATACCTCTTCAACCAGGTTAAAAATTTTTGCAACCCCGAGCCCGGTCTTTGCCGAAATCGCCATGACGGGCGCAAAGTTTAAAAATTTGGCATCGTATCTGATTTGATCAATAAATTTTTTCTTTGTTTTATCACCCTTCTCGACGGTATCCCACTTGTTTAAAAGAAAGATGCATCCGCATCCGCGCTCGTAAGCATATCCCGCAATGCTTATATCCTGCTCCGTTATCCCTTCGGAAGCATCGATGATGATGAGAGCCACATCGCACCTGTCAAGGCTTTTTAAGGCTTTAATAATCGAGAACTTTTCAATCTTCTCCGACACCTTGCTTTTTCGCCTGATGCCGGCAGTGTCTATAATGAGGTATGGTTTTCCTTTTATCTCGCAAAGAGAGTCAACCGCGTCCCGGGTTGTGCCCGGTATTTCGCTTACTATGTGGCGGTCTTTGCCGAGAATGCGGTTTATAAGCGAGGATTTTCCCGCATTGGGTCTTCCTATAACGGCAATCTTTGTAATCTCCTGCGTTTCGCCCGGAACATGGCAGGGAATCTTGTTTACAAGATCATCAAGGAAATCAGGAACTCCGTAACCGTGCTCGGATGATACCGGATACGGCTTTTCTATGCCGAGAGAATAAAAATCGTAAAGATTGATCTCCTTTTCATCTCCATCGATCTTATTGACAACGTAAAAAACAGGCTTTTCGACCGATCTGAGCAATTTAATGATATCAGAATCAAACGGGGATACACCGCCTTTTCCGTCCAGCATCATTATAATTGCATCGGCATCATTGATGGACTGCCTTACCTGAAAACGGACTTTCGAGGTCATGTCGTCTTCGTCGCCGCCAGCAAAACCACCGGTATCGACAAGCGTGAATTCAACATCGTTCCAGACCGCATCCCGGTATATCGAATCCCTTGTCACACCAGGAAAATTATCGACAATGGCATCTTTAGTCCGGGTGACCCGGTTAAAGAAAGTCGATTTGCCTACATTCGGTCTGCCAACAATAGCTACAACAGGTTTCATTTCATAAACTCATATGATTCAAATAAAAAGTTGATAGAAAAGCTTTGCATAATTCTCGACAGGATTTAACAGGATAAACGGGATTATCCAAACAATCAAATACTAAACAAAAAAGGATTGGCCACTGATCCCTGCTGAGTGAAAGGGGTTATGCAAATCTTTCAGAACAGGAGCAAGAAAACGGCTGATAAACACTAATGTAATATCTGACTTAAAAAGAGTTTCGTCCTGTCGTGCTGCGGGTTATCGAAAAACTGGTGCGGGGTGTTTTCTTCGACAATCTGGCCGAAATCCATGAACATGACCCTGTGCGCAACACTTTTTGCGAAACCCATTTCATGGGAGACAACGATCATTGTCATGCCTTCTTCGGCAAGGTTTATCATGACATCCAGAACCTCTTTGACCATTTCAGGGTCAAGAGCCGAGGTCGGCTCATCAAAAAGCATGACTTTCGGCTTCATGCAGAGGCTCCGGGCAATCGCAACTCTCTGCTGCTGACCGCCCGAAAGCTGCCCCGGGTATTTATTCGCCTGTTCCGCAATATGCACTTTTTCAAGATAATACATTGCCGTTTCTTCTGCTTCTTTTTTTGGAACTTTTCTTACCCATATCGGGCCAAGCGAGAGATTTTCTATGATTGTAAGGTGGGGGAAAAGGTTGAAATGCTGAAATACCATTCCGACTTCTTCGCGTATTTTTTCGATGTTCTTAAGATTGTTTGTAAGTTCTGTTCCGTCAACTATTATTTTACCCTTCTGGTGTTCCTCGAGGCGGTTGATACAGCGGATAAGAGTGGATTTTCCAGATCCTGAAGGTCCGCAGATAACTATGCGTTCGCCCTTGTAAACGGAAAGATTAATATCCATTAAAACATGAAAGTCGCCGAACCACTTGTTCATGTCAATAATTTCAATAATCTTCTCTCCGGAAGACCGCTTTATACTGTTTGTTATCGCTTCGCTGCTCATGAATCTTTCTATCCTTTATTATATAGAAAATCATCCGTACCGAACTTGATAGACTCGTAAAAAGTCAAAATTCAGACGGCAAAGTCAAAAGCTCATTATGCAAGGCGCGCGAATCTTGAGGAATGAAGCGTACAGGTTAGTACGCTGCAATGACGAAAGATGAAGCGCAACACAGCAGAATGACTTTTTACGCAGCCGTCACGAGTGCAGTTCCCTTTCAAGCCTCCGGCTGTAATTCGACATCGAATAACAGCACACAAAATAAATTAAAGCCACAAAAATATAGGCTTCCGGACTGAATCCCATCCATGCCGGATCTGAAAGTGTTGTCCTTGTAGTCTTTAAAATCTCATAAAGAGCAATTATAACAACCAGCGATGTGTCCTTGAATGCTGATATCAATATACCGACAGTGGGCGGAATAACAATCTTCAATGCCTGAGGAAGAATGATCAGACGCATCTTCTGGACATAGTTCAGCCCCAATGATTCCGCCGCTTCATACTGTCCTCTTGTTATTGCCTGAAGCCCTCCTCTCACAACCTCAGCTATGTAGGCTGCCGTGAACATGATTATTGCAGCCTGTGCCCTGATGATCTTGTTTACCGTAACTCCTTGCGGGAAAAACAATGGGAACAGAACCGCCGACATGAAAAGAAGACTTATAAGAGGGACTCCCCGTATAAGCTCTATGTAAATAATACAGACAGTTTTTACGGCAGGCATTTTTGATCTTCTTCCGAGAGCAAGAAAGATTCCAAGAGGATATGCAGCAACCATTCCGAAAACAGAGAGCATGAGTGTAAGAGGCAATCCGCCCCACTGATCGCTGTCAACATTAGCTAATCCCAATAAACCGCCTTTCATAAGCAGTCCCATTACAATAAGACCGGCAATCCATACATATATAAGTGACTTTTTCCAGTGATCCCTGTTTTTGCAGTATAATATCAGGCCCACCATCATTATCATGGAAAGAAGCGGACGCCAGTGCAATTCATGCGGGTAGAAGCCGAACATTATAAATCGTATATTCGCAGGTATTATCGACCAGCATGCTCCTTCTCCGTCACGACACGCTGCAGCGGTTGAGAACCAGAAACTATCTATAAATGCCCATTTAATAAAAGGCGGCACAATCTTATATAAAAGAACCAGGGTTAGGATTGTAAGAATCGAATTAAAAACACCGTTGAAAAGGTTCGACTTGATCCATTGGAGCGCGCTGATTTTGATTTCAGGCGCTTTCAACCCTGCGATCTCGCTTTTTTCTTTTTTCAATTTGTCGTTTGATATGTTCATGAAATTTTCTATCTTTCGACAAGAGCCATTTTCTTGTTATACCAGTTCATAAAAAGAGATGTCAGAAGGCTGAAGAACAGATAAACCACCATTATCAGGGTAACTCCTTCTATGGCTTGCCCGGTCTGGTTTATAGTCGTGCTGGTAACCGAAACAAAATCGGGGAATCCTATTGCAACGGCAAGGGAGCTGTTTTTTGTGAGGTTTAACATCTGGCTGGTAAGCGGCGGAATAATAACTCTTAATGCCTGCGGTAAAATAACAAGATTTAAGATTTGACCGGGTCTTAAACCAATCGACATGGCAGCTTCAGTTTGCCCCCTGATTATGGCCTGAATGCCTGCTCTCACGATTTCGGCCACAAAAGCGGCCGTATAAAGCACAAGGCCCAGCAAAAGAGCGCCGAATTCCGGACTCATATTTATACCGCCCTGAAAATTAAACCCTGTAAGCTCAGGAACGTTCATCTTATGAGGAGCACCTGAAAGCAGCCATGTTACAAGCGGCAAACCAAGAATAATCGCGATTGAGCAAAAGAATACAGGAAAAGTCTGTCCTGTTTTTTCCTGACGTTTTTTTGCCCATCTTCTAATAAACCAGGCTATTGCACAGCCCGCTATGAAAGCTGCGGCCATGTATTTATAGGCAGGATGCCCCTCCGGAACCGCAAAAACAAACCCCCGGTTGCTGATAAAAACACCTTTCATCGGTTCAAGCGCTTCCCTTGGCGAAGGCAGGACGTCATAAAAAAAGGAATACCAGAAAAAGAGCTGGAGCAGAATCGGTATGTCCTGCATTACTTCTATATAAACAGCCGCAAGTTTTGAAACAAGCCAGTTTGTGGAAAGGCGGGCGATCCCTAAAAAAGTTCCCAGTATAACCGTAATCACTACGCCTATGAAGGCAACCTTGATTGTGTTCAAAATACCTACAAACAGGGCCTTTCCGTATGTATCCGCAGCGGAATAGGGTATCAGGGATTCGCCGATTTCAAATGAAGCCTCCTTGTCAAAAAAGCCAAAACCCGTGGCAATCGATTGTCTGTTAAGATTTTCAACCGTGTTCGTAAAAAGATAATATCCGAGAAGCCCGACCATTCCGATCGTGAAGATCTGATATATAATCGAGCGCATTTTCGGATCATTCAAAAAAGGAATTTTTTGTTCGGCATTATCTGTTGAACCTGAATCATTGCTTTTTCGCATTCTATTCTCTTGCGGCATATCAATTGACGAAAGTTTTGTGATAAATTGCAGCGCTTTGTTGATTAAAAAACAGCTGACGGCAAGGGGGAAATTCACCCCCTGCTATCAGCTGTTAAAAAAGTAAAATCAGACTGTTGTCATTTAAAAGGCGGGGAATACATGATTCCGCCGTCTTTCCAGAGGGCATTCAAACCACGTTCCAGTTTGAGCGGGGTGTGTATCCCGACATTGCGCTCAAAAATCTCTGCATAATTTCCTACCTGCTTAATGATGTTATAAGCCCATTTCTCGTTAAGTCCTAGAGCTTTTCCGTTTCCGGGTGTAACACCGAGAAAACGCATAATTGAAGGATTGGTGCTCTTGAGCATTTCATCAACGTTTGCTGATGTTATGCCAAGCTCTTCTGCTTCAATCATTGCAAGAACAGAGTAATTTACTATATCTTTCCACTGGTTATCACCATGGCGTACCGCCGGTGCAAGGGGTTCTTTTGAAATGATATCGGGCAGAATCATATAATCATCGGGCTTGGGAGCAACGGCACGCACACCGGCAAGCTGGGAAGCATCGGATGTCATGCAGTCGCATCTTCCTGCAAAGAAAGCCTTGTTGAGTTCGGAGTTTTGTTCAATGACAACGGGTTTCATCTTCATCTTATTGGTTCTGAAATAATCGGCGACGTTAAGCTCGGTTGTGGTTCCGGGCAGAACACAAACCGTTGCTCCGTCAAGTTCTTTAGCCCTTTTGATTTTCAGTTTTTTGGGAACCAGAAATCCCTGGCCATCATAGTAGATGGGCTGTACGAAATCAAGGCCAAGCTCCGTATCGCGCCCAAGAGTCTGTGTTGCATTACGGCACAGTACATCGATTTCACCGGCCTGCAAAGCGGTAAAACGCTGAACTGCTGTTAAAGGAACGAATTTGATCTTGCCGGTATCGCCGAATACTGCCGCAGCGATAGCACGCGCCGTATCAACATCAAGACCGCGCCACACGCCTTTTTCATCCGGCTTACCGAAACCGAACAAGTCTCCGTTTACTCCTACCTGAACAAAGCCTTTTGCCTTGACAGAATCAAGAGTCTGTCCGGCAAAAGCGACTCCGGACATGGCAAATACAATCGCCACTACCAAGCATAACTTAAATAGTTTCATCTGTTTTTCCCCCTTTTTAGTTTTCGGTTTTTTCCCTGAAATACACAAACAATTATTGCGTATTAATTGATACAATAGTCAGTCAACCTCTCCCGCATGGATATATGAGGCAGGTAATGCAACAAAATATACAAAGAGGCAGCAGGAATTCCTGTATTCTTTTATACGGTTATCATAACCTTTTAATGTCTATCAATAAAAAACTGCTGAAGAATCTCTGTTGCATCCAATTAGCAAAGTCCTGTATAAATGGCAATAAAAAACGGAATTTTTGCCGCAGATAAAAACTTGTTTAAATTTTTTTAGTGTGGTAGAAGCGCTTAAATTTTTTAAGGAGTGCATATGTTAAAACGATTTTTACCGAAGGAAACCGTCTTTTTTGATTATTTTGAGAAGCAGATTGCCCTTACCATTATCGGAACCAAAGAATTTTTAGAGCTTGTAACAAAGGCCGATAACATTCGTGAGCGTGTAGAAAGAATTAAGGAAATAGAGCATCAATCTGATACTGTTACCCACCTGTGTTACAGTGCTTTGCGTAAAACTTTTATCACTCCGTTTGACCGCACTGAAATAAATGCCCTTATAAAAAAACTCGACGATATCATGGATGCCGTGGATTCGGCTGCGGAACGTATTTTACTGTACGAAGTGACTGAGTTTCTCCCCGAGATGAGAGAGCTTGCGCTTATACTGGTACATGCCTCGATTGAACTCGAACATGCTTTAAAAATTCTAAGAAAATCTAAAAAGCGGCAGGGTGTTCTTGATAAGTGCGTGATTATTCATCAGCTTGAAAATGACGGCGATGCGATGTTGCGCACCGCAATCGGGCGGTTGTTTAAAGAGGAAAAAAACCCGATTCAACTTATCAAATATAAAGAAATATTAGAAGATCTCGAATCCGCCACGGATTATGCCGAGGAAGTTGCCAACCTGATTGAAGGTGTTATACTCGAGGAAGATTAGAGATGGAACCTGTCTGGTACCTGGTTATCTTTACCGTTATCGTCGCTCTCGCCTTTGATGTTATAAACGGATTTCATGATGCGGCAAATTCCATTGCAACCGTGGTTTCAACACGCGTGCTTTCGCCCAGACTTGCAGTCATATGGGCCGCTTTTTTCAACTTCATCGCCATGTTTTTTTTTGCGCCCAAGGTTGCGGACACCATTTCAAAAATAAATAAAAACAATACCCATGACCCGGCTTACGTTTAAGTGGTGCTTTACGGGATTATCGGCGCCATTTTCTGGGATCTGCTCACGTGGTGGTGGGGCCTGCCGACCAGCTCTTCACATGCTCTTATAGGCGGTTTTGCGGGCGCCGGTATCACCTATGCCGGCTTTTCCGCTCCCAGATGGGATAAATTATTCAAAACAATATTATTTATACCGATAGCCCCGCTTATGGGATTGCTGCTGGGTTTCACTTTTATGTTCCTTGTCTTCTGGATTTTCCGGAAATGGAAACCAAAACAGGTTGACAAAATATTCCGCAAGGGTCAGCTTGTCTCGGCAGCCCTTTATTCTCTGGGACATGGCGGTAATGATGCCCAGAAGACGATGGGAATTATCATAGCACTGCTTGTTGCTTCAGGCCACATGGATAGTTCCGTCACACTCTCGCTAACCGATTTATCCACTTTATGGATTATACTATCCTGCCATCTTGCTATGGCCTTGGGCACAGCCTTCGGAGGCTGGCGGATCGTCAAAACAATGGGCATGAAAATCACCAAGCTGAAACCCGTAGGCGGCTTTTGTGCCGAAGCTGCAGGCGCCTTGACTCTCTTTTTTGCAACACATGCAGGCATTCCGGTTTCAACCACACATACTATTGCCGGGTCCATCGTAGGGGTGGGAGCAACTACAAAGCTTTCAGGCATAAAATGGGGCATTGCAGCGCGCATTGTCTGGGCGTGGATAATAACGATTCCGGCCTCCGCCCTTGTAGCATCCTTATGCATGTATGGAATTCAGCTTTTTCATCCTCATTTTTAAAACCAACACCGCTTTTTCGTCAGAACCCTTGTTTATCTGCATCTCAGACAGATCATCAGGAAATAAAATAATTAAAGGGATTCGACCCCCTGTCGCCGGTCAACAAATTTCAAGAAAATTGACATTAAACCCTTATTCTGATAGCATTTTTAATAATTAAACCGCATTCACAGAAATAATAATATTAGCCAAGCATTGAAGCTCCCCGCAGCAAGCTACGGGGAATCTTCGACCGTAGGGAATAGAGTCTGTTTTTAATTCGCTCACTGTTTCGGTTCAAAATGGGGAAACGGGATGACAGAAGAAATCGTTAAACGGTATGGCCAAAGAGTGGGATACACAGAATCGGAGATCGAAAGCTTTCATGAAGGCGGTCACCGTATCAGGCAGGTCAGCCGGCTATCTCAGGCGGCCTCAAAATATTCCATATTTGCAGAAGTTGTTAATACCAGGCACTGCAATTCTGGGCATACGATTGGCCAAACCTTCACTCTCGATATTGATGGTAATTTCATAACTAAGCTATGCCCGAAAAGGATGTGCGTGTATTTGATTTCACAGCTCGCCATCCCTGTGGCGCTGATAAACGAGAGGCTCAGCGAAGGCCTTGAGCCAAATGATTTCCATTTTATGCGATACGTCCGATGCCCGGACGTCGGCGTTGAGTGTTATGGGTACGGCGAGGTCATGCTCAAGGTACAGGTTGTCCAACGCGTAATGTGAAGTCAGTGATTGGTGTCACAGTGGCTATCAGTCCAGCAGACTCGCAAGGCTCGCCACTGACTTCATCGTCAGGCATGCAGTCATCGGAGACGGAAAATATGAGCAACACGAATGCTGAGAAACGCCGGGTTTGTCAGATCTGTGGCAGCGATCAACTCTCTAAATTGCACCCGGGAATTCTCGTGCGCCCGGCAGTCGCTGAATTGATTCAAGGAAAGATCGGAAGATGGTCAGAGAAAGGTTGGATCTGTTCGGAGGACCTTCAGAAATTTCGCCACGAGTATGTGCGGTCGCTGCTTGAGGCGGAGAAGGGAGAGCTGACCGCTCTTGAGAAAGAAGTTCTTGAAAGTCTGAGCCAGCAGGAAATTCTCTCACGGAATCCTGAGGAGGAGATAATATCGGCCTTGACGATGGGACAACGTATGGCGGACCGCATCGCTGCTGTGGGTGGTAGTTGGAGATTTATCACAATATTCGCAATCGTTCTCTTTGTATGGATCATAATCAATACAATCGTTCTGGTGGCACGGCCTTTTGATCCGTACCCGTTTATTCTTTTGAATCTCATCTTGTCATGCCTGGCAGCAATCCAGGCTCCGGTGATCATGATGAGCCAAAACCGCCAGGAAGCCCGCGACCGGCTGAATGCGATGCGTGACTATCAGGTGAACCTCAAAGCCGAATTAGAGATTCGCCATCTGCACCAAAAGCTTGATCATCTCTTAACTCACCAATGGGAAAGATTGGTAGAGATCCAGGAAATCCAGATGGAACTGATCAACGAAGTGCGAGGCCGTAAGTAGGCGTTTCCGTGTCGCCGTATATCAGCATATTGTCAACATTTTATCCCGTATGACTTTTCCGGTTCTTCAGTGATGAGGCATATTTTTGAAGGCTGTTGAACGAGCTCCATTTATAACCGCTCGAGGTAAAAGGAATTAACGGAAAGTAATCATAACAAATAATAAAGCGGTTTACCGGAGATCCGGTAAACCGCTTTATTTATTCTGGTGTCCCCAACGAAACTCCTTATATATCCGTCATTTATCATTAAGCTAAAAAAAGGCTGTAAACGTGAAGTGCTCCGTACAACACGTTAAAAAATATCCGATAAAAGCAAGAATAGCAAGCCAGAAAATGGGGATGCCTTTTTCATGTAGATCCTCTGCATATAAATTATCGGACTACCTGGCATCCCCTACCCTCTTCTAAACGGCAGTAAGCCGTAAAGCACCAAAGCAATTGCGACGCAGTACTTAATAAAGATGAGCCAGGAAAAAAGATGGTATACAATGGCAGAGAAGGACGTTTACAATGCCAGTAAGAGACGAGCTGCTGTATCAGGGAAAACGGGATACTGGTTTTTATAACATACTAAAATATAATAATATTATCACTATACGAAGTCTCGACATTGAATTTTTTCTGCTATACGTATAATTTCCTGAAATCCATGGGAGTTGCATTTGCTTGAATTTCCGTAGTATAAATAGTAATCGTTAATAGGAAAGAACCTCTTAGATGATTAGGAGCTCTATTATGAATCTGATCAGTATAAGTCAGATGAAACAGATTGCTGTTCTCGTAATAATGATGTCACTCGCCATAGTACTGATTAGTGCGTGCGCCCCCAGTACGACGCGCGTCGACCCCTTGGCAAGTCTTAATTTGGGGGCCACGACGCGACCGCCAGAATATAAAGATCTATCACTTGCAATGATTTTATCTGACAACACTAGAAACACTGCTGAGCAACTGCAAAAATGGAATGGCATGATGGTTTTTAATCAAGCAGCACAGGTGGATATCGATACTGTTTTCAAAGGGATTGCCGATATTTTTAGAGAAAATTTTCTCAATGTTACGGCTGTTCAAAACATCGAGGATGCACAAAAGCTCAATGTTGACCTTATTGCCATGCTTGACATTAATATGGAGTTAAGTAACTTTAGGTGGAATCCTACAAAAGTAGAAATTTCTTCTATCCTGTTCACTCCGGGCAAAACAGAGATCGATACGGTGCGGGGAAAGGGCACCAGAAAGGGGATAGAGGGGGGGCACGGGGAAGTTGCATTATCAATTAGTGACGCTCAGATCAATTTCGGAAATGCCCTTATTGCCTCGAACAAGCTTCACGCATTTAGAAATGCGAAGTTACAGGTTTTGGCGAAGACGGCTGTCAAGAGTTCTGCGCCGTTGCATAAAGACTCTCCAGGATTAGCGACCCAGTCATCCGGCGCTCTGGCCGCTGAAAAAACGAACAAGTCCCAAATAAAGACCGTTGACAACTACCTTGCCGTCTTTGATTTTGAAGTCACAACCGGTGACAAGGGCATTTCCCGTCCTCTTGCAGACAGAGTGATTCACGTATTTTCTCAGTCCGAAAAGTACGAAGTAATAGACCGCGGCAACATGAACAAGATACTCGGTGAGCAGAAATTCCAGATGTCAGGCTGCGTTGCACAGGAGTGCAAGGTTGAAGCCGGGCAGATACTTGGCGTGGGAAAGATAGTAAACGGTTCGGTGGGTCTTGTGGGGAAGACCTATTATCTTACGCTCCAGTTGATAGATGTTAAGACGGGTAAGGTGGAGCTTTCCGCGGAGGATGTGTGCAAATGCGAAATAGACGATCTGCTCGGCTCAACCATGAAGCTTGCGAAAAAGCTCCTCGGCGAAAAGTAGAGGAGCGTGTGGCAACAGTTGCCACACACAAGCAACCAGAGCTGCAACCCACCACCGGTGAAACCGCCCGTGATGGTCGCTTCATCGCATATAGTAATGGAATAGTCTCGGACACGAGGACGAACCTGATGTGGGCGGCGAAGGACAATGGGAGCGGTATAAACTGGGCAAATGCCAAGAGCTATTACGAGAATTATCGAGGGGGCGGCTATACGGACTGGCGGATGCCGACACAGGATGAACTGGCGGGGTTGTACGATGCAGCAAAAATTATAAGTCTGACTGTGGATATGCTGTCCATTTAACTGAATAGATTCGTCTTACTTGCAATTGGGCGTGGGCGGACGAAACGCGCGGTTTCGATGCTGCCTTCTTCATTTTCTTCAATGGCACAGACCTGGCCCAGTCTTCCGACGACGACTACCGGGCTCTTCCGGTGCGTTCTGGCAAATAGGTCATTTGTTTATTTGATTATTTTCTTTTATTTGAAGTGGTAGTCATCACGTCAACCTCAAGCTGAATATTAAGGACTCGTAGGTGAAACAGCTTTTCGGTGGGGTATGCGCTCGCTGTTTCGATTTAAAATCTATAATGCTTTCAGGAGTCTTTCATGGATATTCTCGAATCCACCATTTGACATTATAAGAAGAAGGTCCCCTGACCTTGATTCTTTGACGAGAAAATCTATAATTGATTGGGTGTCTTCGAAATAATGGGCGTCCTTGCCGCGGCGTTTAAGATTTTCAACAAGCCGTTCCGATGAAAAACGCTCTCCGGGAGGAATTTTTTCAAGAAGCGGCGGCCGGCTTATGCAAACGATATCGGCGTCGTCGAATGAGAGCGGGTAGACATCCTGAAAGACTTTCCGCATGCTTGAATTTGTTCTCGGCTCAAAAACTGCTATTATCCTCCCTGAACTGTAAAACGGTTTCACGGCTTTGATCGTCTCTCTTACTGCTGTCGGATGATGAGCGAAATCATCCATTACCGTAATGCCTTTTTTCACGCCGCGCACCTCCTGCCGCCGTTTTGTGCCTTCAAATGTTTCAAGGGCTTCAGATACGGCGTCAACAGATACGGAAAGATGATCCGCCACAGCAACGACAGAAAGAGCATTAAGCAGATTATGCTCTCCCACAAGCTTTGTTTTAAAGGTCCCGAAAACCTCTTCCTTCTTTATAACATCAAAAAAAGTCCAGGGCGGCTTGACTTCAACAGATCCGAGCCTCCAGGAAGAATTCTCCTTTCTCCCGTATCGCTCCGTCAGACAATCTCTGCCATTTAAAAGGCTGTCTATATTTTCATCCCCGTCACATGCCATAAGCAGGTTGCCGGGAGCTATCTTTCCTATCATACTTCCGAACGCCTGTTTTACGTGTTCGAGATCCCTGAATATGTCGGCATGATCGAACTCAATGCTTGTGAGCACCGTTACAGAAGAATCAAAATGGAGAAACTTCGGCCCCTTGTCGAAAAAGGCGGTGTCATACTCGTCACCTTCGACTACAAAATAATCTCCATTCCCGATCCTGTAATTGCTGTCGAAGTTTCTTACGATTCCGCCGATCATGAAAGAGGGGTCAAGGCCTGCCTTATATAGTATCCATGCAAGTATGGAAGCGGTTGTGGTCTTTCCGTGGGTTCCTGTTACAAGAAGTGTTTTTTTACCTTTTGCTGCAAACCGGTTCAATGCCTGGGGCATGGAGCAGTAAAAGAGTCCCGTTTCCATCATCCTGACAGTCTCGGGATTATCTTTTCTTACGGCATTACCGACGATAACAAGGTCGGGGCGGT
>Ga0315268_10000757_pt1 | contig 37656 bp, 31 predicted proteins | sample C1_top_MG_FD_204535 | JGI IMG/M metagenome (GOLD analysis project Ga0315268, IMG submission 204535) | Sediment microbial communities from Yellowstone Lake, YNP, Wyoming, USA - C1_top | ecosystem: Environmental > Aquatic > Freshwater > Lake > Sediment | place: USA: Wyoming | collected 2017-08-01
TCTTTTTCCGCCATGCGTCGTTGCATCCCCTTGCCGTATACCCCATACGGCGGCGGGTCTGCGCCTAGCATGACGAAAAAATCCATCCGTTTCATCTGTCACCGTTTTGATGGAACGGACTACTAGCCCGGATATTTCATAAATTCGCGTGATGATCGCGCAGGATTTTGCAAGTTGGGCGACACCTCGCCCATCCCCGCTAGCCCCATCTCTCTGTGCCTCTATGGTTCAACTGGTTTTTCAGGTTCAAAATTCTGCCGATGAAAGTGCGTACTGTTGCATTTGGGGCAAGGAGGAATGTGACCCGGTTTGTGAAAATGCAATTTTTGACTGCATTGATCGCATACCAGCGTCCCTAAACCAACGAGTTCGCCGCTATGATATTCGGCGTTTTCCGCCTGTTGCTTTAATTGATATAGCGCTGTCGTGGTCTGATCTGCCGCTTCGGAAAAACGCTCCCAAAATTCGTGCTTCATCAACGCCACGTCAAAGCCCGCCCAATCCTTCAATTCCTTGCCGGTCTTGTCCAGATACCGCGCAGCATCGATCAGATCCCGTTTCACATATGCTTCCAGCTTGACGACTTCATCCTCACTAAACTTATTCAAGGCCACGATATCGCTTCGAATCTCATCAATCATGTGGTGGACGATGGAGCCGCTTTGATGAGCTTTCTGCAGCGCCTTCTCCAGCAAAAATTCATAAGCTTCACCCATTGACTCGACGGGATCGTGTGGCGGAATTGATTTCTTCATTTTTGACGCTCCTTCAATTGTGTTGTTTCGCCCCATTTTCCTGGAACAATCAGGTGACTGAACCAAGCACATTGGCCCCAAGGTTCGGCATTGGGTTTCAAAATGGGCATTCCGCCTGTCTTTGCCATGCCGCAAATCCGGGGGGCGATTCAGCCCCAAGATAGGTGTGTGGTTCTCTTTTCATTCAGCAACTTTTGCTTCGCAGGTTTTCCAGACGGTTTCTATTCTCCAAGCAGCTCCGCCACAGGCTGCAATTGTTCCACATGCTGGGACACTACTTTCAGGATGACAATGATCGGAATGCCGAGCAGCATGCCCCACACGCCCCACAGCCACGCCCAGAACAGCAGCGAGACAAACACAGCCGCAGCATTCATTTTGGCGATTCTCCCGGTCATCCAGGTAGTCACAAAGGTGCCGACGACCGTGGCAATCGCCAAGGATGCACCCGCGACCAACAGCGCCATCGAAAACGAGTCGAACTGCATGAAAGCCGCCATCCCGGTAGCGGCCGCGGTGAATATCGGACCGACGTAAGGGATGACATGCAGCAAGCCCGCAGCAACTGCCCACGCTCCCGCGTTTTCCAGGCCGATCCAGCGGAACGCGACCCAGGTGAGTAATCCTAAGACCAGATTGGTCATCAACAGCATGAACAGGTATTTCTGGATGGAATCGTTGATGTCGTTAAGGATGGTAACGGTGATTTTCTTCCTCGACAGCGACGGGCCCGTGAGTCGTACCAGCTTGCGCTTGAAGGTGTCGCCCCCCGCGAGGAGAAAGAAGGCCAAAAAAATAACCATGGCCGCTTGGCCGATGAAGCCCAAGGCCCCCATGGAGCCAGCCCACATAAAATCACCCAGCTTGAACGCTGGCGTGTCGATGACGACGTGGGTAGTGCGCTGCTTGGGGCTTGGCGGAATGCCGGCCATCTGGCTGGTCGCCTTTTCCATTGCGCCCACGGCGGTTTGCATTTTCTGCATGTTGCCGCTCGGATCGTCCCGCATACTGGCGAACCCCGCAGACAGCTTGCTCGCGGCTTCGGGCAACTGCGCGAGTATTGTCTGCATCTGCCCACGCAACGAGTAGGTACCCAGCACGAGTACGCACACAACGGCCACCATCACCATGCTGGTACCCAGCACGCGCGGAATCTTGACCCGTTCCAACCATACAACGAGGGGATTCAGGGTGTAAGCAAGGAAAATTCCGAGCAACAGGGGGACAAAAAACGTCTGCATCCAGTCCAGCACGAACACCAATGCGACTGTCGCCAGTATGCCAAGCGCCAAGCCTCGTGCATCCACAGGAACGTGGATGATGAAGGGATGGGCAGTCTCGGATACCTGCGCTGCAGGAGCTTCTGATGCAGGAGTTGCGATTGCTGCCATCGGGACGGACCTCGGTGTTTGTGGTTAGGACCTGTTAAGTATTAAGTGTTACACGCGGCGGCGAGGATTCGGGCCCATGGCTAGGCGTAGGTGACGCCGTGTGGTTATTCCACACAAGGAACCTGCAACAACGCCATGGGCCCGAATCCTCCCCGCCCCGGAGGGTTATCCCCCAGAAAGCCCGCATGCGGCGTTGCGGCTCGTCAGCGTGGAATAACCACGCTTTCCTCCCCGCGCCTTGCCTGCGGGCTTTCTGGGGGTAACGCGTGTAACACTTAATGCTTAACAGGTCCTTAATTGCCAAAGTCAACGACAGCAACGTGATAGCGACGGGTTCCAGGCCGAGAATAATGGGTTTTCCGGCGCTACCAGCGAACTACTCAGATACCGCACTTCGGGGAGCGCCGCGCAGGCGGTGACCCGCAGACCGATTCCGATCACGCTGACGAAACGGATGATCCAGTTAAGACTAACAGCGCAGCCCATGAGGCACTCCGCATTCACGCCGCTCGTGGCGCCTTGATCAGGGATTGCGCACGATTACGCCATCGTTGATTTTGACTTTATCGCCAACCCGATAGCCAGGTTCGGCTGTAAAGCTAACGGTTTGCGTCGCGCCATTTTGCAGGCGAACCAATACTTCATAGTGATTCGAAGTGCGCGATTTTCCTTCGATTGCATGACCCGCATATGCACCGCCTAGCGCACCGGCTATTTGAGCTGCGGTACGACCCCTGCCTTCGCCGATCTGGCTGCCCAGCAAAGCACCGACGACTCCGCCGCCGATCGTGCCGAGATAGCTGCCTTCGCCTTTGACTTCGACGAGATTGATTGCTTCAACCGTACCGCAGTTATTACAGATGCGGGCGGCGCGCACTGGCGCAGCGGCGCTTTGCAAGGCCTTGCCCAGGATGACGCTGGTAACGCGCTCACCAACGCGCAGATTGGCCGTCACGACGCTGTTCGACTTGATCCGGTCGCGATTCCTGATCGTGTAGGTGTTGGCGTATTCGCCGTTATTCACTTCTGGCAAAAGAACCTTGCCCTTGACGCCCTTGATGGCAAGATCCACTTTGCCGCCAGGGGTGCCGAGTACCGTGAACCGCAAATCATTGCCGCCGCTCAAGTCAGCAACCGGCTCGACATCGAAGCGGTCGATACTTGGCTGCGGACCCGGCATGACTTTCGCACTGTGGTAACCGACGCCGACTTGCAAGGATTCATTCAGAACTGCGCTGACGACCTGATTGCCTACGCGCAGATTAGCGGTTACCGGACTGCGCGCTGCAATCTTGTCGCGACTATTGATCGTGTAGGTGCCTTCGTACACGCCGGCTTCAGTTTCAACCAGGATCAGATTGCGGGTCGCGCCTTCAATACGCAAGGTCGCCAGGCCGCCTGGCGTGCCGTAGATATCGAAATTGAGTTCGGCACCAGGATCCAGACGACGCACTTCATCGACATTGAAACCTTCAATGCGTGGTGTGGCCTGGGACTGGTTGTACTGTTGTGCGTGTGCCTGGCTTGGCAGCAGTGCCAGCGGCATCAGAGCTGACATTGCGACTACGATGGCAAAGAGTTTTTGCGTAATTTTCATGGAGTCCTCCGCTTTGTTGATGCGATCAATTCGAATGAATTAATCGACATTTCTTAACGTTCAACATTGCAAGATAGTCCACTCCGGCAAACCAGTCTGTGCGTTAACGAACATTGAGGACCAATGTGAGCTTGTATTTCGAAACAGCTTCTAAGGCCCGAGTCAGGGCTGGCGCGACAACGTCTCGTCAAGGAAACGCAGTAGCGCGGAGATAAAGGTCAGCAGCACCGGCCCGATGATTACGCCGATAACGCCAAAGGCCGAGACGCCGCCGATGACGCCGACGAATACGGCGAGTATCGACACCGGCGCCTGACTCGAAATCAGCAACGGCCGCAGCAGGTTGTCGGAGACCGACACGCCCATACCCCAGATCAACATGAAGATCGCCCAGCCCCATTGCGAAGTGGCGACCAAATAGACGACCGCGGGCGCCCACACGATAGCCGCTCCGCCAACCGGCAGCAGCGCCAGAGCCGCCGTCAGCACGCCGAACACGACGGCTGAGGGCAACCCCGCGATGGCGAAGCCGATGCCCACCATCGCGCCTTGGGCGAGAGCGGTCAAGCCGGTGCCATAGACCACGGCGCGTGTCGTGTTGCCAATCAGCTTGAGCAACTCACCCCTACGTTGTGGTTCCATCGGCACCAGGCGCGCCGCGCGGTCGAGCAGTTGGCGGCCGTCGCGCAGCAGAAAAAACAGCAGGAACAGCATCATGAAGAAGTGGATGATTGTGCCCAGGGCGCTGAGCACGAAGTTGCCGCCCTTGGCCGCCAGCGAATGCAGCAGCATCTGAGCACCGCTGACCAGCCAGCCCTGGAGCTGTTCGGTCGTGGCGGTGAGGTTCTGGCGCAGCCACTCGGCAAGGCTGCCGATGAAGGGGTACGGCTCCAGTTGCGCGAGCAGGCTGGCGTCGAAACGCAGCGGCTGTTGTTGCAGGAGCGTGACCAGGTCCGCGACCTGATTCGCGAAAGCCGCGCCAAAGCTGACCAGCGGACCCGAGAGCGCGACAGGCACCAGCACGGTGATGATCCCCGCCGACAGGCCGGCGCGTCCCTTCAGCTTGCGCATCAGCCAGCCATGCACCGGCGCCAGCAGGAAGGCGAGGCAGATGCCCCAGGCCAGCGCGCCCCAGAAGGGCGCAAGCATCCAGTACAGGGCGAGGGCGAAGAGGGCCACGACGACGGTCACGAAGCCCTTGCGGTAGAAGTCCAAGTTTACTCCTTCAGAAGGTTAGGACAGTGTATGGCGGGCTTTGACAAGCCTGCACCTGAATCCGCCACGACTCGGTGCGGTAAAAGGTACGGCTGAGTTGAACAGTCACACCGGCGAAAGCCGGTGTCCAGGCTGTTGATTTTTTCTGGATTCCGGCTTTCGCCGGTGTGACGAGGTTGTCCACGGGTTTCAATATGACAGGCGTCCTAGACGCCTTCTATTCTCCAAGCAACTCCGCCACAGGCTGCAATTGTTCCACATGCAGGGACGCTACTTTCAGGATGACAATGATCGGAATGCCGAGCAGCATGCCCCACACGCCCCACAGCCACGCCCAGAACAGCAGCGAGATAAACACAGCCGCTGCATTCATTTTGGCGATTCTCCCTGTCATCCAGGTAGTCACAAAGGTGCCGACGACCGTGGCAATCGCCAATGACGCTCCCGCGACCAACAGCGCCATCGAAAACGAGTCGAACTGCATGAAAGCCGCCATCCCGGTAGCGGCCGCGGTGAATATCGGACCGACGTAAGGGATGACATGCAGCAAGCCCGCAGCGACTGCCCACGCTCCCGCGTTTTCCAGGCCAATCCAGTGGAACGCGATCCAGGTGAGCAATCCTAAAAGCAGATTGGTCATCAACAGCATGAACATATATTTCTGGATGGAATCATTGATGTCATTAAGGATGGTAATGGTGATTTTCCTCCTCGACAACGACGGTCCCGTGAGTCGTACCAGCTTGCGCTTGAAGGTGTCGCCACCCACCAGGAGAAAGAAGGCCAAAAAGATCACCATGACCGCCTGGCCAATGAAGCCTAAGGCCCCCATAGAGCCAGCCCACATAAAATCACCCAGTTTGACCCCGGGCTTGTCGATGACGACGTGGGTAGTGCGCTGCTTGGGGCCCGGCGGAATGCCGGCCATCTGGCTGGTCGCCTTTTCCATTTCGCCCACGGCGGTTTGCATTTTCTGCATGCTACCGCTCGGATCGTCCCGCATACTGGCGAACCCCGCAGACAGCTTGCTCACTGCTTCGGGCAACTGCGCGAGTATCGTCTGCATCTGCCCACGCAACGAGTAGGTGCCCAGCACGAGTGCGCACACAACGGCCACCATTACCATGCTGGTACCCAGCACGCGCGGAATCTTGATCCGTTCCAACCCTACAACAAGGGGATTCAGGGTGTAAGCCAAGAAAATCCCAAGCAACAGGGGGACAAAAAACGTCTGCATCCAGTCCAGCGCGAACACCAGGGCGACTGCAGCCAGTATGCCAAGCGCCAAGCCGCGCGCATCCACAGGAACGTGAACGGTGAAGGGATGGGCAGTCTCTGATACCTGCGCTGCAGGGGATTGATCGCCTGCCGGAGCTTCCGATGCAGGAGTTACGGTTGCTGCCATCGGTACGGTCCTCGATTTTCGTGGTTAATGTGAAATGCGTGAGCGGTATCCGACCATCCGCCGGGATTGGAGGGCAGAGGCACAGCATAATGTAAAGCATAGTCGCGCGATCAGGCGGAGTCTGTACGGTGCCGTACATATGACCCCAGTCGTGCAGGGACTCCTTCCATGCGGCTCACTCGACTCCCGTTTGCGTGGCGCGGCGCTCCATTTCCTCGAAGCGCAGCCTCTCATGCTGCAGGCTGCCAAACCACAGTGCGTACTCCCGCGTGAATGCCGCCCCCAGAAAGAAAATTTGTGCCGAGTAGTACACCCATAGCAGCAACGCGATCAATGAACCGGCGGCACCAAAGCTCGATGCTACGCCGCTGTTGCCCAGATACAAACCGATCGCATATTTTCCGAGGCTGAATAGCCCCGCCGTGAAGGCGGCACCAATCCAGACGTCGCGCCACGTCAGCGGTGCGTCCGGCAGGGTCTTGTAGATGACTGCAAACATGCAGGCTATGACGCAGAACGAAATGAGGGAGGAGGTCGTCGCGAGAACCGCGGCGGAACCGCCCAAGACTCCGCCCGCATGGCGTTCAAGCATGGCCAGTGCGGCGCTGACGACGAGGGAAACGAGCAGTAGAAAAGCCAGAACCAGCACCATGCCAAAGGACAACAGCCGGGTTCTTAAGAGCACGATGAAGGCCGGCTGACGAGGCTTGTTGATACCCCACAGTTCATCCAGGCTGCCCTTCAACTCGACGAAGACGCTAGTTGTACCCAGCAGCAGCAGGACACTCGCTACGAGTGTCGCCACCAGCCCGGAGTCGGGATCTCGCGCGGCTGCCAGCAATGCCTGGATCACCTGCGCGCCATTCGGTCCCACCAGTCCTTGTACTTGGGCAACGATCTCGCCCTGGGCCGCCTCGGCACCGAAGACGTAGCCGGCGAACGCGATGGCCCGCAACAGGATGGGCGTCATGGAGAACAAGGTATAAAAGGCCAGGGCTGCGCCTTTGCTGGATGCGCGGTGGTCGATCCAGGATGTCAGCGACTCGACCAGAACGATCTTCAAACACTTTACCCAGTGGGGCGTGGCATCGGCGATGCGATCAACGAATCCGCGGAACATGGGCTTCCTCGCAGTGCAACGGGGCTCAGGCGGGTACATCGGAATCGCCTCGACTTTCATTCGCTCCGCACGGAGCGCTTACGACGAGCGGAATTAGTGTTCGGTCGGCCAGCGAATCTTTAACCCTAGAAACGGCAGTTGACCGCTCCACTAGATTATTAACACGAAGTGCCATCGTCCTCCTAGTAAAATCCAAGTTGTAACATTAAACAATGTTTGCCGGCCTCTCGCCACTTGCGCACCTCGCGCAGCGACAGGCTGGACTCATGGCATGGAAACTTCGGATGCAAGTGCAAGGCTAGTGGCATGACCAAGCGCAGTCTGCACGGTAGCGTACATAGGCCCACACCCGTCCATGGCCGACCACGTCGGTAACGGCATTGGCTCGGGCATCAGGCAGATCGCGCCGCCGCGGCAGTCCTTGTGTGCGGTGTCGTACAGACGGTTGCCCTCGTTTGAGTCACATTACGTGTAAGAACATGGCGATGACTGCCGAGATAGGCCGCTCTAATAATGAGGATTCTGCGGTGCGTATGTCATCAGCGCTGGTGCCGACGGGCGCCGCAGTAGGCCGGATAGATTCCCGCAGGCTTATCCTTCAGACCACTATCGCGATCAACCTGAAATATCGGGTGGATCCATAGACAGAGTGGACCTATGCAATTCAAAGACTATTATCAGATCATGGGGGTCGCGCGTGACGCGACCCAGGATGAGATCAAGCGCACCTACCGCAAGCTGGCCCGAAAATATCATCCGGATGTCAGCAAGGAACCCGACGCCGAGGCCCGTTTCAAGGAGTTGGGCGAGGCCTATGAGGTGCTGAAGGATGCGGAGAAGCGCACGGCTTACGATCAGCTGGGAGCCAACTGGAAAGGGGGGCAGCGGTCGGCAACTCAGTCGCCAGCTTGCTGGGCGCGTCCAATGGCGAAATCAAGACCCTGATCAATCAAGGCACGGTGAGCAAACTCTTGCTCGAAGAAATGGGCCTGAATATCGGCAACGTGATCCTCACCCGTCTGGCCGGCGACAAGCAAGTCAAGCTCAATTGCATGGCGACCGATTTTGGCGTGACCAATGGCCTGATGCAAACGCGCAGTTTTATCATCGATACGGACGTTGCCATTCTCGCTGTCAGAGGCAACATCAATTTGGCGCAGGAACAACTGGATTTGACCATCCTCACCCATAGCAAAGGGCTACGCGTGCTTTCGCTCAGAGCGCCGCTGTATGTGCGCGGCAGCTTCAAGCAGCCGAGCATCAGTGTCGACAAGGGGGTATTGGCAATGAGAGCGGGTGGCGCAATTGCGCTGTCAGTCCTGGCGCCGGTCGCGGCCCTGATGCCCTTGATCAAATCAGGGCCGGGAGAAAACAGCGAGTGCGCCAAGCTATTGGCAGCTGCGCGCGTCAAACTGGTGGCGCCACCGCCGGGCAAGACTTACCGCAGAAAAGTGAAACCCAACGTCAAGTAAAATACAAGGAGAATGACATGTCATCGACTGCTGCGGTGCTGGATGCCGAAGAGCTCAAAAGGATGGACGCCTATTGGCGCGCCGCCAATTACCTGTCAGTGGGGCAGATTTATCTGCTGGACAATCCGCTGCTGAAACAGCCGCTGCAACTGGCGCACATCAAACCGCGCTTGCTTGGCCACTGGGGCACCACGCCAGGGCTGAATTTCATCTATGTGCACATGAACCGGGTGATCAGGCAGCAAGAACTCAGCATGATCTTCATTGCCGGCCCCGGCCACGGCGGCCCGGCGGTGGTGGCGAACACTTATCTCGAAGGCAGCTACAGCGAACTGTATTCCGATATCTCGCAGGACGAGGAGGGCATGCGCCGTCTGTTCCGCCAGTTTTCCTTCCCCGGCGGCATTCCCAGCCACGCCGCACCGGAAACCCCGGGTTCCATCCACGAGGGCGGCGAGCTGGGCTATGCGTTGTTCCACGCTTATGGCGCGGTGTTCGACAATCCGGATCTGATCGCCTGTTGCGTGGTGGGCGACGGCGAAGCGGAGACCGGGCCGCTGGCCACTTCCTGGCATTCCAACAAGTTTCTCAATCCGCGCACGGACGGCGCGGTGTTGCCGATCCTGCACCTGAATGGCTACAAGATCGCCAATCCGGCCATCCTCGCCCGCATCAGCCACGCCGAGCTGGAAAGCCTGTTTGTCGGCTATGGCTACCAGCCCTATTTCGTCGAAGGCGACCAGCCTGAAGCCATGCACCAGCTGATGGCGGCCACCGTCGATGCGGCCATCGCCGGGATCCGCGAGATCCAGCGCAAGGCGCGGGCCGGTGGTGAATTGATCCGCCCGCTCTGGCCGATGATCGTGTTGCGCTCACCCAAGGGCTGGACCGGGCCGAAGGAAGTGGATGGCAAACAAACCGAAGGTTCCTGGCGTTCGCACCAGGTGCCGTTCGGCGACATGGAGAAGCCGGAGCACGTGCTGCTGCTGGAAGACTGGATGCAGTCCTACCGGCCTGAAGAGCTGTTCGATGCCAACGGCAGGCTCAAGGCCGAACTGGCCGAACTTGCCCCCAGCGGTGAGCGCCGCATGGGGGCCAACCCCCATGCCAACGGTGGGATGCTGCTACGCGACCTGCGCCTGCCGGATTTTCGCGACTACGCGGTGGCCGTTCCCACCCCCGGCGGTGTGCTGGCTGAGTCCACTCGGGTGATGGGGGTCTTCCTGCGCGACGTGATGCAGAAGAACCCAAACAACTTCCGCGTGTTCGGCCCGGACGAGACCGCTTCCAACCGCCTCGGGGCGCTGTTCGAAGTGACCAACCGCGCCTGGATGGCCGAGCGCTATGACTCCGACGATCATCTCGCCGCCGATGGCCGGGTCATGGAAATCCTTTCCGAACACGCCTGCCAGGGCTGGCTAGAAGGCTATCTCCTGACCGGACGGCATGGGCTGTTTTCCTGCTACGAGGCCTTCATTCACATCGTCGATTCGATGTTCAACCAGCACGCCAAATGGCTCAAGGTGTGCGGCGAGATTCCTTGGCGCCGCCCCATCGCCTCGCTCAACATCCTGCTCACCTCGCATGTCTGGAGGCAGGATCACAACGGCTTCTCGCATCAGGACCCCGGCTTCATCGATCATGTGGTGAACAAGAAGGCCGACATCATCCGCGTCTATCTGCCGCCGGATGCCAACACCCTGCTGGTTGTCACCGACCGGTGCCTGAAGAGCCGCAATCTGGTGAATGTCATTGTCGCCGGCAAGCAGCCCGAGCAGCAATGGCTGGACATGGACACCGCCATCAACCACACCAGCGCCGGCATCGGCCTATGGGAGTGGGCGTGCAACGATCAGGCCGGCGAGCCGGACGTGGTGCTGGCGGCAGCGGGCGACGTGCCTACGCTGGAAATGCTGGCGGCTATAGATATCTTGCGCCAGCTCACGCCGGAACTGAAAATCCGCTTCATCAACGTGGTCGACCTGATGACCCTGCAACCGCAGGAGGAGCACCCCCATGGCTTGTCCAGCAAGGAATTCGACTCGCTGTTCACCTCCGACAAGCCGATCATTTTCGCCTACCACGGCTACCCCTGGCTGATCCACCGCCTCACTTATCGCCGCACCAATCACGGCAATCTGCACGTGCGCGGCTACAAGGAGGAGGGCACCACCACCACGCCGTTCGACATGGTGGTGCTCAACACCCTTGACCGCTTCCACCTGGTGACGGATGTGGCGAACCGGGTGCCGAAGTTGCAGGCACAGGCGGCCCACATCAAACAGCGCATGCGCGACAAGCTCAACCAGCACACGCAATACATACACCAGCACGGCGAAGACATGCCGGAAATACGCAACTGGAAATGGCCCTATCAGGAGGCAAATGCATGAACGACAATTCGCTGCTTCAACTCAAGGCCTTGGGCCAGCACGTCTGGCTCGACAATCTCTCCCGCACGCTGCTGCAGGAAGGCGCGCTGCAACGCCTGATGACCGAGGACGGCATCGATGGCGTGACCTCCAATCCCGCCATCTTCCACAAAGCCATTGCCGGCAGCCCTTACTACCGCGAGGATCTGGAACGCTTGCGCGGCTCTAACCTCGATGCCGAGGCACGTTACGAGTCGCTCGTCATTCCCGACATCCAGGCGGCCTGCGACGTCCTTTTGCCGGCCTACGTGTCCAGTGCCGGAGAGACCGGCTATGTCAGCCTGGAAGTTTCGCCCGCTTTGGCGCACGACAGGGAGGGTACGGAGGCGGCCGTGCAGCGTCTGCGGCAGGCGGTGGGGCGCGACAACCTGCTCATCAAGGTGCCGGCCACGCCCGCCGGCGTGCGTGCCTTCGAGCAACTGACCGCCGCAGGCATCCGGGTCAACGTCACCCTGATTTTTTCGCTGGCGCAGTACGAGGTCGTGGCGCAGGCCTATCTGCATGGGGCGCTGCGCTGGCTGGATGGCGGGGGAAATGCCAAACAATTGCGATCGGTGGCGAGCGTGTTCCTGAGCCGGGTCGATACCCTGGTGGACAAACGCCTCGATGCCCTCGGCACGGCCCAGGCGTTCAAGGGCAGGAACGGCGTGGCGCTCGCCAAACGCTGCTATTCCCGCTACCTGGAAATTTTTCACGGCCCGGCCTTCGCCACGCTCGCTCAGGCTGGCGTGCGACCGCAGACACCGCTATGGGCCAGCACCGGCAGCAAGAATCCGGCTTACAGCGATGTGCTCTACGTGGAGCCGCTGATCTGCCCGGAAACCATCAACACCCTGCCGGACGCGACCCTTGCGGCGTTCCGCGAACACGGCCGCGCGGCAGCCACCCTGATGACTGGCATGGACGAGGCGCAAGCCCACATCGAGGCGCTGGCGGCGCTGGGCATCGACCTCATCGACGTCGGCGAGACCTTGCAGGTAGAAGGCGTGCGCCTCTTCGCCGAGGCGTATGAAAAATTGCTAGCCGCCGTGCAGTGACATGCCTGCCATCCTGACGCTCAACAGCGGTTCGTCCAGTCTCAAGGCCAGCCTGTTCCACGCCGACGGTACGCGCCGTGACTGGTGCTACGGGCATATCGGCCAGGGCTTTCCGCACGACCACGCGGAAGCCTTCGACGCGTTGCTGAAGGACCTGGGCAGTGCAATGCCGGATGCGATCGGCCATCGCTTCGTGCACGGTGGCGAAGTCACCGCGGCGGCACGCCTACTGGATGCTGCGGAGATCGAGCGGTTGCACGGCATTACCCCGCTTGCCCCGCTGCACATGCCCGGCAATCTGCTCGGAGTGGAGTTGTGCCGGGCGCGCTTCGACGCACCGCAGGTAGCCTGTTTCGATACCGCGTTCCACCACACCCTGCCGGAACTGGCGCGCCGCTTGCCGATTCCGCAGCAGCTTGGCATGCGCCGCTACGGCTTTCATGGCCTCAACTACGCCTACATCGCATCCCGATTACCGTCACTGCTGGGGGAGGTTGCGCACGGTCGCGTCGTCGTCGCGCACCTGGGCGCGGGCGCGAGCCTGTGCCTGCTGGATGGCTTGAAATCGGCGGACACGACCATGGGCTACACGCCTGCGGGCGGCATCCCGATGGGCACGCGCAGCGGCGATCTCGACCCGGGCGTGATGCTGGAACTGGCCAAGCGTCATGCTCCCGAGGCCCTGAGCGATCTGGTCTATCACCAGATGGGGCTTCTGGCATTGTCCGATGGGGAGGCGAGCGAAATGGCGACGCTACTGGCGAGCGAAAGCAGCGCCGCCCGGTTTGCGGTGGACTACTTCTGCCGCGCGGTGAGTGGGGCTATCGGCGCCTTTGCCGCCAAGGCCGGCGGCATCGATGCGCTGGTATTCAGCGGCGGCATCGGCGAACACGCGCCGCAGATACGAGAGCGCATTTGCGAGCCGCTAGTCTTTCTCGGTCTGGCCCTCGACGCCGCAGCCAACCAGGCTAACACTACCTGGATCTGCGCTGCTGGCTTCAAGCCCGTGCTATGCATCGCTGCGGACGAAGAAGCCGTCATCCGTGATCTGGTCGAAGCCTCGTTGGGTAGTCCGTGATTTCCGTTGCCTGTTGAACTTGGATTGTCCCACGCCATGAATTGGCAGGATTTCGCAGTCGTTGTGGGTCAGGCTTTCCCTCGGCCAAGGCACCCGAGGACAAGAGCCTGACATGTACGGCTGAAGTCGTACCTACAGGGGTATTGCTGAAGAATGAAAAAGGAGTCCCCCACGGGCCACTTCCGGACGTGAGGACCGGCAGTGGCCCGTGGGCAGCCATCACAGCCAGGGGCAGATCAGCGCGAGCAGCAAATGCCAAGATCACAGGGCCGGGAAGAAAGGCAGCAAGGTAAGGACGCCACGCGCGAGCCTAAACGGGGACAAGGACAAGGGCAGGAGTGAGAGAGGGGCCGGGATCGCAATGAGTAATACAAGCTGAGCCGATCTCAGTGAACTTGCATAACGTAACAACAGGAAAGCCATCGGCTCATGTTTTCATACATTAATCAAGATCCACCAGCCACGGGAGATACAACATGAAACATTTTCTGATCGCAGCGGCGGTAGCCGCTGCCGCCGTCGCCACCCCGGCACTCGCTGCCGACGTTGGAGTCTCGGTCAGCATCGGCCAACCCGGCTTCTATGGCCGACTCGACATCGGCGACTATCCGCCGCCAGAAGTAATTTATCGTCAACCGAGAGTAGTCGAGCGGGTACCGATGGACCGCCCGCCGATCTATCTGCGCGTACCCCCGGGCCACGCCAAACATTGGAGCAAGCACTGCCGCGAATACAACGCCTGCGGCGAGCGGGTCTTCTTTGTGCAGGACAGCTGGTACAACCGCGAGTACGTTCCGCGTTACCAGGAACAACATCGTGATCGCCGGGATGACCGTCGTGACGAGCACAGGAATGATGATCGTGGAAACCAAAAGCACGGCCGCCACGACAACGATCACGGCCATGGCCGTGATCGTTAAGGCATTGATGTAACAACTGTTCCGGCGCATACCTCCGCAATGTCGCGAGGGCATTTGTTGCCCATCACCCCGCTAGTTGGGTGATGGCTCAGGCGTAGCGCAAGTGCATCAGGAAACCAATGTGTGAGCGAAGCAAAGAAGCATTACGGCAAACAAGCCGCCGGGTAGAAATTTCCCTGGCACCGGATATTTAACACAGAGGTATTCCAAATGAACACGATACAAAAATTAGCGATAAATGCCGCAGTAGTAACCGTGCTGTTCGGCCTGGGGGTGTGCCGGAATGTCGGCTCAAGATAGAAATACCGCGATCGGCGCCGGTATCGGCGCTGTGGGAGGCTCCGTCCTGACCGGCGGCAGCGCCGCCGGCACGGTGGGTGGAGCGGCGGTTGGCGGCGTCATTGGCCACGAGATCCATAAATAACATCGCGGCCATCTATGCATACAGCTGCACCAGCCCAATGGGTGCGGGCGCGGCTGTATGCATAGACCATGAAATAGAAAAACGGGAACTGTAGATCAAGTCGGAACTTCTACAGCTTACGCGGCCCCGATTGGTCTGAACCAGTGAGCCACTTACGGCAGAGAAACCGAATCACTCCAGTGCCCAGATTCATCTTTTCGGGCGCGGCGTGCACGCGCAAGGCTGTTCCGGTTTCTGGCGCGATTTCGGCAGGTGTTCCAGCGCTTTTTCGATGTGACTCTTGCTTTCCTTGCCATGTCGGCGGTGCAGGGCTAGCAGGTGGGCAGCCGTCTCCTGCCACAGGGTGGCGCCGCGCTCTACTTCGTCGGCGAGTAGATTTGTTTTTCCGTGTTCGTTCCAGTGGCGGTAGGCATCGTGCAGCTGGGGAAACAGTTCGTGGCGCATGCCTTTGAAATTGGCGAAATAGAAATGCAATGAAGCCGTATTGCCATTCTCCAGCAGAGCGGGCAAGGTGGAGAGACCATCTGCCAGATGGTCGCGTACCGCACGCACCATGAGTTCCGCCTTGGTGCCGGAGGTCGCCAGCAATAGGTCATTCCATTCGTCCCCCAGGATTTCTCCTGCCATCCCTTCGCCCAGTTCGTGCAGAATGACGGCTTCGGTTTCATTGTCGGCCATCCGATCCAGTGCCTGGTCCGGATTCAGCTCGAAACGGTAATGCGCGAGAGCCCGCGCCATAGCGGTTTCTTGCTTGCGCCATTGCCACTCTTCGATGCGCTCCCACAGCAGGCGGCGCAGCGATTCGCGCCGCACGAGTATGGCGCCGTTCAGCATCATTGCGGGCGGTGCGCCAAGATCTCGGGCGAATTCCCTGCCCGCTATCAGCACCTTGAATCCTGCGCGCTGCTCCGAACGCAGCAAGGCGCCAAGAAAAAAGTGCGGGGTGAGATGGCTGCCGTAACCGCCGTGGTAAACCATTCCCTGGGGCAGCAAGGTTTGGTTTACCGGGTCGCTGTCGAAAGGGGAGTATTCCCGGTTTTCGACCGGAACCGGCACGAAAGCTGCAGATTCCAGCCCTTCCCATAGCTGCTCGCGCTGATCCAGCCAGTCGCCTAGCTCACTTTTGGGCAGGCTGGCGCTGAACGGGTAGCCTTTCTCCCAGCGGTAGTATTCGCGCATCTTGAGCAGATAGGTGCAAAGCGTGTGGCCGCGCGCGTGCGCGGCGTCAGAAATATTGCAATTGTGCTGGACTGCTGCACGCAAGGCTTGCAGGGTCTTATCCATAATGATTCCCGTCGTTTGATAACCAATAACCTAGCAAACTAATCGGGAATTAACAAGAGTCGCATGGTATAATGATCGGGAAGCTGGCCAGACAGTCGCTGCGCAGGGTTTCCTGCGGAGAGGAAAGTCCGGGCTCCATAAAGCAGGATGCCGGTTAACGACCGGAGGCCGTGAGGCCATGGAAAGTGCCACAGAAAATATACCGCCGATGGCCGCGCAAGCGGATCAGGTAAGGTTGAAATGGCGAGGTAAGAGCTCACCGCGCTTCCGGCAACGGAAGTGGCAGGGTAAACCCCATCCGGAGCAAGACCAAATAAGCAGGCGTTGACGCTGCTCGCCGAGCCTGCGGGTAGGTTGCTTGAGCGTACGGGCAACTGTGCGCCTAGAGGAATGACTGTCCACGACAGAACCCGGCTTATCGGCCAGCTTCACCCGATCAAAACAAGCGTCCTTCACCATTGCCCCTTCTCCTTTATGCTCTTTAGGGTACTCTGGGAGAAGGTTGGGATGAGGGTGGCCTCCCCTCTCCCCAGCCCTCTCCCACAAGGGGAGAGGGAGCTAACCCACCCCTCACCATAACTCCTCATAAATCACTTTCGGTGTTTTCTGTATCTATCTATTTTTTAAGCATATTGGTTTTCTCGCTATTTGCTGATTAACTTGTTGTCACAAAAGAGAAAAACCCCAAATATTAGCTTGACCACCTACTTTTTTTTGCCTATAGTGGGAAACAGTGGTGAGAAGTGGGAGATTGTGGGATACCTGCTTCGTCAATCTGACATAAAGGGGTGTCATGTTTCGCGGTGCAACAGCTTTGAATCTCGATGCGAAGGGCCGCTTGGCAGTACCGAGCAAGCATCGTGACGCCTTGCAGGTGCAATCCGCGGGGCGGCTGGTGATGACCGCGCACCCCCATCGCTGCTTGCTGCTCTATCCGCAGCCCGCCTGGCTGCCTATCGAAGAAAAAATCAATTCATTGCCGAGTTTCGATCCCGTGGCGAGTTCCTGGAAGCGTCTGCTATTGGGGCATGCCGAGGAACTGGAGCTGGATGCATCCGGCCGTCTGCTGGTTTCCCCTGTGCTGCGTCAGCTCGCCGGGTTGGAGAAAGAAGCCATGCTGGTCGGTCAGGGTGGTCATTTCGAGCTGTGGAGCATGGAGGGCTGGCGCGCTCAGATGGAGCAGGCGCTGATGCCCGGCAATGCGCTCCCGGCCGCGTTGGAAAATTTCTCGTTGTGAGCGGTGGCTTCAACCATAAAACAGTTTTGCTGCACGAGGCGGTTGGTGCGCTCAACATTCGGCCGGACGGCGTGTATGTGGACGGCACTTTCGGCCGGGGCGGCCACAGCCGGCTGATACTGGAAAGCTTGGGCAAGTCGGGCAGGTTGATCGCGTTGGATAGGGATTTGGCCGGCGTGGAAGCGGCCCGCGGAATCGCCGACCAGCGTTTTCAAATCGTGCACAGCAGCTTCAGCCGTTTGCGCGATGCATTGAGGGATATGGGCGTGGCGCGGGTTGATGGCGTGCTGCTGGATTTGGGGGTTTCCTCCCCGCAGTTGGACGAAGCGGCGCGAGGCTTCAGTTTTCGTTTTGATGGGCCGCTCGATATGCGCATGGATACGAGCCATGGGCAGACCGCCGCGGAATGGCTTGCTGGCGTACCTGAGCAACAACTCTGGGAGGTAATAAAAAATTATGGTGAAGAACGGTATGCTAAACAGATTGCAAGGGCGATTGTTGCGGCGCGATCAGGGGAACCCATTAACACTACTCGCCAACTTTCCCAGATCGTGGCAAAAGCGTTTAAAAGTCGCGAGCCACATCAAGACCCGGCGACGCGCACCTTTCAGGCTATACGGATTTACCTCAATCAAGAGCTTGAGGAGCTGTCGCTAGTGTTGCCTCAATGCGTCGAGATTCTGGCGCCATTCGGCCGCTTGGCGGTCATCAGTTTCCATTCCCTGGAAGATCGAGTGGTCAAGCGTTTCATGCGCGATATGGCACACCCTTCCTCTTTGCCGACCAAGCTGCCTGTGCGCCATGCGGAGCTGCCGGCACCCCGGCTGCGGCTGGTGGGCAAGGTCGTCCGTCCTTCGGTGGAAGAAGTGGCCGCCAACCCGCGGGCGCGTAGCGCCGTGATGCGTGTGGCGGAGCGGACGGAAGAGCCATGACCAAATTCAACCTGGCCCTGGTTCTGGTTCTGGTGGTTTGTTCACTGGGTATCGTTACCGCCCAGCACAAGGCGCGCAAAATTTTCATCGAACTGCAGCAGGAACAGGAGCTGGCAAAAAAAATGGAGGTGGAGTGGGGCCAGTTGCAACTGGAGCAAAGCACCTGGGCGATGCACACCCGTATCGAAAAAATCGCCGCCGCCTACCTGCAGATGCAGGTACCCGATACGTCGCGCATCCAGGTGGTGCATCCGGCGGTGGCTAAGGCCGGGTTGCCATGAGCCACGTCATGCACGGCGCCCGGCCCGGAAGCGGCGTACCGATGCTGAAGCTGCCTGCCGGGCGTTCGCGCATTCTGATCGGACTCCTGCTGGTGTGGTTCCTGGTCTTGATCGTGCGTGCGTTTTACTTGCAGGGCTTGGATAATGATTTCCTGCGGCAGAAAGGGGATGAACGCTATCGCCGGGTGATCGAGCTGACCGCGCACCGCGGTATGATCACCGACCGCAACGGCGAGCCGCTCGCGATCAGCACACCGGTGGAGTCGGTGTGGGTCAGCCCGAAAGATTTCGAGATCACCCCGGAACGGATCCGGCACCTGGCGAAAATCCTGGAAATGAAGGAAGACGATGTGAAGGGGCGCTTTGCCCAGAGCCAGCGCGACTTCGTCTACCTCAAGCGCCAGGTGCCGCCGGAAACTGCGGCCCGGGTGTTGCAGGTCAATGCGCCGGGCGTGTTCCTGCAGCGCGAATATCGGCGCTATTATCCGGCCGGGGAAGTCGTGGCGCATCTGCTCGGTTTTACCGGCGTTGACGACAATGGCCAGGAAGGACTGGAACTGACCTATCAGGACTGGCTGGCAGGCAAGCCGGGCAGTCGCCACGTGATCAAGGACCGTCTCGGTCACATCATCGAGGATGTCGAAAGTGTCCGGGCGCCTCAGGACGGACGGGATCTTGCGCTCAGTATCGATCGAAAAATCCAGTATCTCGCCTTTCGCGAACTCAAGGCGGCCGTGGTCGAGCACAAGGCCAAGGCAGGCGCGATCGTGGTGCTCGACGCAAAGACCGGCGAAATTCTTGCGCTGGCCAATTTGCCCGCCTACAACCCCAATAACCGAGCCAGGCTGAACCGCAATAGTACCCGTAACCGCGCTGTTACAGACACCTTCGAGCCGGGCTCGACCTTCAAGCCATTCACCGCTGCCGCGGTCCTGGAGGCGGGAAATTTGAGGCCGGATTCGCCGATTCAGACCGCTCCCGGGACGTTCACCATCGGCGCGGCAACGATACACGATGCCCATCCCAACGGCGTGCTGACGGTCGCGCAGGTCATTCAGAAGTCGAGCAACGTCGGCGCGGCCAAGATGGCGCTGTCGCTTGAACCGGAATATCTGTGGGATGTCTTCAACCGCCTGGGTTTCGGCAAAGCGCCACAAGCGGGTTTCCCCGGCGAAGCCGCAGGCAGGCTGCGCCCCTATAAAACCTGGCAGCCGATCGAGCAGGCTACCATGGCCTATGGACATGGGGTCTCGGTCAGCCTTCTGCAGCTCGCGCGCTCCTACATGGTGTTTACCGGTGAGGGTGAAATCAAGCCGGTTTCGCTGTTGAAAGTGGATGTGCCGCCTGCGGGCGTGAAGGTGATCAAGGCGGAAACATCGAAAGCGGTACGCAGCATGCTGGAGCTGGTGGTTCAGCCTGGCGGCACCGCGCCGCGCGCCCAGGTGATGGGCTACCGTGTGGCAGGCAAGACCGGCACGGCGCACAAGGAGGAAAACGGTCATTACGCTCACGACCGCTATATCGCATCGTTCGTCGGGTTGGCGCCGGCCTCCAATCCGCGTCTGATCGTGGCAGTGATGATAGACGAGCCTTCCAACGGACAGTATTACGGCGGGACGGTGGCTGCACCGGTGTTCAGCCAGGTGATGACGGGCGCGCTACGTCTCTTGAGCGTGCCGCCCGATGCGCCGACCGGCAACATCATGCCGCCCGAAAGCGCGCCGGAAGTGAAGGAGGTGGTATGACTTCCGACCTGCTCGCCGGGCTGGGCATGAAAGTGGAGCGGATAGTGGTCGACAGCCGCCAGGTCGAGCCCGGGGATGCCTTTGCCGCTTATCCGGGAGAGCGGCAGGACGGGCGGAAATTCATCGCTGAGGCCATTTCCGCCGGCGCCGGTGCGGTGTTGTGGGAGCGCGAAGGGTTTACCTGGAAGCCGGAGTGGCAGGTGCCGAATCTGGGGGTAGACAGACTGCGCGACAAGATCGGCGCAATTGCAAGCCATGTATATAACGAGCCATCGCGCCGATTATGGACCATCGGCATTACCGGCACCAACGGCAAAACTTCCTGCTGCCACTGGATTGCACAGTGCCTGACCGCGTTGGGCAGGAAGACCGCCCTGGTGGGCACGCTCGGTAACGGTTTTTCCGGCGCCCTGACCCCTGCGGCCAACACCACCCCGGATGCGGTCAGCCTGCACGGACTGCTGCGCGACTACCTGGCCGATGGCGCCCAGTGCGTGGCGATGGAAGTTTCATCCCATGGCCTTGCGCAGGGGCGGGTCAACGGCATGCATTTCGACGTGGCGCTGCTCACCAACCTGTCCCGCGATCATCTCGATTACCACGGCGACATGGAATCCTACGCCTCAGCCAAAGCCGGCCTGTTTTCATGGCCGGAGCTGAAGTACGCCGTGCTCAACCTGGACGACCCGTTTGGCGTCGAACTGGCCGGCAGGCTCGGTTGCAGTGGCGTGCAGACGGTGGGCTACAGTCTGGAAGGCCCCGATCAAAACCAGCGCCCTTCGCGTTTGCCTCCAATTGGAACAAGCGCTCTTCACGATCGCCCCCTCGCCCGCTTGCGGGAGAGGGTTGGGGAGAGGGCTTACCCGCTTGAGGGAGAAGGTTGGGATGAGGGAAGCCCACCAGAGGGACGCCCTCACCCCAACCCTCTCCCGCACGCGGGAGAGGGGGCAATGGTGAAAGGCGCTTGTATTTATCTGCGTGATCTCGTGACGGACGAGCAAGGCATTCGTTTCGAAGCGGTCACGCCATGGGGTTCTGCGGCAGTGAGCAGCGCTTTGCTCGGCCGCTTCAATGCCGCCAACCTGCTTGGCGTGCTTGCCGTATTGCTGGTAAGCGGCATCAAGCTTGCGGACGCGGTGCGTGAAGTGGGCCGGGTCGGGCCGGTAGCGGGCCGGTTGCAGCGGCTGGGCGGAAACGGCAAACCGCTGGTGGTGGTGGATTACGCCCATACGCCGGACGCACTGGAAAAGGTGCTGCTCACCCTGCGCGAAATCATGGGCAGCGAGGGCCGTCTTGTTTGCGTATTCGGCTGCGGTGGCGAGCGCGACCGCGGCAAGCGCCCGCTGATGGGCGAGGTGTCTTCCCGCCTGGCGGACAGTGTCGTTGTAACCAGCGATAACCCGCGCAGTGAGGATCCCCGTGACATCATCGCCGACATCATTGCCGGCATGGGGGCCAACTACCATGTTGACGATGACCGAGCCACCGCGATTGACGCCGCCGTGCGCGGAGCGCAACCGCACGACGTGGTTCTGGTCGCAGGCAAGGGGCACGAGGATTACCAGGAAATCAAGGGTGCGCGGCTGCCTTTTTCCGATGTTGAAGTGGCGCAAAGAGTTTTGGAGGAATATTCGACATGTTGCGCCTGAGTGAAGTGGCCGCAGCCCTGAATGCCGAGAGGACTGGGGCGGACCAGGTGTTTTCGGGTGTGACGACCGACAGCCGGGCCGTTAAGGCGGGCGACCTGTTCGTGGCGCTGAAAGGCGAACGTTTTGATGGCCATGATTTCGTTGGCCGGGTTAAGAGTCAAGGCGCGGTAGCAGCCTTGGTGGAGCGACGCGATCCGTCCTGGGGCGATTTTCCGTTGCTGACCGTGGCCGATACGCGTCGCGCCCTGGGCGTACTGTCCGGCTTCTGGCGCAGCCGTTTCGATATTCCGGTGGTCGGCCTTACCGGCAGCTGCGGCAAGACCACGGTAAAAGAAATGATCGCCGCCATTTTGAGCGTGCAGGCAGGGGATGAGGCCGTGCTGGCGACCAGGGGCAACCTCAACAACGACATCGGAATGCCGCTCACTTTGCTTGAATTGCGCGATGTACACCGCTATGCCGTGATCGAAATGGGCATGAACCACCCCGGCGAGATCGCCTATTTGACTGGTATCGCCAAGCCCGACGTGGCGCTCATCACCAATGCCAGGGCCGCGCATCTGGCGGGTTTCGATCACGGTCAGCGCCTTTCACCATTGCCCCCTCTCCCGCGAGTGGGAGAGGGTTGGGGTGAGGGCGTCCCTTCGGCGAGCTTCCCTCATCCCAACCTTCTCCCAGAGGGAGAAGGGGCGAACGAGAAAGGCGCTTGTTCTGATCTGGAGGCAAACGAGAAGGGCGCTTGCTTTGATCTGGTGGAACAGGTGGCGCGCGCCAAGGGAGAGATTTTCCAGGGGCTGGTGGCAAACGGCACCGCCGTGATCAACGCCGACGACCCTCATGCCGCGCTGTGGCTGGATCTGGCCGCGAGCCACCGGGTCATCCGTTTCGGCCTGGACCCGGCGGCGGAAGTATCCGGCACATTCCGTTTGCAGCCCTCAGCCAGCGACATCGAAATAACGACGCCCGAGGGCAGGTTCAGCGTGGCGCTGCCGTTGCCGGGCGAGCACAACGTATGCAACGCCCTGGCGGCGGCTGCAGTCGCGATGGCGCTGGGCCTTGACAATGCGGCGATAGCCCGGGGGCTGGCAACGGTTGCCGCAATCAAAGGGCGGCTGCAGAAAAAGTCCTGCCTGCACGGGGCCACCCTGATCGACGATACCTACAACGCCAATCCGGGTTCGGTACGCGCGGCAATCGCGGTGCTGGCCGGATTGCCCGGCAAAAAAATATTGGTGCTGGGCGATATGGGCGAACTGGGCGACGCGGCACGCGCACTGCATGCCGAAATCGGCGCGGCGGCCAAGGCGGCCGGCATCGACCGGCTGTTCACCCTGGGTGATTTGAGCGCGGCCGCCGCCGAGGCGTTCGGTCAGGGCGGACGGCACTTCGAGTACATCGAGGACCTGCTGCATGAGGTTGAAAACCATCTGGCGCCGGATGTGACGGTGCTGGTGAAGGGGTCGCGCTTCATGCAGATGGAGCGGGTGGTTAAAAGCTTTGAAGTAAGGGGTGATGAGTAATGAGTAAGAGGCATGAAGCATCGGCGAGCACCGCGCGAGGTGTTTCACCCATTGCCCATCCCTCATTACCCATCACCACCAGGAGGGATCAGACATGCTGCTCGCACTAAGCCAATGGCTGGCCCAGGATGTACGCGCCTTCAACGTGTTCGGCTATATCACGCTGCGCGCCGTGCTGGCGATGCTGACCGCGCTGATGATCTCGTTCATCATCGGTCCGGCCATGATCCGCAAGCTCACCGCCTACAAGATCGGCCAGGCGGTGCGCGATGACGGCCCGCAAACGCACCTGGTCAAGGCGGGCACGCCGACCATGGGCGGCGCCCTGATCCTGGTGGCGATGGCGATTTCCACGCTGCTCTGGGCCGACCTGAAAAATAGCTATGTCTGGGTGGTGCTGGCGACCACTATCGGATTCGGCGCCGTCGGCTGGGTCGACGACTGGCGCAAGGTGGTGCACCGCAATCCCAAGGGGCTGTCGGCCAAGACCAAGTATTTCTGGCAGTCGCTGATCGGGGCGGGGGTGGCGCTGTTCCTCGCATTGACGGCAACACTGCCGGCACAGACCGAGCTGATCGTGCCGTTTTTCAAGCTGGTGACCATACCCCTCGGCGCAATCGGCTTCGCCGTGCTGGCCTACTTCGTTATCGTCGGCAGCAGCAATGCGGTGAATCTCACCGACGGCCTGGACGGCCTGGCAATCATGCCGACAGTGATGGTAGCGGGGGCTCTGGCAATTTTCGCCTATGTCGCCGGACACATCGTGTTCGCGCGCTACCTCGGTGTGCCCTACATCCCGGGTGCCGGCGAACTGGCCGTGTTCTGCACCGCACTGGCAGGCGCGGGCCTTGGCTTCCTCTGGTTCAACGCCTACCCGGCCGAAGTGTTCATGGGCGACGTCGGCGCACTGGCGCTGGGCGCCGCGCTCGGCATCGTGGCGGTGATTGTGCGGCAGGAAATCGTCCTGTTCGTGATGGGCGGGGTGTTCGTCGTGGAGACTCTGTCGGTGGTACTGCAGGTCGGGTCGTTCAAGCTTACCGGCAAGCGCATATTTCGCATGGCGCCGCTGCATCACCACTATGAACTGAAGGGCTGGAAAGAGAACCAGGTAGTGGTTCGCTTCTGGATTATCAGCATGATGCTGGTGCTGGTCGGACTTTCAACGCTGAAACTGAGATAAAAAAATGCTAACCGCCAAGACGCCAAGAACGCCAAGAAAATCCTTGTTAAGACTTGGCGTTCTTGGCGTCTTGGCGGTTCGAGGGTTTTTTACGGAATGTTAAATATCGAGCATAAAAAAGTGCTGGTGGTGGGCCTGGGCGATACCGGTCTGTCCATGGTGCGCTGGCTGGATGGCCAGGGTGCCGTGGTGGCCGTGGCGGATTCGCGCGAGGCGCCGCCTCACGCCGGGCGCCTGCGGGCGGAACTGCCCGGCGTGCCGCTGTTTACCGGGAAATTCCGGGATGAGGCATTCCTTAACGCCGAATTGCTTGCGCTCAGCCCCGGCGTATCCCTGCGCGAACCCGCCATCGCCGCTGCATTGGCTCGCGGCGTGCCGGTCGCGGGCGATATCGAGTTTTTTGCGCTGGAACTGGAGCGGAAAGATCCTGTTCCGAAGGTGATAGCGATTACCGGCTCCAACGGCAAGAGCACGGTGACTGAAATGGTCGGCGCGATGTGCAGGAAGGCCGGCCTGCAGACCGTGGTGGCGGGCAACATCGGCCTGCCGGTGCTGGATGCGCTGGATGATCTGGAACGGCGCGGCGAGATGCCGGAGGTGTTTGTGCTGGAACTGTCCAGCTTCCAGCTGGAAACGACACACAGCCTCAGACCCGCAGTGGCAACCGTGCTGAATGTGACCGAAGATCACATGGACCGGTACAACAGCATGTACGACTACGCCGCTGCCAAGGCGCGCATTTTCGCCGGAGGGGGCATCCAGGTGCTGAACCGGCAGGACCCGTACAGCATGGCGATGGCGGCTCAGGGTTGCCGTCTTGCGACTTTCGGCCTGGATGCGCCGCAGAAGGAGGAGGATTGGGGGTTGCTGGAAGGAGAGCGCGGCCTGTGGCTGGCGCAGGGTCAGAACCGGTTGATGCCGGCGGCCGAGTTGCCGCTTGCCGGGTTGCACAATGCGGCCAACGCGCTGGCGGCGCTGGCCCTGTGCCGCGCCATCGACCTGCCGTTCCATCCCCTGATGGAGGCGCTGCGCGAATTCAAGGGCTTGCCGCACCGCGTGGAAAAGGTGGTGGAGGTCAACGGCGTGGTGTTCTACGACGATTCCAAGGGCACTAATGTAGGTGCCACCGTGGCGGCACTGAAGGGCATGGCGCAGAAAGTCGTGCTGATCGCCGGCGGCGATGGCAAGGGCCAGGATTTCAGCCCGCTGCGAACGGCAGTGCAGGATCACGCCCGCACCGTGGTGCTGATCGGGCGCGACGGAGAAAAGATCGGCGCGACGCTGGCGGGAAGCGGCGTGCCCTTGCTTACGGCAACGAGCATGGACGAGGCGGTGAACACGGCTTTTGCGCAGGCCCAGCCGGGCGATGTTGTGCTGCTGTCGCCGGCCTGCGCCAGCTTCGACATGTTCCGCAACTATGAGCACCGCGCTCAGGTGTTTGTGGAAGCCGCAAGGCGACTGGCAGGGAAGGAGGCGGCATGAACTCCTATTCGCCGGTGGCCATGCAGCACGCCAAGCCAGACTATGACCGAACCCTGTTGTGGCTGGCCATCCTGCTGCTCGGATTCGGGCTGGTGATGGTGTATTCCGCCTCGATTTCGATTGCCGCGGCTGACAGGCACGCCGGCTACCAGGAAAGCTATTACCTCGTGCGCCAGGCGATATACGTCGCGGTCGGCATCCTGTTCGGGCTGTTCGCCTTCCAGGTTCCGAACAAGGTGTTGCAGGAGACCGCCCCCTACCTGTTTCTCTCCGGCCTGGTGTTGCTGGTGCTGGTGCTGATTCCGGGCGTCGGGCGCGAGGTCAACGGCAGCCAGCGCTGGCTGTCGCTGTTCGTGGTCAATCTGCAGCCATCGGAATTCATGAAGCTGTTCGCTGTTCTTTATGCCGCCGATTACACGGTGCGCAAGGCAGCCTACATGGACAACATCAAGAAGGGCTTCATGCCGATGCTGATGGTGATGCTGCTGGTCGGCGGCCTGCTGCTGCGCGAACCGGATTTCGGCGCCTTTGCCGTGATCACCAGCATCGCCATGGCGATCCTGTTTCTCGGCGGCATGAACTGGCGTTTGTTCGCCGGGCTATTCGGCATGCTGGTGGTGGGCTTCCTGCTGCTGATCTGGACTTCGCCCTACCGCATGCAGCGCATTGTCGGTTTCATGGATCCCTGGGCCGACCCCTTCGGCAAGGGCTATCAGCTTTCCCATGCGCTGATCGCTTTCGGCCGCGGCGAATGGTACGGCGTCGGCCTGGGCGCGAGTGTGGAAAAGCTGTTCTACCTGCCGGAGGCGCATACCGACTTTCTCCTCGCGGTGATCGCCGAAGAGCTCGGATTCGCCGGGGTGGCCGTGGTGATTTTGCTGTTTGTCTGGCTGACCATGCGCGCATTCTCCATCGGCCGCCAGGCAGCCGGGATCGACCGGCATTTCGCCGCGCTGGTGGCTTATGGCATCGGAATCTGGCTGGCGGTGCAGGCGATCATCAACATGGGCGTGAACATGGGCGTGCTGCCGACCAAGGGGCTGACCCTGCCCCTGCTGTCATACGGCGGCAGCGGCATCGCCGCCAACTGCGCCGCGATCGGCGTGCTGCTGCGCGTGGATTGGGAGAATCGCCAGGTGATGAAGGGATATTCGGTATGAGCCGCACCATCCTCATCATGGCGGGCGGTACCGGGGGCCATGTGTTTCCGGCGCTGGCGGTGGCGGATTGCCTCAAGGCGCAGGGGTGGAAGATCGTGTGGCTGGGCGCCCGCGCCGGCATGGAAGCGCGGCTGGTGCCGGATAAAGGCTATGAAATGGCGTGGGTGAAATTCGCCGGGATGCGCGGCAAGGGTGTGTTGCGCTGGGCGGCGCTGCCCTTCCTGCTGCTGCTGGCGATGTGGCAGAGCGCGGCGGCGATTTTTCGCGTCCGCCCCGACGTGGTGCTCGGCATGGGGGGGTTCACAGCTTTCCCCGGCGGACTGATGGCTTCCCTGTTGGCTAAGCCCCTGGTGATTCACGAACAGAACTCTGTGGCCGGGCTAACCAACCGGGTGCTGGCCTGCCTCGCCGACCGCGTGCTGGTGGCCTTCCCCTCCGCTTTCAACAATCGCGGCGACAAGCCGATCGGTTGCCGCAAGCCGGACATGACCTGGTGCGGCAACCCGGTGCGCGCCGATATCGCCGCCCTGCCCGAACCCGGGCAGCGCCTGGCCGGACGCCAGGGGCGCCTGCGCCTGCTGGTGGTAGGCGGCAGCCTGGGCGCAGCGGCGCTCAACGATGGCGTGCCGCAGGCCTTGGCGCTGATCCCGGAAGCCGAGCGCCCGGAAGTGATACACCAGTCCGGTGCCAGGAACCTGGAAAAACTGCAATCCAATTACGCAGCAGCCGGGGTCGCGGCCGATACCCGTGCGTTCATCGACGACATGGCGAAAATGTATGACTGGTGCGATGTCATCGTATGCCGTGCCGGGGCGCTGACCCTTGCCGAAATTACCGCGGCAGGCGTGGCCAGCGTGCTGGTGCCGTACCCGCACGCGGTGGACGACCACCAGACCGGCAACGCGCGTTTCCTGAGCGAAAACGGCGCGGCGGTGCTGCTGCCGCAACAGGATTTGACGCCAGCGGGGCTGGCCAATTTGTTAACGGGTTTCAGCCGCGAAAAATTGCTGGCGATGGCGCAGGCGGCAAGAAAACTGGCCAAGCCGGAGGCGACCGAGGCCGTTGCGCAAGTGTGCATGGAGCTGGCGGGATGAAGAATTTTTTACCGCAGAGGATGCGGAGGACGCAGAGGAAAACCTATCAAAGGCGTTTTGATGTAGGGGTTGCTTGTTTTTCCTCAGCGTCCTCCGCGTCCTCCGCGGTTAAGGGTTTAAAAAATGAAGCACAAAGTTAAACACGTCCATTTCGTCGGCATCGGCGGCGTCGGCATGAGCGGCATCGCCGAGGTGCTGCTCAACCTGGGTTACGAGGTGAGCGGTTCCGACCTGGGAGACAGCGCCGCGACGCGCCGCCTGAAAAGCCTCGGCGCCCAGGTGTACCTGGGCCATGCCAGCAGCAACTTGAAGGTGGCCGATGCCCTGAAGGGTACAAGCGTGGTGGTGATATCCACCGCAGTCCAGGCCGACAACCCGGAAGTGACTGCGGCGCGAGAGCGCAATATCCCGGTGGTGCCGCGCGCCATGATGCTGGCGGAGCTGATGCGCTTCAAGCAGGGCATCGCGGTGGCCGGCACTCACGGCAAGACCACGACGACTTCCCTGATCGCCAGCATACTCGGCGAGGCGGGCATGGATCCGACCTTCGTCATCGGCGGCAAACTGGAGGCGGCCGGCGTCAACGCAAGGCTGGGCCAAGGCGAGTTCATCGTCGCCGAGGCCGACGAGTCCGATGCCTCTTTCCTATACCTGATGCCGGTGATGGCGGTGGTGACCAACATCGACGCCGATCATATGGAAACCTACGGCCACGATTTCGGCCGTCTGAAGCAGGCCTTTGTCGATTTCATCCAGCGCCTGCCGTTCTACGGCATGGCGGTGCTGTGTGCGGACGATGCCAACGTGAGCGAGATCATGCCGCGCATCACCAAGCCCCTGATCACCTATGGCGTGTCGGAAACAGCCCAGGTGCGCGCCACCGACATTTGCCACAGCGGTGGCCAGATGTGCTTCAGGGTGCAGCGCGCAGGGCAGCCGGAATTGGCCGTCACGCTCAACCTGCCCGGCCGGCACAATGTGCTTAACGCTCTGGCTGCGATTGCAGTGGCGATGGAAGTCGGCGCTTCCGATGCGGCTATTGTCAAGGGCCTGGCCGAGTTTCGCGGCGTCGGCCGCCGCTTCGAGCGTTACGGCGAAGTTGCGCTGCCCGGTGGCGGCAGCGTCACTCTGGTCGATGATTACGGCCACCATCCGGTGGAAATGGCGGCGACCCTGGAAGCGGCTCGCGGCGCTTTTCCCGGACGGCGGCTGGTGCTGGCATTCCAGCCGCATCGTTACACCCGCACGCGCGATCTGTTCGAGGACTTCGTCAAAGTGCTCTCGACCGTGGATGTCTTGCTGCTGACCGAAGTCTATCCAGCCGGCGAAGCACCGATAGTGGCGGCCGATGGGCGCGCGCTGGCACGGGCGATTCGCGTGGCGGGCAAGGTCGAGCCAATTTTCGTGGAAACCACGGCGGAACTTCCGCAGGGCATTTTTAACGCGGCGCACGACGGTGATGTGGTGTTGATCATGGGGGCCGGGTCGATCGGCCAGGTGCCGGCAAAATTAGTTAAAAGTGCTGAGTCCTGAGTGCTGAATATGTGCGCGAACTTTCAACTTCCCCACTCAGGACTGAGCACTCAGGACTCAGGACTGCGCGGCGAGTTACGCCGCGACGAGCCCATGAGCCGGCACACCAGCTGGCGTGTCGGCGGGCCTGCGGATCGTTTTTATGCCCCGGCGGACATTGCCGACCTGTCCCGATTCCTGCAGGGGTTGGGGGCGGACGAGCCGGTGTATTTCATCGGTTTGGGCAGCAATGTTCTGGTGCGGGACGGCGGAGTGCGCGGCACCGTGGTATTGCTTCATGGGGCGCTCAACCAGATTACCCTGTGGCACGACCAGGCCGGCGGGGTAGGCGGCGTTTATGCCGAGGCCGGCGTGGCCAGCCCGAAAGTGGCGCGATTCGCAGCGCTGCACGGCTTCGAAGGGGCCGAGTTTCTTGCCGGCATTCCCGGCTCCGTAGGCGGCGCGCTGGCGATGAACGCGGGCTGCTATGGCGCAGATACCTGGCAGTACGTGACCGAGGTCTTGACCATAGACCGCTTGGGGGAGCTGCGCCGCCGCAAGCCGCAGGATTACGAAATTGGCTATCGGTATGCCGCTTTGCGGCAGGCGAGGGGCGAGGGGCGAGGGGCTAGAGGGGAGGCGTCGGTCTCTTCCCATTGCCTCTCGCCCCTTGCCCATTGCCTGGGCGAAACCTCGCCCGAATGGTTCGTTGCCGCCTGGTTTGCCTTCAAGCGTGGCAATGGCGACATTTCGCGGCAAAAGATCAAAGCCCTGCTGGAAAAACGCGTTGCGAGCCAGCCGATAGGCAAGCCCAACGCCGGTTCGGTGTTCCGTAATCCGCCCGGCGATCATGCCGCGCGCCTGATCGAGGCCTGCGGACTGAAAGGCAGTGCGATAGGCGGCGCGGTCGTGTCGCCCAAGCACGCCAATTTCATCGTCAACACCGGCGCGGCGACGGCGGCTGACATCGAGGCATTGATCGCCAGGGTTAAACAAACGGTCAAGGAAAAGCATGGCGTGGAGCTGGTGGCGGAAGTGCGGGTAATCGGAGAAAAGGCTTGAACCGCAGCGACGCAGAGGCGCAGAGGCGCAGAGGAAACCAGAGATGAGGGATATTGAAGTTCTCTGTGCCTCTGCGTCTCTGCGGTGAAAAAAGGTTTTTAAATGATGAAAGCAAACAAATTCGGCAAAGTCGCGGTGCTGCTGGGCGGAAAATCCGCCGAGCGCGAAGTTTCATTGAAAAGCGGTCATGCGGTACTGGCGGCACTAAAAAAACGCGGCGTCGATGCCCATCCGTTCGACCCCGCTGAGCAGGATATGGAGGAGCTGAAGAAACAGGGTTTCGATCGCGCGATGATCTCCCTGCATGGGCGCTACGGCGAGGATGGCACGGTGCAGGGCGCGCTTGAATTGATGGGCATCCCCTATACGGGGAGCGGGGTGATGGCCTCCGCGCTGGCGATGGACAAGTGGCGCACCAAGCTGATCTGGCAGGCGGCAGGCATTCCCACGCCGCGCTACGCATTGCTGGATGCGCAAACTGATTTTGCCGCGGTGGCACTGGATCTTGGGTTGCCGCTGATGGTCAAGCCCGCCGGCGAAGGCTCCAGCATCGGCATGAGCAAGGTGACGGCGGCAGAGGATTTGCCGCGCGCCTACGAACTGGCGGCAAAGAGCGATGCGCTGGTTTTTGCGGAGCAGTTCATCGAGGGCATGGAGCTGACTGCGGCCATCCTCGGGGACAGGGCCTTGCCGTTGATCCGGCTGGAAACGCCGCGCACTTTTTACGATTACGAAGCGAAATACCTGGCAGACAACACCCGCTACCTTTGCCCATGCGGCTTGTCCGCAGAGCAGGAGCGGCAGATACAGGCGCTGGCGTTGCAAGCTTACCGGGTGGTGGGTTGCCGGGGCTGGGCGCGTGCGGATGTGATGCTGGACAAGGGCGGCGCGCCCTATTTCATCGAGATCAACACTTCGCCGGGGATGACCGACCACAGCCTGGTGCCGATGGCGGCGCGGGCGGCGGGTTTGAGTTTCGAGGACCTGGTGATGAAGATTCTGGAACTGGCACGGGTGGGATGAATGCCATCGATCTGGTTTATGAGGTTGGGTTGCACCAACCCTCACCCCAACCCTCTCCCGCAAGCGGGAGAGGGGGCAAACGTGAAGGGCGCTTGTTTTGATCTGGGATAAGACGCAAATGACTTTATGGCTGGCAAATTTGCTTTATGCCCTGGCGGCGGTGCTGCTGCTTTATGCCGTGCTGTTTCTGGTGGTGCACCTGCCTGTTTTCCCACTGCGTAAAGTGGACGTGAAAGGGGCGCTGGAGCATGTAAACCGCGAGCAGGTGCAGTTCATCGTCACGCGTGAGATGAAAGGGAATTTCTTCACGCTCAATCTCAACCGCACCCGTGCCGCGTTCGAGAAGCTGCCCTGGGTGCGCAATGTCAATGTGCGGCGGCGCTGGCCCGACCGGCTGGAAGTGACGATCGAGGAGCACGAGGTGTTGGCGCGCTGGGGCAGTTCGGCGCTGGTGAACACGCACGGCGAGCTGTTCAAGGCCGCCTCTGGCGCGGTGCTGCCGGAATTCAGCGGTCCGCAGGATAGCGCCATGGAAGTGAGCCGGTACTATGCGGATTTCAGCCGCCTGCTCAAGCCGCTCAAGCTGGCGCCAACCCACATGACCCTGTCGGATCGGCGTGCGCTTGAGCTCAAGCTTAACAATGGGCTGGTGGTGGAATTGGGCAGAGAGAAGGTGCTCGAACGCCTGGAAAAATTCGTCGGGGTATATGAACGGACCATTGCCAAGCTGCCGCAATCCGTGACGTATGCCGATCTGCGCTATCCGAATGGATTCGCGGTGCGTTACCCCGAGATCGCGGAGAAAAAGGCGTTGCCGGCAGCAAAACCGGCCCAAGAGGGTTTAAAGAAAAAAATCGGATGGCAGCGTGGCGCCGCATGCATTGCGGCAGCTGCCTGACGGGGAGACTTAGGATGAGCAAGACCAAGGAACAGAAAAATCTGATTGTCGGACTGGACATAGGCACCTCGAAGATCGTCGCCATCGTCGGAGAAATCCTGCCGGAAGGGCGGATGGAGATCATCGGCATGGGCCAGTCGCCGTCACGGGGTTTGAAGAAGGGCGTGGTGGTCAATATCGAATCCACCGTCAGCGCCATCCAGCGCGCGCTGGAGGAGGCCGAGCTGATGGCCGACTGCAAGATCCGCGAGGTCTACACCGGGATCGCAGGCAGCCATATCAAGAGCATCAACTCGCACGGCATGGTGGCGATCAAGGACAAGGAGGTCAACCAGTCCGACGTCGACCGGGTGATCGAGACCGCTCGGGCAGTCAATATTCCGACCGACCAGCAGGTGCTGCATATCCTGACCCAGGAATTCATCATCGACGGCCAGGAAGACGTGCGCGAGCCGCTCGGCATGAGCGGCGTACGCCTGGAAGTGAAGGTGCACATCGTTACCGGTGCGATCAGCGCGGCCCAGAACATCATCAAGTGCGTGCGCCGCTGCGGGCTGGAAGTGCGCGACCTGATCCTGCAGCCGCTGGCGTCCAGCATGGCCGTGCTGTCGGAGGACGAAAAGGACCTGGGTGTGTGCCTGGTGGATATCGGCGGCGGCACCACCGATATCGCGGTGTTCACCGGCGGGGCCATACGCCATACCTCGGTGATACCCATCGCCGGCGACCAGATCACCAACGATATTGCCATGGCACTGCGGACGCCGACTGCGGACGCCGAAGACCTGAAGGTGAAATACGGCTGCGCGCTGCGCCAGTTGGCCGATCAACACGACAAAATCGAGGTGTTGGGCGTCGGCGACCGGCCGTCGCGGCAGTTGTCGCGCCAGACCCTGGCCGAGGTGATAGAGCCGCGGGTGGAGGAGCTTTACAGCCTGGTGCAGGCGGAATTGCGCCGCAGCGGTTTCGAGGAGCTGCTTTCGTCAGGCATCGTCATCACAGGCGGCAGCAGTGCGATGGAGGGCATGGCCGAGTTGGGAGAGGAGGTGTTTCACATGCCGGTGCGGCTGGGTATGCCGCAGTATGTGGGCGGGCTGGCCGAGGTGGTGCGCAATCCGCGCTTTGCCACCGGTGTCGGGCTGCTGCTTGCAGGCATGGATCAGCACCAGCGCCACCACTTGGCGGCGATGCAGAACGGTTCGCTGACACAGGTTTTTAATCGGATGAAGAGCTGGTTTCAAGGAAATTTTTAACAATTTTTGATTTTTGAGCTTTGGGCATAACAACAAAGGAGATAAGCATGTTTGAGATCATGGATACACAAACACAAGAAGCAGTGATCAAGGTGATCGGCGTCGGTGGCTGCGGCGGCAACGCGGTCGACCACATGATTGCCAGCGGCCTGAGCGGGGTCGATTTCATCTGTGCCAACACCGATGCGCAGGCGCTCAAGCGCAACCAGGCCAACGTCACCGTGCAACTGGGGTCGGCCATCACCAAGGGCCTGGGTGCGGGCGCCAATCCCGGCGTCGGGCGCGAAGCCGCGCTGGAAGACCGTGAGCGCATTGCCGAGCTGATCGATGGCGCCGACATGCTGTTCATCACCGCCGGCATGGGCGGAGGCACCGGTACAGGCGCAGCGCCTGTCGTGGCCGAGGTGGCCAAGGAGCTGGGTATCCTGACCGTGGCGGTGGTGACCAAGCCGTTCGGCTTCGAGGGCAAGCGCATGAAAGTGGCTCAGGAAGGCATCGAGGCGCTATCGCAGCATGTCGATTCGCTGATCGTGATTCCCAACGACAAGTTGATGGAAGTGCTGGGCGGCAAGATTGGCTTCCGCGATGCCTTCAAGGCGGCGGATGGCGTGCTGCATGGCGCGGTGGCGGGCATTGCCGAGCTGATCAAGTGCACCGGCATGATCAACGTCGACTTTGCCGACGTGCGCACCGTCATGTCGGAGATGGGCATGGCGATGATGGGCTCGGCTCAGGCCTCCGGCGCAGACCGTGCCAGAACGGCGGCAGAGCAGGCAGTGGCCAGTCCGCTGCTGGAAGACGTCAACCTGTCCGGCGCGCGCGGCGTGCTGGTCAATATCACTTCCAGCGAAGACATGCAGCTCGAAGAAGTGTACGAGGTGATGAATACCATCCGCAGCTTCACCGCCGAGGATGCCACGGTGATTTTCGGCACGGTTTTCGATAGCACCCTGCAGGACGAGTTGCGCGTGACGGTGGTGGCTACCGGCCTGGGGTCATTGATCAACCGCCAGCAGAGCAAGCCGTTAAGCATCGTGAAGACCGGAACCGACGATCATGCGATGGAAGTGGATTATGGTGTACTGGAGCAGCCAGCGGTAATGAGGCGGCGGCGTGATGCACAGGTCGAGGCGATGAAGCAGTCTGGCGTGGAGCTGCTCGATATTCCTGCGTTCCTGCGCAAACAGGCGGACTGATGCATCAACTTTTGGCATGAATTGAACGGGATTGCACGATGCGCGTATCTGGAATCGGTAAGGGACTGAGCTTGGTCTTCCCCCGCTGGGCGTGATATTATATTGTCCCAATCGATTTACCATGATGCTCATGGAATAAAATGTTTAGACAGCGGACCTTAAAAAACGTCATTCGCGCCACTGGGGTGGGGCTGCATACCGGGGAGAAGGTGTATCTCACCTTGCGTCCGGCTGCGGTAGATGCCGGCATAGTGTTTCGCCGCATCGATCTGGCCGAACCCGTGGATATCAAGGCCGCACCGGACAGCGTCGGCGAGACCCGTCTTTCCTCCACGCTGGTGCGGGATGGTGTCAAGGTGTCCACCGTCGAACATCTGATGTCCGCTTTCGCCGGCTTGGGTATAGACAACGCCTATGTCGATTTGACCGCGCCCGAAGTGCCTATCATGGACGGCAGCGCTTCCCCTTTCGTGTTTTTGCTGCAGTCCGCCGGCATCGAGGAGCAACCGGCAGCAAAAAAATTCATCCGCATCAGGAAAACGGTGATCGTTACGGATGGCGACAAGTGGGTGCGTTTCGATCCGCATCCGGGGTTCAAGCTGAGTCTTGCCATCGCTTTTGATCACCCGGTGCTGTCGCATTCGGCCCAGTCCGTCACGGTGGATTTTGCCGACACCTCCTTCCTCAAGGAAATCGCACGTGCCCGCACCTTCGGCTTCATGCACGAGGTGGAAGCGATGCGTGCCCAGGGTCTGGCGTTGGGCGGCAGTCTGGATAACGCCATCGTCATGGATGAGTTCCGCGTCCTGAACAGCGACGGGTTGCGCTACGAGGATGAGTTCGTCAAGCACAAGCTGCTGGATGCCATCGGCGACCTTTACCTGCTCGGTCATCCGCTGATCGGCGCGTTTTCCGGCTACAAGTCCGGTCATGCCCTGAACAACCGCCTGTTGCGCGCACTCATGGCGGATGCCGAGGCGTGGGAGTTCGTCAGCTTCGATCGCCAGGAAGACGCGCCAGCCGCATTCCGGCGCCTTCACAGCCAGGCTGCCTGAGCGCTTGTTGGTTCTAAGGCTTCTTGCCTTCCTCGGTCTGGCTGCAATTGCAGTTTCCGTCGTGATATTTCTGTTCACCAGGGATCTGCGCTACCTCAGGTTTGCCTGGCAACTTTTCAAATTTACTCTGGTGTTTATGCTGGTTTTTGCCGCTCTGGTGATGATGGGGCGCTTAATCCTTTACTGAGTCTGAATGCCGGCTGATTAAATTCTGTAATGCGCTTTTCAGCGGAGAAGCCTCAAGGTTTTGTTCCAGTTGCGACAGGCTGTTCAGGGCGCAGCCGTTCAAGGTGGGATGCCTGGCCCGCCTGATAACGGGGAACAGGGGCTCGACTTGCACATCTATCCGAATTGCAGTAACCTCAAAACCCCGTTTTTTGGTTTTCTCAAGCAGGCTGGGCACGAGTTGCCGAAGTTTTGCGGCAACTGCGCCGTTGCTTGCGTAAACGATTAGCGTTTGCAGGTGCATTGCGCCCACAGTCGATGCCGCAGCTAGCGGTCTTGGCGCAATTTCATCCCAGACCTTTTGCAGCACCCGCAGTTTTTGCGCTTGCTGAAGGAGCGTCTGCAAGTTTGGCGCGGCGCTCAGGAAAGAATGTGCAGGATGGGCGGACATTAGGAACAAACAATAAAAGGAGAACTATGAATCTTATTCTAGTTTCCGGCAAGTTGGCAAAGGGTAAGACATTGGCCTTAAGCCATGGTCAGGTGATGGCCGTGGCAGCTGGATTCCTGGGGTTTCCCCTTTTTCTGGCGGCGCTTCTCACCTACCTGCTATTATTTCATGCGGCAGACATTCCCCACCCTTATCTGCAATCCCTGGTGTTGAGCGCACAGCGTACCGAGACGGCAAAAAACCAGGTCTATATGCGGGAAAATCTCAATGTATTAGCGGTGAAACTTGGCCAGATGCAGTCGCAGATGTTGCGCCTCGACTCTCTGGGGGAGCGCCTGGCGAAGCTGTCCGGTATCAGCAAGCAGGAATTCAATTTCGACAAGGCGCCGGGGCAGGGCGGTGCTGTATCAAGCGTGCCCGCGCATGACATAAGCATGGATGAGATCAGCCGGCAGCTTGATGCCTTAATGCGGAAACTGGACAATCGGTCCGATCAGATGGGTCTGATGGATGCGATGCTGGTGCAGCAGGAAGCAAAGAAGGTTGCCTTGCCGTCCGGACGTCCGGTAACCACGGGCTGGTATTCTTCCAACTATGGTTGGCGCATCGACCCATTCACCGGCCAGAAGGC
>Ga0315268_10000758_pt1 | contig 37612 bp, 46 predicted proteins | sample C1_top_MG_FD_204535 | JGI IMG/M metagenome (GOLD analysis project Ga0315268, IMG submission 204535) | Sediment microbial communities from Yellowstone Lake, YNP, Wyoming, USA - C1_top | ecosystem: Environmental > Aquatic > Freshwater > Lake > Sediment | place: USA: Wyoming | collected 2017-08-01
GGAAATGGTGAGGGTTACGAAAGCGTGAGGGCAAAATAGTCATAGTCGATTATGCCTTGCCGCGTGGCAGCATCAGTAGACACTTCTTCTACTCCCTAATTCGTTCATACGAGGGCAAGTACTACCCACGATTCATAAACTCCAATCTAGAGGCAACATTGAAAAGACACGGCATAAGCATCGTAAAAACTTCATCCATCGCCCTGGGCACCATAAGATTTCTAAGGGGCGTCAATCGAAAGGAAACGTTTTAACCACAGAAACGTGTAGAATCACATCTAGGAGCGGTGCTCCATTTAGTTTACCGCGTGTGTGCCGCTCAGAATCCAAAGGAGATTGTTGATGAACAAACCTGCGTCAGTCTTGCTTCTGATTATACTTATAGGCGCTTTGGTGCAGTTTAACGGGTTTGGTTCAGTTCGAGCGAATGTTTCTGTTCAGAGCCGAATAATTTACGTTGGTCCAGGCGGCAACTTCACGACAATCAACGCTGCTGTGGCAAACGCGACTTCAGGCGATAGCATAATGGTCGCGAACGGAACGTACAGGGAACAGGTAGTTATCAATAAATCGATTTCGCTCCTTGGCGAGAACCGCAGCAACACTTTAATTGACGGCATGGGCGGTGCCTTCGTCATCAAGGTAATCTCAAGCAATGTTACACTCAGCGGATTTACGTTGCAGAATACGACCTTAACCTCGTCTGCGTGGGGCGCGATTTGGTTAGGTGACTTTTCGTATTCTGTTTCTAACGTTACGATAGCGGACTGTAAGGTGACAAAAAGTTTCTATGCTGTGTGGTTTGGCAATGCAACAAATAACACCTTCAGGAATAATGAGTTTGTTGACAATGTGTATGACTTTGGGTTCTTCAGCGGGAGTTCTTATCGGGATTTTACGCAGAATGTTGATTCCACGAACAGTGTCAATGGGAAGCCTGTGTACTGGTGGATAAAACAGAACAACAGGACAGTTCCTTCAGATGCAGGAATGCTTGTCGCTGTAAATTGCACTAACATTACGGTGAAAGATTTGAAGATGGGTCACAACAGTGCCAGTGTGCTATTCGTCGGAACCAACAGTTCTCTGATTGAGAACACGACAATTTCCAACAGCAACTGGGGAATATACTTGCTTTATTCTTACGACAACACGTTTCGCAACAATACGTTACGAGGAAACACGCAATATGGAATCGCGCTGACCCTTTCGAATCGAAGTCAGGTTGATGACAATTATGTGGCCGGTAGTAGTTGGAATATTAAGCTTGTGACTTCTCATCAGAACAGAATAATAGGCAACACTGTGACAAACAGCACCGACTTAGATGGCGACGGTATCATGCTCGATGCAGGTTCTTTGTATAACGTTGTCTCGAACAACGTAATACGGTTCAATCAGCGAGCGGGAATTGATTTGGATGACCAGAGCAACTGGAATGTGTTAAGAGGGAACCTTTTCGAATTCAACACAGCCTCAACAGGAGCGTTGGAGTTCACGGATGGCAGCAGCTACAACTTAGTTACAGAAAACACGTTTAGGCAGAACTCATACGGCATAACGAGTGATTACTCTGATAAATACTATGTGCATGTGAACAACATGATTTACAAGAATAATTTTCTTAATAACACCGTTCAGGTTGCCAATCTGTTTGCGATATATAACCTATTCAGTACTTGGGATAACGGGGCTGAGGGCAATTACTGGAGCAACTTGGTGGGAATTGATGCAAACCTTGACGGCATAATTGACGCTCCCTATAATGTGACTGCTTTCAATACTGATAGTTATCCATTAATGCAGCCGTGGAGCCAGAACAGGACTTTCCAGGTAACCGTGGCCGACAGAACCTTCAACGTGACCATGCTGAGCAATTCGACGATAGGTGGGTTCGACTTTAATCAGGCGCAGGCGTTTATAGCCTTTAACGTCACTGGACCAGCGGGTGCCAAGGGTTTCTGCAACGTCACGATTCCGAAGCTGTTGCTTAACGTCACCAATCTTTCTGAATGGGTGGTCACGATAGACGGCAACCAGCTGGATGTTGTAAAGCAGGAGAATGATACGTACACTTTCTTCTACTTTGTGTACAATTTTACTACGCATCAAGTTCGCATAAGGGGCACGTATGCTTTTCCAGAATTTCCGCTTTCTGCTTTGCTTTTACTCACGTTGGTTTTGACTACTCTTAGCGTAGCTGTTTTAAGGCGAAAGCGCATTAAGGGTATCGATTCATACGGCTAGTGAGGCCATCAATCATGTGCATACTCGGCAAGGACAAACTCTTAGAGCTCATAAACAAGTTCAAGAGCATCTATCCCTTCGACTACAACTTGCTTGACGGCGACGGCTACGTCTTAACCGTCAAAGAAGAGACCACGCTGAATTATTTGGAGCATAAGAATCTCTTATCATATGAAGTGGTGTTTGTCCCCCCAGACTACGTAGCACACTTAACAGCTAAGAGCAAGTTTGGACGCATGGGGCTCTCCTTCCTCAACGCGGCCAAAGTGCACAGCGGGTTCATAGGACGCTTGGCGCTAGAAATTGTTAACTTAAGCAATGACAGAAACCCCATCACAATTAAACGCGGAGACCCGTTCATGCACATCGAGTTCATAACGCGTGAGGGCGCTGCTTCGCCTTACATGGGCGAGTACCAATTTCAATACGTTAACGAAGACGAACGCCGCATGTACATGCCCATAATGCGCGAAGTCTTCCCAAACTTCGACGAACTAGCCAAAACATGGCTTAAAAACAAACCATCAACCTAAACATGTCATTCCAATGTATATTGGAGCCTAATAGCATAGTCTAGACAGCGTGTTGTGCATACTCACGGAAAAATACCTGGACTAGAGGGACGTGTGTGTTTCTTCTGAGAACGTCTATGATTATATAAACTATATTTGGTTCCTATTCGTATCATACAGTGAACCGGGTAGGGGGGAGCGCTGAGCAGATTCGCACAGTGAAAAACTACCTATACTAGAAAGACGTGTGCACGCAGAGAAATCGGATTTTTTAGCTGTATTCTCGGAACGTGTGACTGCACTTGGTGCAGCGGAAAAACTGCGTCGAAGACTCATCGCTACCGCGAGTTTGCACCTGCCACACATAAGCCAAATTGTTCCCGCACTTGGGACATTCAATTCGCACCGTGGGCAAAGTGCGCAGTTTCTGCTCTTCTTTACTAATCACAGCGATTGACTCTTTCGGAGGCTGCTCAATAACCTTAGGAATCGTAGCCACTTTCACATCCGTGGGAGGCTTTGTGTAACCACATTTAGGGCAAGAAAGCACCAAAACGTTCTTTCCGCTTCGCTTCCTCTTGGCTGGAACCATCCTCGTTCCGCACTTGGGGCAAAACTCCATTAAGTTTTCACCATTTCCGATTCCCTCTGCAATGGTTTCGCTGCTTTTAAATCTTTTCCAACCAAAACACAAAATCCGCTGTCATAAGCCTAAGCTTTAACGTTGGTTTTAGTCAAACCCGAAGCTATAATGTGCGCCACACGCAAAGGCTCAGGCACATTACTCCGTGTGGAAGTTTCCTTCACAATTCTCTCCGCATCTTCCCTAGAAATACCCGCAACCTGCATAAAAATCGGCTCTTCACCCCTCCTACTCCTAACCCTGATTAACCCACTGACGTCCTCAATAATCTTCCATCTCATTTCGCCTTGAGGAAGATGCACCAACGCCTTACGAATGTCAGCAAAATCTGGCTTCTCACGCGTCACAGCGATAACAGGTAAACCAGCTAATTCTGAAAGCTTCGCGATGTCGACCACGTTAAAACCAGCAAAGGTCACACCGTTCAACATTACCACACGAAGCTGAGCATAATGCGGTGACCCCTTAATCATCTCAGCAATTTTCTCCGTGGCATCCATCCCATCAACCATAACTTCGGTTTTCATAATGCCGTCAAGCCAATAACCCCCTCTAAAAACTACGCCAATCACGTCAGCCAAACCCTTCGTGTGTGGAACAAAAACACCATCATCGACGCCAACAATTCTGATTTCCTGCTTAATCGTACGAAACTTCTTGATGGGCAAAAGCGCTATCCTCTTAAAAGTAAATATGAAAAAGGCACCGTTATTAAGTTTAGCGACCAACAAACAACCCAAAGAAGGAATATTCCATGGAAAAGTTTCTCTCCTTCACACCCCGATACAGCCGCTTGGAAAACGTCTTCAGCGATCAAGACCTAGCACGCCTCGGAGACGCTTACATCAACTTCATCTATTCGCTGGCTTTATCAAAAAAGCAAAACAAAGCCACAGGCGCCAAAGTGAGCAGCCGCCTTCTCGCTCAGGCTTTGAAAAAAGCCCAGCTGAGAAAAACCTTGCCAAAAAGAATGGATAGACACGAACTCGGAGATGCAGCAGAAGCACTAATCGTTTACGCATGGATTCACGAAGCAATTTCAATCGAAGAAAGCGTCACCACACTGTTATCTGCAGATAACGCAGCAGAAGCCTTTGCCAAACTTCTATACAGGGCAATAGAAAAGCTGAACTTTGAACCTACTGCTTCTGGCTCCACTCTTTAAGCGCTTTCTCAAACGCCTCACTACATTGCTTAGTTTTCTTCTGAAGCTTCTCCGCAGCGTTCCTAAGCGCCGTTTCCGGTCTGCCCTTAAGAGTGCGAACATGAACCACAGGATTCGCTATCAGCGGATGAGCAATTGTGTAGCCGGCTGTGTCTATTGTTTCCTCGCTCAAGAGAACCTTTTGCAGGGCGTTACAGAACGAATGTCCTTCACCTTCGATTTCCAACTTAATCTCGTTGCCGCTTTTCATCAAAACCTTGAGTTTCATTCAAATTGCCTCCTGAAAAATCAAAATTCCCCTTTGCCATAATCTGAAGCAACTTTTCTCTGCTCAATCCTGCCACAGTTTGGACAACGCATCCTAGACCTGCGCCACTGCAACGTATGTCCACAGTTGGAACAGAACGCAAAAATGACGCCGAGGTTTCTGTCAATCGCCGTTGAAAGATGGTATATCCTGTTGGTTTCCGACGTCACTTTGGCGCGCACTATATCTCCTGCCTTGCAGACATCGTACATCGAATCCACGTAAACAGGACTCGCATCAGAAATGTGCAGAACACCGCTGAAGGGTCCAGACAATATTTTTTCACCAATCTTGAAAATGCGCACTGTGGCTGTCTGATTCTGCGCTTGCTGTACCTGTCCAATAATTGTGCTGCCAGCCTTCGGTGAACTCGCCGCACGAATAACTGGATAAACAGAAACCTGCTTGTTAAGCAAGTCTATTAAGGTGCGACCTGTAGCCTTTGCGTAAATCACGCCCTGATCCACGTACGTGCCTGGTCCAGGAGAAAACTCTTCGATAACACCTAAGCGGTCGCCGGGCGAAACGAAGGCGCCACTTTTCCTCTTAGCCTGTTGACTCACAAACATCACTTCAGCTCGATACCTTTCCTTTTTGCTGCTCAATAAACCTTTTGTTCTTTCTTTCAATCACATACAAGTTGACAGGGAACCGATGCACACGTTTTTGATGAAAAGCAAACATGTGAGGAATGTTCATAAGAAGGAAGGATATGGCTTTAATTTCTCCACCATTTCTTTCAATAGATCTCTCCAAAAAAGGCGAAGGTACGGCTTTCTGTCTGCCAGCAGCTCTTACGCTCTTGTGAAGCGAATAAACACGCCTGCCAATTTGAAGAGCCTTCTCAAGAAACTTCAAGTCCGTCCCTCTTTTCTGCACTCCAAAAGGGGGGTTTTGAAGGACTGTGTCAAAACTTCCGCGTATGACTTCGATGCTAGCAGTTACCCAGCTTGTTTTTGCTTTCACGCCAAGTTTTTCGGCGTTAATCACCGCTTGTTTGATGGCAATTTTGTCGATATCCACGCCAACAACCTCTTCGGCACCTAGCAAAGCTGCTGCTATGGCAAGTCTTCCTGTACCACATCCTAAGTCTGCAACTTTTTTGTCGGTGATGTCGTTGTAGATGTACGCCGCCGTGAAGAGAATCTCTGCAGCCACTTCTGGAGTGATAGTGTATTGCTCAAGATACGCTTTGGGCGACGGGTGAGGCGCTATCTGGGCGATTGCCTTTTCGAGGTCTAGTTTTCGAACCAGCCTTTTTTGCAAAGCGTTTCCCAATCCAATTCGTCGACTATAACGAGCGTTTCATTTATTGTTAGCATCGGCTTGGAAAATCGGTGTGCGTCATCTGAGACTATACGCGGACACGCCGTATTCACATAAGCACCTATCGAAGGAAACTGCATTAACGCTTCGGGCGTTATCTCCTTCAAAGCCAGAACTACAGCGTTCTTCCCTTTGTTTTGCAGTTTGTTTTTTATATCAATCGCCCTTTGGAGACGTATCTGTCCAGGTTTGAGACCAACTAGAATACCGAAGTTTTGGGCTTTTTTGGCTTCAGAAACGGTTGTCATTCTTTGCTTTCGCGTTTTTTCAACTTCACCTTCGACACTGAATGCGCGTTTTTCGTAAGGATCTGCAACTATCGTGGGTTTTGACGTGGCTAGAGAGACGCCTATAGCATGGAATTTTCCGCCTCCGACAAACAGAAAGGCGTCAACTTGATCCGCTACTGCTTTCGCGTTGCTGTAGTCGCAGCCTAATACTTGTCCTGCATATCTTAATCGTCCAGCGTCGCCTATCACAACTATTTTCCTTCCTTCGAGCAACGCATTCTTCACCTTATCGATTTCGCCGATGTGCTGAACCGTGGTAACGAGACCTATGCTGTTCCATGGTTTTAGCAGTGGCAATGCTTTTTTCACAGCTGGCTTTGCGTTTATCTTTGTTCTTGTCTCAAAGTAAACCATTGGTACCGCTGTTTGTTTGATCATTTCTGTGTGTCCATAATGAATGATCAGGTCGGCTTGAAGAGCCTGAGCGTCATATACTGCCAAGTCGCAGGCACCATAACAAGGATCAGCAGATACCAAAGCTTGGGCTCCTGCGGATTCTATTGTCGCCGCTATTTTGAGTGCATATGGTTTTAGTCCTTCTGGAAGCTGTACTAGAACTCTTTTGGCTTTATGTTTTCGTATTTCTTTTGCTAATCGTTCTTCTTCAAAGTCGAAGGTTGAAGTTTTCATTAACTAGCCACATAGAAAAGGTTAAGGAACCATTTTCGCAGTGTTTATTCTTTCCAGCAAGGTGTCCAGCTTGACTCAGACTTGGGTTTGGTCACTGGGTGTCCAGATTCTCGTTCAGACGTTTCGGTTGATTGTTCGAGGAGGATTCTTCGTTCCACGCTGGCCACGAGTTGCCGTGTTGCCACAACAGCGTCGTTGTTTACCGAAATGCTGTCGATGCCGCTTCTCACAAGGAATTCTGCAAAGTCTGGGAGGTTGGATGGTCCTTCACCACAGATAGACACGCTAACGCCGTTTTCGTGCGCCACTCTGATGAGGTGGGCTATGATTCTTTCCACGGCTGGGTCACGTTCGTCGAAATAGCCCATTTGTCCGAGTCTTTCGGAGTCGCGGTCTATCATGAGTATGCCCTGTGTTAGGTCGTTTGAGCCTATGGAGAAACCGTCGCACAGCTTTGAGAATTCATCAGCCGCGATGCAAATGGAAGGCGTTTCAGCCATGAACCACACTTTAAAATCACGAGAGCGTTCCAATCCTTCTTGTCGCATGATTTCGAGACACTGCTTCGCTTCCCACACGGTTCTTATTACGGGTAGCATCACCCAAACGTTCTTTAAGCCTAGTTCTCGGCGACATTTTTGAATTGCCTTGCATTCTAGTCTGAATGCTTTCTCGTACCATTGGCTAATGTAGCGGCTTGCGCCTCGCCATCCGAGCATGGGGTTGTCTTCGACGATTTCGTATTTCTCACCACCCTTTAGATCGCGGTATTCGTTGGTCTTGAAGTCGCTGAAGCGTACCACGACGGGGCGGGGCTGTATTGCGCGTGCTACGGTGGCGATGCCTTCTGCGAGTTTGTTGGTGAATTCGTCGCCGCGTCCGTTTTCAAGCATGTAAACTGGGTGTTCACCGATGTAACTGGCAAGTATGAACTCCATTCGCATGAGGCCGATGCCGTCGAAGGGCAGGTTTTTGTATTCTTCGATTTTTTCTGGAACGCCGAGGTTCATGTAGATTTTTGTTGCCGTTACAGGCGCTGAGGCCATCATCATGGAGCTGGAAATTGTTAACGGTGCTACCGCTACAGCGGGAGCCATCGTGGCTATTATGCCCTCGTACACGACTCCGCTCTTGGCGTCCACGGTGTATTCTTTTCCTGTTTTCATGATTTTGGTGGCGTTGTCTGTGCCGACGATGCATGGGATGCCCAATTCTCTGCTTACTATAGCCGCGTGACATGTGACGCCGCCTTTGTCGGTTACGATGGCGTTGGCTAGACGCATGTATGGCACGAAATCTGGGTTGGTCATGGTGGTTACGAGTACGTCGCCCTTTTTGATGAGTTTCGCCGCGTCTTCTGGGTTGAATACGACTTTTGCTACGCCTGCGCCCGTGCTTCTTCTTCCTGCGGCGAGTCCTTTTACAACCACTTTCATTTCTGAAGGCTGTGCTAAGGGTTTGGCTTCTTCAATCGCTGGTGCTGCTGCTTTGGCGCTCCATACAGTTTCTGGTCTTGATTGTACTATGTAGACGTTTTCTGGGAATTTGATGTCGCGGTCGATTGCCCATTCGATGTCTTGTGGTTTTCCGTAATGCTGATCTATTAGTTTGGCGAGTTCTGCCAGTTTCGAGATTTCTTTATCGATGATGCATGGTGCTTCTTGTCGGTTAGGTGGCACCTTCGCGTGGATGGTTTTGCCTGTTTTCGGGTCGCGTATGTATTCGATGGTTTTTTTGACTATGGATCGTTGGAGGATCTGAAGCGTGTTTTTGTCCACTTCAAAATGGTCAGGAGTAACGGCGCCGGATACGACGCTTTCGCCGAGTCCCCAGTTGCCTTCTATGATGATTTGGTCTTGTTGTCCTGTTACGGGGTTTATGGTGAACATAACGCCTGCGCTTTTGCTGTTGACCATTTTTTGGATGCCGACGCTTATGAGGACGTTTTCGTGTTTGAAGCCTTTTTCCGTGCGGTAGAATATAGCCCTTGGTGTGAAGAGGCTGCTCCAGCATCGTATGGTGTTTTTGATGAGTTCGCTTGTGCCTCTTGTGTTTAGGAAAGTTTCCTGTTGCCCGGCGAAGCTTGCGTCGGGTAAATCTTCAGCCGTGGCGCTGCTGCGTACGGCAACGAATGTATTGGTTTGTCGGGTTTTTTTGTTGAGTTGTTTGTAGGCTTGGGCGATGGCGTTTTCGAGTTGTTTTGGCATTTTTGTGGCTTCTATGAGTTTGCGGATTTTTTTGGAGGCTTCTTCGTATTCTTTGGGGTTTGTTGTGTCTTTCACGGTGTCAGTGATAGTTTTGTAGATTTTGTCCGCGATGCCTGTTTGGGTGATGAATTGTTTGTAAGCGTAAGCTGTAATCGCAAATCCAGGTGGCACGGGGATTTTGGCGTTGAGCATTTCGCCGAGGTTTGCGTTTTTTCCGCCAACGAGTGGTATGTCGGTTTTTCTCAGCTCTTCAAACCATAGAATGTGTTTTTCACTCTTATCTGGAACCAATTTTTTGATTCACCCTTCCCTCTTCTCTTTTCTAGTTTGGGATTTGTTCTATAACGATTCTGCAGGGGATGGGAAGTTTTATGCTTCCGCGTTTTAACGCTTCTTTCGCAATGTCTACGGCTTCTTTGGTTACTTTTATTTGCATGATTTCTTGGTTGGCTTTGACACGTGCTGCTGTTCCGATGGGTTTTCCAAACGCTCGTGACATTCCATCCTGCAGCCTATCTGCGTGTGCTCCGAATATCATCTTGTTTTCTCTGAGTATTACGTGTGGGTATGGCACAACTTGAAGCAGATAGTTGTTTACTAGTTTTTCCATTAAAACTCGGTTTGTTGCCACGCGTGCTGCTTCCAATGCGTTTGTGCGTATTTGGGCTTCTTGTTTGGCTATTAATGAAGCTTGGTGTGTGAATTGGGCTTTTGTGTCGCCCATGGTGAATTTTGTTATCTTGCTCTGTGGGATACTTTTTATGTATTCATGCCTTGAGTAAGGTTGACCTTTTACTTCGCGGTAGTTCTTGGCTCGCATTTTGTTTCCCTCTTCAGCATAGCCATAAAGGTAATATTTAAATGTTGATTACAGACGGTTCACACACACAACAATTGTTTCCAGACCATTCTAATAGGCGCTTTCTTCTCTGTGCGTGAACACGCTCTTCTAGTATAGGTAGTTTTTTTCTCTGTGTGAGCGTGCGTGGCACCCCCTCTAGACCCGGTTCACTATATGATACTACTAGGCTCCAAATATGCTACAAATATGAACAGAGAATCAGTGGTTCTCTTGGGTTTTGGTTTGTAGGTGCTTTTCTATCGTGATTTCTCTTATTGTGTCGTTTTTGTCTAGGGCAAATTTGAGTAGCGCCCTGTCGGTTGATTCTTTTTTGGGGTTGAAGTTGGTGTGACATACTCCGCATTCGATGTCTGACTCTAGCGTTATGGCGTACCATGAGGCGTCAACGTAGAAGCGACCGCAGGATGGACATCGGAAAACTACCGCGTCAAGCCATGCTTCGTTCGTCATGCCAAAGCGCCTCGAAACACTTTAATGGTGACTCCTTGAGTATAAAGCAAGTACCTCGAAACAGTATGGTGAAGATAATGTCAAAAATCAAAGTTGCGCTGGTTGGTCTGGGTAACTGTGCCTCCGCATTGGTTCAAGGCATCGAGTATTACAAAGACGCTTCACGCGAGGGGCAGAAGGTTGGGTTAAGGAATCTCTTTCTCGGAAACTATCATCCCAAGGATATTCAATTCGTCTCTGCATTTGACATTGACACCAGAAAAGTTGGAAAAGACCTCGCCGATGCAATCTTTGCATCTCCGAACAACACGTTGAAATTTGCCGACGTTCCAAAAGCAAACATTATAGTCCAAAGAGGACCCGTGCTAGATGGTGTTGGCGAATCTCTGAAAAGCGTTGTTCATGTTTCTGACGCCCATGAAGTCGACGTGGCTGCAGAACTGGAAAAAAGTAACTCGGAAATCGTGTTGAATATGCTTCCCAGCGGTGCGGTGAAGGCTTCGGAATGGTACGCCGAACAAGCGTTGAAGGCGGGATGCGCTTTTGTTAATGTCACTCCTGTTCCAATCGCCAGCAATGACTTGTGGAGTAAGAAGTTCGAAAACCAAGGTTTACCCGTGGTGGGCGACGACCTAATCGACCAAGTTGGCGCGACTACACTACACAAAACTCTACTGAAACTTCTCTCGGAAAACGGGGTCAGAATCTGTGAAACCTACCAACTCGACGTGGGAGGCGGGACAGAATCCCTCGACACGCTAGACAGGACCAAAGAAACAAAACGAGCTCTAAAAACAAAGACAGTCGCAACTGCCTTGCCCTATAAAACCGAGATCGTCGCGGGCTCCACGGATTTTGTCGATTTTCTGGAAAACCGACGTGACAGTTACTTCTGGATAAAAGGCACATACTTCGGCGAGGCTCCAATGCGAATGGACATCAGACTCTGCACAGTGGATGCACCCAACGCTGGCTCTGTGTTATTCGACGTAATCAGAGCGGTCAAACTCGCCTTAGAAAGAAAAACAGCAGGTGCTTTAGAAAGCGTCTCTGCCTATGCCTTCAAAAACCCGCCTCAAGCACAACCCCTCACTACAGCGGAACAGCGGTTCCAAGATTTCATTCAGGGAAAAAGAAAAAATTAACGCGTCAAGGCTTCAATTTTTTCTTCCAATCTTTCAACAATGTTGTAGTCTTTCTGCATCTCTTTCTTCATAGCCGTGATTATCTTCACTGGCGCGGGGTCGACACCGAGTAAAATGGCTAGATAGACGCTGGTGATGTCACCTAAGAAGAGTACCGAAAACATTTTCGCCAGCGTGGATTTGCCTTTCGCCTTTATCTCGAAGACTTCCCTCGCTTTGGGTAGAGACAATTTCTTTGTTGCCTCTATACGGTTGCGAATCTCGGGCGGCTCATTATCGTCTCGGATGAGCACCACAGTCAACCTTTTGGTCAGTTTCTCCGCTGCTTCCCATCCAACGACATCATTGTGATTCAATTCTGGAAAACTCTCCCACTTTGCAGGGATCTTGCTGTTTTCGTTCAACTCCGACTTGAAACGCACCGCCACAGCACGGTACTGCCTGAAGCCGTACACCACAGGAATGGTCGAACGCAGTTTCCAAGCCAGCTTCTTGGCAAAATTTTTCCTCTGTGGCACTCTAGACGCGTTCTCATTAGCCAACGTTTCCAGTACTTTTATGGTCTCTTTTAATTCCTTTTCTATGCCTGAAATGAGCCCGATCTTTTCCATTATTATGGCTAAGGGAAAAAACAGGTAAGGAACAGCCACACGTGGTTGAAGTCCTCCGCGCACGATTATGTAGGGCAGATGAAGCTTTTTCGCAAACGATATCAGCGTACCACCCGAAGCAATGGCTATAACCATGCACTTTCGCTTTACCGCGTCCAGCAAAGCAGAAAGCGCCTCTTCGGTCTCGCCAGAGTAACTCACAATTAAAGCCAACGTTTCCTTGTTCGCGTATGCGGGCAGATAATAGTCTCTGGAAACCTCAACAGGCACTGGAACGCGGTTCAAAAGCCAATCGTGCAGCAGGTCGCCACCAATGGCTGAACCACCCATCCCAGCGATAACGATATTCTTGGGCTTTTTGTAAGAAATCTGCAATCTCTTTGAAACTCGTGCCCCTTTGGGGAGCCTAAAGCGTCTGGCAGTTTCGATGGCTTCTGTGCAGAATTCGTTTGTCTTTAAGCACAGTTCCAGCATGTTCCCCTTGTCAACGCTCTTCAGAAACCTTGGGTCGTCCAATTTCATGGGGTGTTTCATGCATTTACCTTCTGTTTGGCGAGTATATGTGTTTTAATCGCTTAAAAGACGAATACAACGAAGCCTTATGTCAAAGTTAATGAAGAGTACGGTTTTTCTTTATTCTGAATCAACAAATTATTTACACATGCGTTGGCTTAGTTAGAGATGGTGCTCTGCAGAGTGTACAGAAAAACCGAACTCGCAATTGCTATTCCTGCATCGCTAGTTTCAGACATACCACACCTTAGAGAAAAAACCGCGCGAATCGGCATGATAGGCAGAGCGGCGGCGATTTTCCGCGTCAACGAAGTAATCGTCTTCCCGGACGACCCGACAGCCAACCAGAGCCGTGATTCGAATCTTATTTTTACAATTTTGTCCTATATGGAAACTCCTCAATACCTGCGAAAGTATCTTTTCAAGATGGAGCCTGAACTGCGATACGCAGGGATTCTGCCACCTCTCCGTACTCTTCATCATCCTGTTGCGAAGAAATTACGAGAATTGAAGGTTGGCGAGTTCAGAGAAGGCGTTACCGTATCGCGTGTGAAAGAAGGCGTATTAGTAGACATAGGAGTTGAGCGTCCGTTTTTGGTGGAGAATAAGGAAATCAAACTCAACAAACGCGTGACAGCGCGAATAACTGCCATCAATCCAAAACCAGAAGCAACCATGATGAACCGCAAAGAAGTTCCTTCCTCCTGGGGATTCCAAGTAATCGCTTCAGACATGCCCTTCGGACAATTTGTTAAGCAACACGGTTTCGACCTTGTCATAGCGACTTCACGCTTGGGAACACCCTTCGCCAACATCAAAGAATCGATTTTGACCCGCTGGAAAAACGCATACCATGTTTTGGTGGCTTTCGGAGCACCCGTGCGTGGGCTTTATGAGATTGCCAAGCTCGAAAACATTGTTCTCGACCAGATGGTGCATTTTGTGGTTAACATGATTCCGTCGCAGGGTACAGAGACTGTACGTACCGAAGAAGCCGTTTATGCAGCACTCGCTGTTCTTAACGTTGCGACTATGGGCTAAAACCAAAAGATAAATCTTGAACGCATGTTATAGAAGGGGCTATGCTATTTGACATGGCCTTGCCCACAGCAATATTCCTAATCACCCTAGCAAGCACTCTGCTTTATGGGAAGGTTGAGAAACGAGTTAAAACAATGTTCGAAGAAAGAGAATTCTCTATACGAGACGCAGCGTTACTGGTGGTTGCCATGGGCACGATGGTGTCTGTTTTGGTCATTTTCCCTACACAGGCAATTTTGGTTTTGTTCCTGTGGGTTTTCTCGGTTGCGCTTTTCATGGTAACCTATCTAATCTCGCAGAAGTGGTACCTCGGTCCTATTGGACCCGCAGTGTTTTTGGCGCTTTACTTCGTGTTTAAAGATACCAGCGTATGGAATTTCTGGCTGCTGGATTTGTTCGCTGTGATTTTTGTCGTGTTCATAACCGTTTATGTTGGCAGTCTTTTCACATGGAAACCAACACTCGCGTTTGCACTTCTGCTGACCATCATGGACGTCATCCAAGTTCTATACACGGGCTTCATGGTGAAAACGAGCGAGAGAATCATCAGCCTCTCTCTACCCATCTTTATTGTCTTGCCCGTAGTGCCTTCTCTTCACCCGTTATTAGGTCTAGGATTAGGCGACCTATTCTTGACAGGCCTTCTAAGCATTCAAACTGCAAAGAAATTTGGAAGGCAAATCGCGTTGGTGTCGGTTCTGTCAATCGCCATAGTCTTCGGAATAGTAGAAGCTTTCATGCTCACGTACTTCCCTGAGCAGGCGCTTCCAGCCACGGTCATGATTTTTGGCGGCTGGCTCATCATCATAGGGGCAAAGTATGTGAATAGAACCATGGGTGCAAGAAGGCAAGCCGTTCCGACGCATTATCTGGACCAAGTGACTACTTAAGGATTGACTCGTAACATTTATAACTCCACTCTGCATTGAAACTGAGACACGGACGGACAAATTATGGGACATAGAAAACAACATGCTCCCAGACACGGTTCGCTGGCCTATTTGCCCAGAGGACGCGCTGCACATCCAAACGGCAGGATGAGAAGCTGGCCGCAGGCAAAATCAGATTCACCCTCTTTACTAGGCTTCGTGGGCTACAAAGCAGGAATGTCCCACATATTCTACGTCGACGACAAACAAGGTTCACCTAATTTTGGAAAAGAAATCATGAGTTCGGTTACAATTCTTGACACGCCGCCGCTTCAGGTGTGCGGCATCCGAGCCTACAAAAAAGACGACTATGGCAAAGAAACTTTAAGCGAAGCATGGATGGAAAACCCACCCGACGACTTGGAAAGATTAGTCATCCTACCAGAAAAATTCAACACAGAAGAGATGCTGAAAAAAATCGAAGAAAACCTCGACGAAGTCTCAGAGTTTCGCCTAATCACAATCACCCAACCACGACTCACGGGAACACCGAAAAAGAAACCTGACATAGTGGAAATAAAAATCGGCGGAGGAAAAACTAACGACCAATTCGAGTACGCGAAAAAACTGCTCGGCAAGACGGTGTCAGCGATTGACGTTTTCAAGGAAGGACAGTACGTGGACACGGTCTCAGTGAGCAAGGGTAAAGGCTTCCAAGGTCCGGTGAAACGCATGGGCATTGCCATTCTGCCACACAAGTCACGCAAACTCATGCGAGGCGTCGCCTCCATAGGACCGTGGACACCCCACCGAACGCTCTATTACGTCGCCCGCGCCGGTCAAATGGGCTATCACCAACGAACAGAGTACAACAAACGCATCATGAAAATAGGCGCTGATGGTAAGGAAGTTTCACCCAAAAGCGGATTCCTACGATATGGACCAGTGAAAGGCGCGTACATGTTGATAAGCGGGAGCCTTGCGGGCGCCTCAAAACGCCTTATACGACTCCGCCAACCTATGCGAGCGCCCAAGAAAGTGCCAGCAGAGCCTCCGAAAATCGTTCACGTGTCGCTAGAGTCGTTACAAGGCAAATAATAGGAGCGGAAACTCAGCATGGGAAAAGTGACAGCAAAACTCTTCGACCTTAAGGGCACGGCGGTAGGCAAGGTTAAAGTACCCAAAGTTTTTCAAACGCCCCTTAGACCAGACGTCATAAAACGCGCAGTGATAACCATTCAATCTCACAGAATACAGCCACAGGGACGAAACGCAATGGCTGGAAAACGAACAACAGCCGAATCACGTGGCGTAGGTCTGGGAATAGCGAGAGTGCCTAGAGAAAAAGGCAGAGGCGAAAGAGCGAGGTTCGCGCCGGGAGTTGTAAGCGGCAGAGCGGCTTTTCCTCCGAGAACGGAGAAGAGGATACGGAAGAAGCTACCGCGGAAAGAGATGCAACTCGCCTTGCGTTCAGCAATAGCCGCTACGGGTTCAAAAGAAATGGTCGCCAATCGTGGGCACGCTGTTGAAGATGTACCCGACTTTCCCTTGGTGGTTGCAGACGAGTTTCAAGCGCTGAAAAAAACGAAAGAAGTGGAAGAAACCCTCACGGCACTAGGCGTGCTGGCCGACATTTATCGCGTTAAAGACAGCAGAAAAGTCCGAGCGGGCAAGGGCAAGATGCGAGGAAGAAAGATGAAGCAAGCCGTTGGACCGTTAATTGTTATAGGCAAGAATGATGGAATAGCTGAAGCCGCCCGTAACCTTTCTGGAGTCGAAGTCGTGATGGTTGAAAACCTGAACGCCGAGCTGCTCGCGCCTGGAACGCATCCTGGACGCTTGACTGTCTGGGTAAACTCTGCGTTCGAAACACTCAACACACGCTTTGGAGGCACAGATTAGGAATGGACCCGTACGAGGTTATTCTCTATCCACTCATGACCGAAGTCGCAAGCCGCGCGCTTGAATCGGAGAATAAACTGGTTTTCGCGATTAACTTGAAAGCCACAAAGAAGGACGTCAAAAACGCTGTGGAGCAGCTCTACGAAGTCAAAGTGGAAAAAGTCAACGTAGTATTAACACCCAAGGGCGTGAAAAAAGCCTTCGTGCGCTTGCATCCGGATTACAAGGCATCAGACGTAGCCATCAAACTAGGAATACTGTAGGAGCGTAAAACCACATGGGAAAACGGATTAGAGTTCAAAGACGCGGTCGCGGCGGATTTCCGTGGAGAGCGTCCACACACAAACGCATTGCACCCGTCAAGTATCCGAACACGACCAAAGAACAACTGGAAAATGTCATTCAAGGCGCCATAACCCAACTCGCACACGAGCCTGGCAGAGGCGCACCCTTAGCCGTCCTGAAGCTGGAGACTGGCGAAACATGCTACACAGTAGTGCCCGAAGGCGTTTATGAAGGACAACAAATCAAAATTGGAGGCACTGCTCCTATAGACGTAGGCAACGTGCTGCCAATAGGCAAGATTCCAGAAGGCACACTGATATGCAACATTGAGCTTTCGCCAAGTGACGGAGGAAAACTCGCTCGTTCATCAGGAGCATATGCTACGATTGTTGGTCACACGCCACAAGGCACAATCATTAGACTTCCTTCAAGAAAAACCCATTACATTAACGACCTGTGCAGAGCCACCATCGGCGTTATTGCAGCCGCAGGAAGAGTGGACAAGCCTTTCTTGAAGGCAGGGAATAAACTCCACCTGATGCAGGCGAAGGGGCACACTTACCGAAGGACACGTGGCATCGCCATGATTCCCGCAGTGCATCCTTACGGAAGCAGCAAACGTGGCGGACAAAAACAAAAGTTGGCTTCTCGCAACGCACCACCAGGACAGAAAGTTGGTTTAATTGCAGCCAGAAGAACAGGGCGAGGAAGGAAGGAACTAAAGGTTTAAAAGAACCGAAACTAGCATTCAAAAAGGACTGGTAAGATAAAAATGCCGAAAGAATTCCTTTACAGGGGCTTGACGCTGAAACAACTCGAATCCATATCTATGGATGAGTTCATCCATTTGCTGCCATCAAGACAACGCAGGAGTCTAAAACGCGGGCTCTCGGCGGAACAAAGAAAACTCTTGGAAAACATCAGAATAGCCAAAGAGAGCATGCGCCAGGGCAAGAGTGTGACGATAAAGACGCACGCACGGGACATGATCATTCTCCCAGAAATGGTTGGCGTAACGCTCTTGGTCCACAGCGGAAAAGAATTCGTCTCATTCACAATCACGCCTGAAATGATCGGCTACTACCTAGGCGAATTCGCCATCACGAACAAGCCAGTTCGACACGGTACGCCTGGAATCGGCGCCTCGCGTTCGTCGATGTACGTGCCACTTAAGTAAAGATTTTTCACTCTTGTTTTATGCACGGTATGATGGTGGAGTAGATTTTTCTTTGCCCGTTCCTTCTGGGGGTGTAACTTGAGGCAACGGTATGGGCGGGGGTATGTTCAGTATGCGCGAAATCAGGATGGATTCCAAAAAAGCCACGTTTGAGACGGCTTGCACAATCATGGGTGGTGGCGGTTTCTTTTCAGTGTATCCATCCAAGATTGGCTTCAATTCATCATTTGTGCCTCGGACTAAGGCTTTGCCCTTGACGCTTATCTGAGCAATTGTTGGATTGTAATTAATCGAGAAAACGAATGGAACCTCCAATTCGCTTTCATGTTTCTTGTTTATGCCCACCAAGTTTAGGTTCGTGGCTATCTGAATCTGCGGAATGGGTTTCTCTATGTCCCAGAAGCGTTCCGCCGAAATGTCGTGCAAGAAAACGTTCACTTGAATCATGCTCAGGTCCACTCATCTATTCTAAATGCTGAGAGATAAAAACGTATTTAACTCACTTGCGCCTGTTCAGCGACTTTGTAGCGCGTGAAGCCGCAGTGTCCGCATGCGTATCGGTTTCCGTGGTCAGCCATGAAATAGCCTGGTCCGCAGCGTTCACAGAAGGGTCTTAGTCGAGTAGCCGTCGTGCCCTCTATCTTGTACTCGGTGTAAATCTTCTTACTAACTTTCTTCTTTTTGGGAACTTTACCCTTAGGCGCTTTTTTTACTTCTTCTTTAACCTCTTCAGCCGCAGCTTCGGGCTCCTTCTCTGGTGGCGCCTTTGCCGCTTCTGCTTTCGCTTCCTTGCCCGCTGCTTTTGCTGGCACTTTTTCTGTTGGTTTTTCCTCTTTCTTCTCTTTTGTTTTTTCTTCTTTTGGCAACTTTTCTACGCCTCCTTAGGCTTGGTTTGTGTTTCTTCTCTCGGTTTAGTCGCTGGTGTTGGTTCTGCCTTTGGTACTGGTGGCTCTGTTTTAGGGGCTTCGGTTTCTTCTTTCGGTTTTGGTGGCGGTATGTTTCGTGTTACTATGTGGTCGGCTTCAACGATTTTCACTTGTTCTTGTGTGTCGTAGATGTTTGCTTCTCCAACCGTGAGCATCGAGCCCTTCTTAGTCACTGCGCGTATAACGAAAATAAGGTCAACGTTTGCCTTGAGGTTTTCAGCAAGGTTCTTCCGTAGCTCTGCGCGGGTCGGAGTGCCTTCTTTCGCTGCGTGTTCAACTTCGAAGGTGACTTCTTTCCGTTTCAGCAGAGGGTTATAGTTCTGCGTTGTGACTTTGAGTTTCATCGTTTTTCCGTCCATTAAGTGTTCAAACAGATGTTTATCTATTACTTTAGCTTTTCGAGACTGCACGTTCCATCGAGTCCACGATCCTTCTTATCTCGTTCTTCTTCGAAGCAGTAACTTCAACAACAACCATGCCCTCACGCGGCTGTCCGTACACAACCAACGCCTTTTCAGGAGCCTCCAGAATGCACACCAAGGTGAGCAAGTCTTCCTCACCTTCGACGACAACTTTCACCCTGTTTCTACGCTCTATGGCGGACGCTATAATCGCCCAGGCATCGTCTGAAATGGTGCCTTGCTTGTTTCGGAGTTTCATCGTTTCATAATCTTCTGCAGCAAAAGGCGCCGCAGGTTCGCGCATGATTTTGTAGTCGATGACCATGACTTTGGGAAAGATGTTATTTTCTATTAACACTCTAGAGATTGCATCGCCAACAGAAACAATGATAGAAGGCTTCTTCGCCTCAATTATCTGTTTGAATTCTTTAAGCGTCTGCTCAAACGTGCCTTTCAGCAAAATTCCTAATGGCGCCTTTAACTTACTACGCAACTCTTCCGTGAGAAGATGAATTTGCATCACCTTACACGCGATGCGTAACGCCCTTTTTTCTTGATTTTCATTGCTTTGGCTATTTGCGAATGCTCTGGGTCAAAGATTATAACTAATCCTGAATAATCGTCGCTCAGCGTAGTCTTGCATTCGGGGCAAACTGAACCCGCAGACAAAAGGCGACATTCACGACAAGCTTTTTCAGGCATAAATCAGACACCTCACCTTCTCGCGATTTTCTCTGGTTTTTCAGTCTTCTCTGGCTTTTTGCTCTTTCCTTTTTCTTCAACTTCGCCTTTCGCTATCTTTAAATCTTCTTTGATCCAGTCGAGTTTGCCAAGAAAAGGCTGTCTCGCCGTGACTCCGATTTTTCCCGAGCTTCCAGCACGACCAAGCGAAACGGCGGTTATTCTCACACGCACATGGTCTCCAGAGGCGAGTTTACGGTGGGTTTCTTTCCCAAGCAAAACGCCCTGTTTTTCATCATACGATATGAAATCATCCAAAAGCTGGGATACATGAAGCAGCGCGTCCAGAGGACCTATGCGGACGAACGCGCCAAAATCTGCGATTTCTACCACCTCGCCCTCAACGATTTCTTGAAGTTTCGGGAGAAAGGTGAGAAGCGAAAACTTGACTTTGTGATATGTTGCGCCATCGCCAGGGATTATTTTGCCCACCGGATTGACTTGGATTTGTGTGACGGCGACGACGTAGCCGAGTTCCTCGTCCACCATGCCCTCATACTTCATCTTAAGCTGTTCATGACCGACCACTGTGAGTGGATTGCCGAATTTGTCAGGAGGAATGCGTATCGTGTCTTCCAGAGTTATCAACTTAAACATGCCTTAACGTGCCTCCCTTTGAAAACGAGGCTCATCTCCCACAATAGTTTGAGACACTAATTTAAACACTTCCATCCACAGCCAAAGTGGATTTTTGCCGCAAGAAAACCACGGATATACCTGCGCTCCTCAATTTCCTTCTCAACTCTCGATCGTTAGTCGCGACTGCACACTTCATTTCGACTGCCGCTCGTAGAATCACATCGTCATTCGACTCGGCGTTTTTGCGTTCTACTTTGACAATGCGACATTTCTCAGCCAATTTAAGCCCAAGCAAAGCCTGCTTGCTCTTTTTCACAGAATGAGATTTGGCAAGTTTCTGCAATTCTTCGAGTGTGGGCGACAGGATTAATGGCTCCACCTTCTGACCCAATACATAGTTAAGTTTTTCAAAAATGTCCAAACGAAACTGGGAGGGAACGAAGAGAAAATTCGTGTCCAAAATTATTTCTGTTGCCAAGTGATTCCCAAGAAACGCTAGACTATTATTCCATAGCCTATCAATCGCCATCTGCCCGCGATTTTTCTGCTGATAGCCACACGTGACCCTTCCTGTGCACAGACTGGACGTCCCAAGGTGAAGGTGATGGTGTTTCCTTTTATGGAGTTCACCATTCCCGAAGTTATCGAAGTGCCAACGTCCAGCAGAAAAGTTTCACGAACCTGAAGCTTCTCCACCTGCACCAGCTCTTTCGTTCCCACGGCGCGCTCGAGGAAAAAAGTTTCCAACGTAACCTCATTTAAAACTGGTGGAAGCATTCCAGGCTTGCCCGCTAGGTTTCCAGTAAGTCCGTCTGCCTTGGTTAATGAAGGGTCAAGCTGAGTTCCTACGCCGACCAAGCCGCCGCACTGGGCTGATTTGACTTTCTTTCCCCCTGCCTGCAGACTCACAACATCGGTGAATAGCGGCTCGTAAGTCAACCTTTCACCTTTTTGGATACCAAAGCCCGGGCGAATTTCTATCTCATCGTCCACCTGGAATTTGCCTTGGAGAATGCTACCGCCTAAGACTCCGCCTTTCAAGTCTTCAGCTGGCGTGCCAGGTTTGTTTACGTCGAAAGAGCGAACAACGTACATTATCGGCATCAAATTCGGGTCTCGTTTGGGTGTGGGCACGTGTTCTTCCATGGCCTGAATCAAAACATCAATGTTGACATTGTGTTGTGCAGAAACAGGAATAATAGGCGCACCTTCGGCGACGCTGCCCTTCACAAAATCAACGATTTCTTTGTAGTTCTCCAAGGCGCGTTTCTCATCGACCAAGTCGATCTTGTTCTGCACGATGACCAGATTCTTAATCCCAACAATCTCTGCAGCAGCCAAATGCTCCCTAGTTTGCGGTTGCGGGCACGCTTCATCGGCTGCGATAACCAGAAGCGCACCATCCATAATCGCAGCGCCGGAAAGCATCGTGGCCATAAGTGCTTCATGCCCAGGAGCGTCGACGAAGCTTATGGCGCGTACGAAGTTGCAAGGGTTTTTGCAGTTCGGGCACGCGGTTTTTGTAGTGTAGCATTCGGGCACGTTGCAGTCTGGACACTTGTAGACTGGCGCGTCCGCGTAACCCAGTCTTATTGTGATGCCTCGGCGGAGTTCTTCGCTGTGCCTAGAAGCCCAGACGCCCGTTAAAGCTTGAACCAGCGTAGTTTTCCCATGGTCAACATGCCCAATAGTGCCTATATTAACCTCTGGCTGTGCTGGAAGCTGATGCTTGCCTTGAGGAGTAGTCATGATTATCCTCTCATACTTGAGGCGGGAAAGATAAAAGAGTTATGCGTTGAACAAAAAGATAACGTAAAACTGAAAAATCTCTTCTACTACGAAGGCTTCGACTCCATCTCTTCAGCCGGTTTTTTCTCTTTAGGCGCTTCTTGGGTCGTTTCTGTCTTTTCGGTTTTCTCTGCTTTTTTCTGCGGTTTTTCCATTATGATCATGTTTATCTGGGCGATTTCCTCGGTGATGACGTTGCCTCTGATGGTTTTTCTGCGTCTTTCTCCCTCCCGTTTTGGGTGAAAACCTATCCCTTCGCTGAGTATGGTGCTGGTTCTGACGCCTCCGTGAATGCCAGGACGCATCGGAAAACCGTCTCTGTCACAGCCACCCGTGATTCTTAGCTTTGAGCCGCCTTGTCCTACGACAGAGCCATCTATGGTTTCGCCCAGTCGCCTGCCAACAAGAGGCACAGCACGGGAGCCTTCAAGCTCCACAACCTGCGACTTTCCCGTCTGTGGGTCAGACACGATTATCTTGAATTTGGCCATGTTTGACTTTCTCTCCGTAAAGACCAATTGTTAATGCAAGCTTACTGAAAGGTGACGTGCTTATTTATTAAGGATTTGCCCATGTCTAAGATTTGACCGCGGCGCGCATTGAATAACTTTAAAAACTGGCAGACTGAAAATAGCCTTTCTCAAGCGAGGTTGAGGCATTGAGAGATTTGAATCAGAAGATCACGAGAATCCTTGAACAATACGAAAAAGATGTCGCCCACTTCTGTTCGCGACTCATACAAGCAGACGGCGAGAATCCTCCGGGCGATGTCTCAAAAGTGGCAGAAGTTATCGAAGCTTTTCTCAAAGAGCATGGGGTTTCTTTTGAAAGATACGAGCCAGCGAAAGGACACGCAAATATCGTAGCAACCGTAGGCAAAGATAACCCCAAAATAATTCTGTGCGGACACATCGATGTTGTTCCTGCAGGCGACCTCAAAAACTGGACTTCTCCTCCTTATAGTGGAAAAATCAAAGAAGGTACAATACTAGGCAGAGGAGCCTCCGACATGAAAGGGGGAATAGCCGCCATGCTGATGGCAGCCGCGGCTTTGAAGTACGTAGAAAAAGAATTGAGTGGAACAGCGGTCTTTGCTGCTGTTTGCGATGAAGAGGCAATGGGTCCCGCGGGCGCGATTTGGCTGCTGGAAAACCACAAATTGAATGGCAACGTCTGCTTAATTACTGAGCCCACGGGCTATTTGCATTCTGGCTACTCAATAATCGCTGGTGAACGTGGCAACCTGTGGGTGCGGTTGACAGCCAAGGGTAAACCTGCTCATGGAGCCACGACAGCCTTTGGCAAGAACGCCATTCTTGCATTGGTGCGGTTCATAAATAAAATGTACGCCATAGAGAAGACGGCTGTGAAAACCCCTAAAGACGCTAGGATGCTTGTCAGAAACGGCAGAATTGATCTGGCGCGAATAGCCAAAAACATGGGAATAGAGCCCCAAGAGCTCACGAGAACAATGGATCATTACACCGTTAACCTTGGAACCATAAGAGGCGGAACCAAAGTCAACGTAGTGCCCGAACGGTGTCAGGCAGAATTCGACATAAGAGTCCCAGCTGGCGGAAACCCGGATGCGGTTGAAGAATTCGTTAAGTTCATACTGCCAGAGGATTTTGAGTACGAAGTCGTCAACCGCACGGTGGCTTCTTACACGTCGGCAGACGAGCCGCTCATAAAAATCCTGCAGACACACGCAAAAGACGCAATGGGTTACAAGCCTCCTGCGTTATACATGGCTGCAACCAGTGATGCACACACTTTTAGAGAAATGCTCAGGGTGCCTACTGTGTCTTTTGGTCCAGGGTATGGAGAGGTCAATCATGCTTACAATGAATTCGTTCACGCCAAAGATGTTGCAGATGCCATGAAGATTTACGCGCACACAATAATTGACTATTTAACAAGGTAAGGGTTTGAGTTTCTTCATTTTTCCATACTTTATGTAGACTAGCAAGCCTGCGACGCCTACAGCGATTCCAGCAATCAGGAGCGTTCCAATCATAATTGGATCCAAGGATTCAAGAATAAAGCCGAACGGGTTTGTGTTCTGTTTGAGCGTCATTTCGTCGTAAGTCGTTATGTGAAAGTCATTGTTTATGAGAAAGTTCTTGTACTCTCTGGCTTCAAACACGTAATCCGCTTTAACAAAGTTCATGTACTGCACAGTATCTTGCATGGTCACAGCTCCGCTTTCAATGGCAGATAGTGGGTTACTTTTAAGGGATGGCGGAACATACGTCAAATCAACTGGCAACCAACCCCAAGGTGGAACATAAACCATAGCCCAACCGTGCCAACCAATGTGATTCTGAACATTCTCAACATGACCATTCCATGCAAAAGAGGATTCGTTGGTAATGTCTGACCTGTAAATGCAGCCAATTTGAAGATAGGCAGGGATTCCCACTGTACGGCAAAATGAAATAAGTAGTATCGCTTGGTCGTCACAGTCACCACGCTCTGCGGACAAGGTTTCATTTGGATATAGCGGCAATTCGTGCGACGCGTATGTGATGTTTTTCCAAATCCAGCTCACAAAATTCCCAACAATCGCCAACACCTTCGTTTCGTCACCGCGCAGTGAGAAGGCAAGATTCCTAATCATGGCATTGTTGGACATCCATGTATCAGTGTTATTTAGATATGCGGTCGACAGGTTATGTGGAATTTCAGAGAGAGGCAACGCCGCGTTTTCTTCTATGCTTGGCATATTTCGTGGTTTCGCTACCGCATCATAAACAACAGCGTATTCGGTGCTTTCTCCAGCCTTAATGTTCGGCATGTTCAGGACAGCGATGCTGTTCCCGTCCTCATTGATCTTAACGCTTTCAAACTGGTGCGAACTGTTCACCAAACTCACGGTCTGCCACGAAGTGTTCATGTAAAACCCAATGGCTTTGTCATCTTCAGTGAAATTCCAACCATGCCCAGGTGGCGCGGTAAACTTAACGCTCGATTTGATCACGTACTTCTTATCGCCAGAAACAGCATTACCAGTCTCAACGGTGAACGGAGCAATTATAAACGTTAGCAGAAGTATGGAAAGGAGAATAGCCGCTGTCTTGGTCATCGCAGTTTCGCCTCTTCTTTTCTATCCAAAAAAGATGATAGGGAAATATAAAAAGAGAATTACTCGACGTGCACGCGGAATTGGTCGATGTCCTCTCGCATAATGATGCTGCTGTCCAAGAAGTCTCTGGTGGCTCTTTCCACATCTCTACACTGTGTGATGTACCTGCCCACGATGATAATGTCAGCGCCGAAACCCAAAGCCTCCTGAACGTTCTGCGGAGTAATGCCCCCTGCAACAGCCACGAGAAACTTTCTGTCCTTGAACGTCTGTTTAATCTCCTTTATCACCGCCCAGGCGTGCTGTTTTCCAGACTTCTCCACGTCAATGGGTCGGTGCAAGATGACAACGTCGGGAAAATTCTTGAGCGCCTTCAGTTTGGCTATTGGATTCTCAACGTTCATCGTATCGACTATACCGTACACTCCGAGCCTCTGTGTCTCATGGAGAAATTCGTCAATAGTTTCTGGCGCGGCTAACCCAGCACACACCACAGCGTCAGCAGTCTCCTCAAACGCCATGTCTACCTCCACTTTACCCACGTCTAGAGTTTTGAGGTCTGCGATTATGAAGTAGTCCTTCGCCACTTCGCGCAAGTCACGGATAACCTTGACGCCATACTTCTTCAACAGCGGCGTGCCTACTTCGAGTATTATACGGTCGCTCTCGGGCAAACAACCAATAATAGTCTTATTACGCTCGAGGTTTGGGATGTCAAGCGCAATCTGCAGGTAGGGTGGACGCCAGAGACGCGGCACACGGAAACCCATTATCGGATGCTTGGCTCTGTCCTTGTCATAAATCACCTTATCCAGCGACGGATACTTCGCCAACGCACGCTTCAAAGCGAGCTTGGTCGCGGAATAATTATAATGATAAATACGCCTGTAATCCTTAGCGTTCGGATGAATGAAAACGCTCGAAATAATAACCCACTCCTCAATCTTATCTTTCGGAATGACGCCTTCCTCAGTTGCGTCGGCAACCGCCTTCGCTACAGCTGCTTGTGCAGGACCAAAAATCTTGCCCGCTTGTTCCATGTTCTTCACCGTGACCTTGGGCACTATAAGCGTCTGGGGCTTCGGCGGAAGATTAGGCCGAATCACAGCCAAAAGCGGCGTGTGCCCCATAGAAAGATGCGAGAATCCATTGGCAAAAGCTTCGCCCACAGGACCACTCTTGTCACCTATTAGCAAATCCACGTGCGCCACCTCGTCGCCTTCGCCGACCAGGGCTTCGCCGATTAAATACACAGGTTTGTCGGAGGTGTCGGAAACAGCGGAAGATGCAAAAACAGACTCGCCGACTTCGTCGAATTTGACGTTGAAATCTTTGAGCCACTCATAGAGCGTGTCACGATGAATACCCAGAACGCCAGCCGTTCCGGCAACAGTAGGCTTTCGCCTCAAACCTCCCACAGTTCTCTTCTCTTCGATCTCCTTCACCATGGCAGTTTTCAAGAGCCGCATGAACTCTTCCTTAGAAGCAGGCTTTTTCCCGCTAAAGTCCGACATATAATTCACTCTCCAGTAGCTTCTAAGACCGTAAGTACTATTTAAAACTGTCGGACTATGAGTTCATAGAAGTAAATCTCGACACTCATGGGAATGCAGCCAAAACAAGGAAACAACAAACCGACGTAATTTCATCTAATTGCCGATGTTTTCGTTTTAATGAAAGGCTCTTTCGACAGCTTTTTCGAAGGCAGCGACTAATTCCTCTGAAAGCCCGACAAACAGCACTTTCTTTAAGTTAGTTCCTTCATCTATATGCTCTTTAAGAGTCTCTATCATTGCGTTCGCTGCCGTTTCTAAGCCGATGCCTCCGACACCAGTACCGAGCCCAGGAAACGCAACGCTTCGAATCCCAAGCGTTTCGGCGCACTCTAATGCCGCTCTAGTGGCTTGGCGAACGTTTTCGACTCCGACGCTCATTGCCGGTCTTTCCATGGTTGGCGCGTGTATGACGTATTTTGTTTTGAGTTTTCCCGCGGTTGTGGCTACCGCTTTTCCGACAGGTGTCGGGGCTTGTCTCATCGCTTGGGTTTCTATTTCGTTTCCTCCGACACGTTTTATTGCGCCTGCGGCGCCACCGCCCATTATTAATCGGCTGTTGGCGGGGTTTACGATGGCGTCCGTCTGTTGCTGTGTTATATCGCCTGTTATGACCGTGATTTTGGTGCCTTTGTACGTGCTTGCTTCGTTCATGTGCTTTTCACCATATTCTGCTTTGTGGGGTTTGTTGAAAAGATTTGCTGTAAACCACACAATAATATAAGCAGGGCACTCACATAAATCGCACTTCTGGAGAGCGTCGAATGTTTGACGTGGAAGAAATCCGACAAGATTTTCCCATATTGAAGAAAGGCATAATCTACTTCGACAGCACTAGTAGTAGTCTCACCCCAGAGCCAGTGTTGCAGAAAATGCTCGAGTTCTATCATAATTACCGCGCCAACGTGGGTAGAGGAGTTCATCGACTGTCACAAAAAGCGAGCGAGGAATACGGCAAAGCACAATCAAAAATTGCGAATTTAGTTAACGCAGAGTCCGAAAACGAGATTATTGTGACGAAGAACACGACTGAGGGCATCAACACCGTAGCGAACGGGATAAGATGGAGGAAAGGCGACAAGATCGTTACTTCGATTCTCGAACATCACTCAAACTATATCGTTTGGCTTCGACTGAAAGAGCGGTACGGCGTCGAGGTGGACGTCGTTATGCCCAAAAAACCGATGGTTCATGGGCTATTAGACTATGCAGATTTCGAAAGAACGATTGATGATGAGACAAAGCTCGTCGCCGTTACGCATGTTGCAAACGTCCTAGGCACGATTTCGCCCGTGAAAGAGATAGCCAAAATTGCGCACGAACACGAGGCTTTAATGCTTGTTGACGCGGCGCAATCTGTTCCGCACATGAAAGTAGATGTGCAGAAAATCGGTTGCGACTTTCTTGCCTTTAGTGGACACAAAATGTGTGGACCTACAGGTGTGGGCGTCTTGTACATGAAGAACGACGTGATGGGCGAGGTGGAGCCGTTGACTATTGGTGGCGGGGCAATCGAAGACGTCGATGTTGACTGTTACACGCTGAATAAAACTTCGAAACGTTACGAGGCAGGCACTCCACCCATAGCTGAAGTGATAGGATTAGGCGCGGCAGTCGATTACCTGCAAAAACTGGGTATAAACAACATTGAAGAGTATGAGAAGCAATTAACAAAGCAAATGTTTGAAGAGTTTTGTGACATCCCCAGAGTTGAAATCTACGGTCCAAAGCCTGAGGATAAGATAAGCATTCTGGCATTCAACGTAGGCTCTCTCAACTCGCACGACGTCGCCCTAGCGTTGGATGTCACGGCGAACGTCATGACCCGATCGGGGCATCACTGCGCCCTGCCGTTGCTCAAGCGAGTGATAAAGAGAGACGGACTTGTCAGGGCGTCAACCTATTTTTACAACACCAGAGAAGAAGTGAGCAAACTCGCAAAAACCGTGCGTGAAATAGCTCAGAACTTAACCAAATAAGTCTTACTGAGCTTTTAGATGCAGACCAAGAATGTATATCTCAGCGCTTCTGGCTCTGCTGGCGGGCGGCTTAATTATCTCCACACGTGCAAAATGTTGTTTTATTTCTTCAACAAAGTCTCTGATTAAGTCACCCTGAAAAGTCTTGACGAAAAAATAACCCTCTGGTTTGAGAATTTCAAGCGCGATTTGAAGCGACCGTCGTGCTAAATCGATTTGTCTCGCGTGGTCGAGTTCCCAGACGCCAGTTAGATTTGGTGCCACATCCGAAATCACGACGTCTGCTGAACTCGACAGAATGTCTTTTATTTGACTGATTAATTCGGGTTCTGCTATGTCACCCACTATTGCACAAGTATTAGACTCGCTGAGCGGCTCAATCTCCTTACGGTCAATACCCAAAACAAGACCCTCTTCGCCCACGACTTTGCTAACGACCTGCATCCAGCCACCTGGTGCGGCGCCCAGGTCGATAACTATGTCATTGGGTTTTATGAAACCGTACTTCCGAACAGCCTGCATAAGTTTGTAGGCTGCTCTAGAACGGTATTTTTCTTCTTTTGCTTTGCGATAATAATAGTCTCTTCTGTGCTTTTTCAGCCAAGTTTTGGGCAAATTCTAGCTGTCACCTTGAGGATCCATCACGTTCTCCGAGGCTTGTTTCAAAATCCAATCGGTCAACTTTACGCAATCGTTCGGAGAAGTGGCGCCCCAAGAACCGCACCGCAGATTTTCTGGACACGTGAGACAGGGACAATCGGCGATTGAGTTTATTGAGGCGGGCTTGCGTTTTGGATAGAGTCTGTAAGTCCAGCGTCCTTCACAGAGTTCTTTTTGTCGCTGAATCAAGCCTTTGTCTTCGAGTTTCAGGGCTATTCTGGAGCCCTCTCTGCTGCTGGCACCCAGCTGACGCCAAAGGTCAGACTGAAGGACGCCCTCGCCGCCTATGTTGGCGATGTAAGACAAAGCCTTATGCTCTAGGTCATTTCGTTTAGGCATGGCTTTCTGTTTCCTTAACCCTTGCTATATATAGCACTCTTTAAGAATAAAAATATGTATGTTAGACTGGAAAAGATTGAATTAAAAATGTTTAACAGCAACATCAAAACCAAGTCTATGGGTGCAGGAATTGCGGAGAAACATTGAATACTGTCTAGGCATTGAATCAACCGCGGATGACTTCAGTGTGGGAATCGCCTCCTCAAACGGCGAAATTCTAGCCAACGTCATAAGCGCCTACATACCAGAAGAGGGCGGCATACACCCACGAGAAGCCGCACGCCACCATGCCCAAGTAGCAGGCGAAGTGCTGGAACACGCTTTTCAGAAGGCTGGAATAAAGCCAAAAGAAATAGCCGCAGTGGCATTTTCTCAGGGACCAGGTTTAGGTCCTTGTCTCAGAACAGGCGCAACGGCAGCACGTGCATTGGCGTCTTATCTTGATGCTCCCTTGGTTGGCGTCAACCATTGCGTCGCGCACATAGAAATTGCCAAGCTGATCGAGCATGCAAAAGACCCTGTGATGCTCTACGTTTCTGGCGGAAACACTATAGTCGCTGCTTTCGAGGCAAACCGATACCGCGTTTTCGGCGAAACCCTCGATATCGCCATTGGAAACTGTCTAGATGTTTTCGCCCGAGAAGCCAGATTCAGGCAAGCGGAAGGTGTACCTTTTGGCGCTATTATTGAGCGTCTCGCAGCTCAGGGAAAAGAGTTGGTTCCTCTTCCCTACGTGGTTAAAGGAATGGATTTGTCCTACAGTGGTTTACTAACAGCCGCGACGGAGCAACTAAATAAAGGTGCATACCGCTTGGAAGACCTCTGCTACAGCCTACAAGAAGTCGCTTTCTCAATGCTAACCGAGGTCACTGAACGCGCGTTGGCGCACACTGAAAAACTCGAAGTGCTGCTCACGGGCGGTGTCGCGGCAAACAAACGCTTGCAGTCAATGATAAAATCAATTGCGAGTGAACACAACGCCCGTTTCTCAGTTGTTCCCAAGGAATACGCATTAGACAACGGCGCCATGATAGCTTGGACAGGTATGCTTGCGTTTAAGCATGGTCAAAAAACGCCTGTTGAAAAGAGTTTCGTGAAATTGAAATGGCGACTCGAAGAAGTCCACGTGCCTTGGGTCGAGGAGGCATAGACCAGTTGCTTTTGAAGAAGGGTGCAGAAGCCAGCCTTTTTTTGGAGGATTGGCACAACAGAAAAGTGATAATGAAAAAGCGTCTGCCTAAGGATTATAGGCTCTCGCAGCTTGACGAGCAAATAAGAACATACAGAACCGTCCATGAACCACAACTTATTCATCGCGCCAAAGAAGCTGGAGTGCCAACACCCACAATTTTCATGGTCGATACTAAAGGTTCGACTATAGTCATGGAGTATGTCGAGGGAAAACAAGTAAAACAGGCTCTGAACAACTTCGACGAAGAAAAAAGACTAAGCCTCTGCAGAGACATCGGAGAATCAATCGGCCAACTCCACGCTCACGGCGTAATCCACGGAGATTTAACGACTTCCAACATGATTCTAACTCCTTACGGGAAAGTGTTTTTGGTAGACTTCGGTTTGGGCGAGTACTCCGAAGAACTAGAAATCCGAGGAGTTGACCTGCATCTGATGAAAAGAGCCTTCCAAAGTACACACTTTAGATTCGCCGAAGAATGCTTCAAAGCAGTCGTGGAAGGCTACGCCAAAATCGTAGGGAAAGAGACAGCGAAAGACGTTTTAGCGAAAATCAAAGAAATAGAGAGAAGAGGGAGATACATGGCAGAAAGAGAGGAAAGGTGAAAAAATGATCAAAACCATTTGGGGTGTAACCTTCTACGTTTCTAACCTGAAAAGGGCGGTAGATTTTTATGAAAACACATTGGGGTTAACGAAGAAATACGAATACTCAAGCTACGCTGGTTTCGACTGTGGAGGCGTAGAAGTCGGACTGATTCCTAAAGACCAAGTAGAAATCGGCAGAGACACTCCAACAATCGAACTTGTCGTGGACCGCGTTGACCGTTTTTGTGAAATGCTGAAAATGAAAGGCGTAGATATAGTTGAGCCTCCACATGACGAACAGTGGGGCGGCAGACAAGCAGGCTTCAAGGATCCTGACGGAAATATCTTGGAAGTTGTTCAAATCAATTGGAAAAAATACTTCGACGTAGCCGCCAAGGGTGCAAAAAAACAGTGACCAGCAAACCGTTAAAAAAAGTGATTTTTTTCGTTACTGGTAATGTTCACAAGTTTACTGAAGCGCGTCTCGTCCTGAGCGAATTCGGTCTCTCAACCGTGATGCTCAATGTAGATACTGTTGAAATTCAAGCGGACAAGATAGAAAACGTAGCGAAGATGAGTGCAATAGAGGCCGTCAAAAAATGTTGTCTTCCTGTTATTGTTGAAGACGCCGGCTTGTTCATAAAAGCTTTGAGAGGGTTTCCTGGTCCTTATTCTTCTTATGTTTTCCGAACTATTGGCCTCGACGGTGTCCTCAAACTGATGAAAAACGTGAAAGAACGAAACGCGTTTTTTGCGTCTGTGGTTGCTTTTTCTGGTCCCAACAGGAAATCGCCAGAATGCTTCCTTGGAAAGACCGACGGAAGAATCGCCGAGCAAGTGAAAGGTCATCAAGGCTTTGGGTTTGATCCCATATTCTTACCCCAGGGCGGTAAAGGAAAGACGTTTGCGGAAATGTCTTTGGACGAAAAGAATACGCTTTCGCACAGGGCAAAGGCTTTGCGAGGATTCGCGGAATGGTACGTTGTCAAGTTTTGAGTGTATTTTTGTTGAGCATTTATGCAAAAATATTTATTAACTATTAATATTCCATATTCTTTTAGGGCAGGAGCAGTGAAAATGATGGGCAGTGATCTGGTGTGCCCTTACGAGAATTGTGGGAAGGGATTCAAGCAGCCTGTTCTGCTCACCGATGAGGCTGAGGTTCAGCATGAAACGTATTATGCTTGTCCTCACTGTCTTTCCAAAGTGGATCTGGTTTTGCAGGACGCAAAGAATTTTGGCGCCGTGAAGGCCGTAGCCTCAGTTGATGCGAAGACACACTTCTGTAAGCAACAGAAACCAGATGACTGCCCGCATTACATTGGATACTTGAAAGCGCTACCCGAAAACGCATCGTTGCCTGAGGGATGCTTAACCTGCCCAAAAGTGATGTTGTGTCTAGCTAAAGGGGGAAAATGTTAGCGCCCTCTAGACTGTTTGATGAAACGTCTGACAAGCGCAATTCCGTATGCTACTACGATTATCGCTCCGACGGCGAAGAGCAAAAAAGGTATGCCGTCACTATCTCTAAACAGCGCACTGTAGGAGTATTGATATGAAAGAGTTGTCGTCGCTGTCGTGTTTAAGTTTTTAATAATCATGTAGGGCGTAGTGCCTCCCGTGAAGGCGTCGACAAGTGATGAAGGCACTGGGGCAGTGACGTTTGGGAATACGAGCGAGTTTGGCGGACGGCTTGCACTCGCGTTATTGTATAAACGGCTATCGAAGATGATTGTTTGTATCGTCAAATTAGTCTGAACGCTAAAGACTGCAGTGTCGCGTACATAGATCGTTAGGTTAATTGGTCCGTTCGTTATTTCGTATACCCTTAGAAATAAGTTGAAAGAATTGTCAATGGGGCGGCTTCGGTTATAGATGGGCTGTTGATTGAAGATGATGTTGCCGAAATACACGATGGAGGGGTTGGTGTAGTTTGTCGTGAGCCATGTAATTTTTGGGGCAGCCGCCGGTTGGAGCCTATATTCATACTTGCTCAAACTGGTAATTGGCGATATGGTGTAGTACCATGCGACGAAAGAGAAAGCGATTAGAATGATGCCGACGAGAATTGTTATGCCGGGTTTTAGCAGGCCTTTCTTGGTGCTTTGCACGTTAGGTTCACCTTTTTTTGGGATGCGGGTTAGTATGTTATCATGCCGAACTTTTAATACTTTATGCTCCTATGGAAATGTGCAGAGGTATTTGTGATTTACGTATAGTTTCATGGTCATCCGTATGTTTTGTCTTTTCTTTTGTACCTCTTTTGAAGAGTTTTTTCTCTGTGAGAATCTGCTCTGCGCTGGTCTAGACCCGGTTCACTATATGATCCAAATATGAGACAAATATGTTTAGGCTTCCTTGTTGCTCTTCAGGCTCTGTGGGAAGACACACGCAGGTCTCTAGTCTAGGTATATTTTTTGCACAGCACAGTGTTGGCTTTTTTTCTCTGTGTGCGTTCTAGGCGCACTTTTTAGGCGTTTGGATTTTGGGTTATATCCAACGTGTACTCTATGGTTTCTGTTTTGGCGAAGGCGAGTTTTTCATAAAAGACTATGGCTTCTCTGTTTCGTCGATTCACTCTCGCAGTAATCGCTCGGGCATGATGTCTCTTAGCATAACTGAGGAATTGTTGATATAGTATTCTGCCTATTCCGTGGCGTCGGTGGGGTTTATCCACTATAATTGCCTGCAGTTTTGCGATCTTGCCCTCCCAGTCCATGTCCAAATGAAACGTGCCGACGAGAGTGCCCACCAATTTTCTGTTTTTTTCTGCAACCAAAATGCAGTTTTCTCTGTGAGTAACTAGAGTTGTGAAGACGTTTCGTAAGTCTGGTCCTATGTCTCCATGGTATAGTTGTTCGAAGAGTGGGAGTATTCCTTGCCAATCGTCTGGTGCGGCTCGGCGAATTTCTAATCTGTCTTGCATGAAACTGTAGTAAGGAAGACCTTAATTCAAACTTTCCCAATCAACACACGATGATCACACTTCGAAATCCTTTCGTTTCTCCAGTTTATTGGGGCTTTCAAGAAAAAGAATGGTAAACATGGGGAGGATTACTTCCGCAAAAGTTATTTTTATGATTTGACTACGTTGTTATTGAGAGAAGAGAGGGATCTTGGTGAGAATGATTTCTAATAAAACGCTTGTGTTGTTTTCGGCTTGCATATTGGTTTTGGCGTGTGTTTCTTTGTTTCCAAAGAGGGCAGAGTCGATAGAGGAATGGGTGCCTGCAGTAATTGATCCGAGCGAGGTGCAACTGAGTTTTCGAAATGAAAATGGGGTGTCTTTCGTAGACGTTTTGATAGAGTTTCCAAGTTCAGGGTACAATGTCTCTGATTGGGGAACACCTGTCTTTTTCGTGAGTAACATAACTGCTGTTGCTGAAATCTGGGTTTGGACTGGATCAGTCCTTCCCGTAATAATTTCAGTTTCTCACACGTACGATTTAGGAAGTCTTTCACCTGGAGAATACCTCTTCATCTTTCTTGGTGGAGGAGCACTCAAAAACATCACGTTTGTTATTCCCAATCTACTGACACCTCAACGTCTAGTTGGGGGTTGTTCATTCCCACCAAGGATGATATGATATATGCCTTAGCATTCCATCTAGCTCTCATAAGATACCTTTTGGAACATGGAAATCAATGCAAGTAAATGCAAGTAAAGAGATGCAAGTAAGTTTATTAGATAAAGGCTCTATTTTCAAGAACTAAATGGGGCTGTCGGCTAGCTTGGTCTAGGCTTGTAGACTTGGGCTCTATAGACCCCGGTCCAAATCCGGGCAGCCCCACCACTCCAAGTGCGTTTCTAGCCTTTTTCGACAAAATCGCTGAATGTTATGTGAATGTGTGGCTGGTCTGAGGCGTAATAGGTGAACAAATAGAATTCTTGCGTCACCGAGTGTTTTTCTCCAAACACGTCCTTACACTCTATCCTGAGGACACCATCAACCCTCGAAATCTTTTTCCTAAAATCCTTCTCGATAAATGTTGGCAAACGAGCCAATCCAGCGTCCTTTCCAGGCAAAATATGACTCGGAACGGATGGCATACAGTTAAGCACTTCCTGATACTGCGGTTCCAGTTGTTTTTCCTTGTCAAGAGAGGTTTTTTCGGAACCCACCCACACTTCTTCTGGAATCCAGGTCACTGTCGTAGACAATGCAGGGCCAAGCCCATAGTTTCTCAGTTGACCAAAGAACGTCGTCTCAAAACTTCCATGCTTGTTCTTTTTTTGTCCTATTCTCACGGATTCTGCATCTTCTGGAATATCAGGGAACATCTTCTTGACAAAGTCTGGATCGATACCGGGTATGGTTCTTCCTGCCTTCTGAAATTCTATGGGTATCTCGTATCCGCCTATGTCAAACCCAAGGTATGGTCTTTGACGCAGCTTCCTGTCGGTTTGAACCTCTCGCAGAGCTCTTACGGAAAGCCATATCGATGTGACAATACCCACAAATGAGACAATCGAGAGCACGATTTGTGCCACCATGCTAAACTCGGTTAGATCCATTCGAGCTCACTTCGACTGATGACACGACAAGCGCTATATCATCCTCAACTTGCGTATATAAATCATCCATAAACAAACACTTCTCCATCAGTACCGATTACACGCAATCAGCAGAAAACATGATAAGAAACTGATACTTTTCCAAAACCTTAAAAAACAACAGCACATGAATGATTCATGATGATGGCAATGGCAAAATGCGCTGCATGCGGTGTAGAGCTCAAATTATCAGAAAGCTTAATCAGATGTAAGCATTGCGGTGGGACACTGTGCTCTGATTGCAGAGACGATGCAGTCAAGAGTAATCGTTGTCCAGTATGCGGAGGACCTTACACCAAATAGGAAAAACTGGCACGAAAACGAATTATCTGCCAACCTCAACGGAAGCATTTTTTGGAACCGTACAAACTTAAAAGAACCCGCATTTTCAATCAGAATTGCCGATTCATAACTTTTAATGGTTGAATTCAACGAAAACTGTGAGTATATAGGTGTAACTACAGATGAACAAGAAAAGACTACCAATAGTGCTAATGGCACTCTTCTTCTTATTAACTATCATTTCCACTGTCGCACAGGCAACAACCATAACTTCATGCATCTTCGACAAGAAACAAGAACCATACTACCCGGGCCAAACAGGCTTCATAACGGTCAAACTGTACAACGACAGATCCGATAAGATCAGAATAGCTGAATTAACAGCATCAATTGACTACTACTACACAAATCACACAAACCCACTTGTCTATGAACAGACGTTCTACTCCAACGCAACCCTACCCATCGAAGTCGCTCCGTCAGCGTCAGCGACTCTGTACATTCCATTCAGTCTGCCAACCGACATCGCGCCGGGGTACACTCAACTGTATGTACAAGCTAGAAACGACCTCTGGCGCAACAGTACCGGCACATGGTACACGTCAGAATACCCATCCTATCGACCCACTCTCTACATAGAATCACCCTACAAACCACAGCTTCAAGACCTACAAGCAGCCAACGCAGTTACCACATTCCTGATGTATCTTCTGGGAATCACCACAGCAGCCTTCGCAATAGTTATCATGTTCATCATGATCGT
>Ga0315268_10000759_pt1 | contig 37565 bp, 38 predicted proteins | sample C1_top_MG_FD_204535 | JGI IMG/M metagenome (GOLD analysis project Ga0315268, IMG submission 204535) | Sediment microbial communities from Yellowstone Lake, YNP, Wyoming, USA - C1_top | ecosystem: Environmental > Aquatic > Freshwater > Lake > Sediment | place: USA: Wyoming | collected 2017-08-01
TTCTTTAGAAAGGTTAATCATGAATTGCGAAACCGCTTCAAAAAGCCTGTCACGCTCCTGCTCTGGGTTTATGGGTAGAGACTGAGGAATTGTGCCAAGCTTCTGTTTGATTTCTGGAACTAGCTTACAAACCTCGCTTGGATAAAAGCCAATCACTCTATACAATTGCTCGGGAGTGCAGACTTGCAAATAATCTTTGATCACCTCATTCCACAGAACATAAGGAGGAACACCATCCATCCTGAACAATGCTGGACATCGCCCATATAAAACCTGCATTCCGCGCAAGCGTGCATAAGCGCCTAGTTCTCTGGTTAACCTTGTCTTGCCAATTCCAGCCTCGCCATAAAGAAAAACAAGACCACCTTCACGGCGCACTGCCCTATCAACAGTCTCTCTGAGAAGATTCATCTCTTCAACTCTATCGATAAGCTGAGTCTCTCGCATAGAAGAAGGACGCTGAGGCGGAACCACAACGCTTGCCTTATGAGAAGGAACATAAACTTCCCTTAAGAAACCTTCAGCTATTTCTCTCAGCACATTAAGCAAATCTGCTGCATTCTGATATCTTTTCGTTGGCTCTTTTTCTAGAAGCTTCATGATACAATCTGCCAAAGCCTGCGGAACTTTCGAGTTCAGCTTGTTCGGCGAAATTGGGTAGTCATGAATGTGACTGAAGATAATTTTTACAGAGTCTCCGCCTATGAAAGGCGGTCGTCCAGTGACAGCTTCATAAAGTACTGCACCAAGGGAATAAAGGTCAGACCTAGCATCAGCGCCTTTCCCTAATGCTATTTCAGGCGCCACATAAGCAACTGTGCCCACTATCATTCCTTCTTGCGTTATGCTGGGCTGACCTAACATTTTTGCTAAGCCAAAATCCATCAGTTTTGCGGTGCCTTCCTGTGTAATCATGACGTTTTCTGGTTTAATGTCTCGATGGAGAACGCTTTGAGAATGCGCATACTGAAGCGCACTGCAAACGTCTATGCCTATTCTTAGGACGGTTTGTATGTCACATTTGCCTTCTGGATATGTTCCCATGAGCTCGCGTAGGCTCATTCCATCAACAAACTCAAGGACAAAAAACTGTTTTCCATCTTCTTTGCCAATATCATGGATAGAAACAATATTTGGATGGTTAAGTTTTGCTACGGCTTGCGCTTCACGCATAAAACGAGAATATGCCTCTTCGCCTGAAACTGCATTTTTAAGCATCTTAATTGCAACAACGCGGTTCAAAGCAGTGTCTCTAGCTTTATATACAATGCCTTTCCCGCCTTCTCCTAGTTTTTTGAGAGTAACGTATCTACCGCTCTCCAGAGATTCATGAGAGGCCAAAAGTTTCCCCCTTAAGCTCCAATTATTTAGCTTTCACTAACCTTAAAAAGTTACCCTAGCACCTAGTAAACCAGAGAGCTTTCATCCCAAAGTTTGAGAAGCCTCACACATTCCTCTTTTATTCCATTCTCTCGACTTTTCTCTTTTAGCACTCTAAGAAACTCGATGCGCTTCTCCACAGAACGCTTTTCTGCTTCACCACCATAGTAAAGTTTACCCTCAAGATATTTCTTCATATGATACGCCTTTTGCACGAAAACACTTGCAGCATCAACAGAACTTTCAACAGCGTACTTGTTCGCCCAAATTGCCGCATCTGCTTCACGAAGCTGCGTCAACCCGTCAATTTCCTCTATGCGACAAATGTAAGTTCTTAAAAACTCGTAATAACCAGCAATTTTAACGAGCATAAGAGACTGTCTTACTTTTTGTTTAAAGTTCAGGCTTCCTTTAACTTTTAAGCGATGCTTGTAACCCTTGTCTATGAGTTCCTTGGCTTTTTTGACCTCTTCACCAGTATAGATTCTTTTGGGAAATTCCAAGAAAACCAAAGCTCCTAGTGACCGCGTTCAGATAAGAAATAAATTATACTTAGCCTGCCGTCTTGTATATTTTGATATCGTGGTTCCCGGACACCAGCTGAATCATCCCATTCTGTTCTAGTTGCTCCAAGAAATCTTTGGCAGCGCTCATTCGAATGTTAAACCGTGAAGCAACAGCATACGGCGTCAAAACATTCATCTTCTTCAATTCACCGACAATTTTTTCGTTCTTAACGTCTGGCGGAATCACAGAAGGTCTCTTCTCCTTAGTCACTGAAGAAGTTCCTTTCTCTTTCTTCTTCTTTTCCCTCTCTTCCTCATCCTTTTTAACCTGTGCACGTTCCATCTGCTTTAGGCTAAGCTTCTTTTTTCCACCCATCCTTATCAACTTCCAATAAAGAAGATAATCTCGCAGTTCTTTAGGTTTTCTACCTTTTAGGCGTACTGAGTTATTTCAACTTTATGCCTATTCTGCCAGTCTTTAATTGGTATTCCAAGGTTTTTCTCGATTTCAGGGCGGTGAATAGAATTCATGGTGCAGAAGGGAATTATGCGTCCGTCAGGCACAGCATAATGAATTACGCATCGTTGAACACGTTCTAAATCAAAGTTGTATGGGTCCATAAAATGCATTGAAGAAAGCAACAGGGATTTTCTTTGTAAGTCACCTAATGCTTCGTAGCTTCCATCTTTTATGACCCTCCAAACATGCTTTCTTAAGAAACTAAATTTTATGTACCTCAAAGCCCCAACAAGACGCAGTTTTGCCTTGTTTTTGCTTCCTTTCGACGCGTCATCATAAACGTTTTTCATGGTGCTGATGAATTTGTCTACATTTCCATAATGGGTCACTGGCACAATTTTGCCGTTTTCAACAAAAACATAAGTTGCCATACCACAATGCGGATGAGCTGTGAATTCCACATACCGCTTGTCTTTAAGCGCCCCAACAGCCTTAGAAACTGGCACAACAGTTGGAACTGGGTAGAAGTCTGAAACTTTTATTTTGCCATCTGTCTGCTCTTCCACCAAGCGCATGAAGTCTGGAATAGTGATGCGCATTTTATCTCGTTCTTTTTGCGGGAGTCTTCCGCAGAGTGAGACCGGCTGAACGTTTATGCATCTTATCACGTCAAAGTTTTGCAGTGCAAACTTTATGATGTCGCCAAGCTGGCTGTCATTCACTCCCTTAATCAACGTAACAACTAGAACCACACTGTTAATTCCAGCCTTGCGAAGATTTTCAACAGCCTTCATCTTGATGTCTAACAGATCTATTCCACGAATGAATTTGTAAACTTCAGATGTTAAGCCATCAAATTGCAGATAAACAGTGCTCATCCCTGCCTCTTTCAGTCCTCTGCAATATTCGACGCTTTGTGCAAGTCGAAGACCATTCGTATTAACTTCAACATGACGAAAACCAAGCTCCTTAGCCATTCGAATAAGTTCGAAAAGGTCATTCCGAATTGTTGGCTCACCACCAGAAAACTGCAAAGCAGTTGCGGGAACAGGATCGTTATTACGCAGATTCGCCAACATGCCTTTTATCTCTTCTTTTGTAGGCTCATACACGTATCCTGCTGCGGCGGCGTTTGCGAAACAAACAGGACATTTAAGGTTACATCGGTTTGTCACGTCAATTATTGCTAAGGCTGTGTGAGACTTATGTTGTGGACATATTCCGCAGTCGTTCGGGCAGCCGTTAACGGTTTTAGTTCGCGGATTTCTTAAACCTTCGCCGTCGTATCTGAATTTTTCAGCACGCAAATACTGTTTATAATCAGACCAGTAAACATCTCGGAAAAAGCCATGCTCAGGACATTCCTTTTTAATGTAGACTTTGCCATCTTCCTCAAAGATGGTGGCATCTAACACCTTTAAGCATTCTGGACAGAGGCTTTTAGTTTCTTTAATGAACTGCATATTTTCACCATGCTAGTTTTGAAGATTTAGGGATAGCATATAATAAGGTTTCCAGAGGTTTCATACGGTGATTAGGGGGATTTAAGTTGCAGATAGGCGAGGAGGCTAAACGAGTTTTACGTGAAATTGGGTTAAACGCCTACGAAATAGACGTTTACGCTGTTTTACTGGAGAGGGGGCAAATAACAGCTATGGAAATAAGCAAGAAAGCAAATGTGCCATACTCGAAAATATATGACACCTTGAATTCACTGAAAAATAAGGGATGGCTTAAGAGCGTTGGAACTCGCCCAACCAAATACTATCCAGTGCCACCACTAGAGGCTTTGGCAACTGCGAAAATTAGGCTGGAAGACCAATATGCGGGTTGGGAGCAAACAATTGCCAGAGAATTGCAGCCTCTATATGAGAAGCGGGAGCTTGTAGAACGTCCAGACATGTTAATACTGCATGGGCAACAGGGAATTGTGGCTAAACTTGATGAAATGTTGAAAAAAGCCTCGAAGGAAGTTATGATTGCTGCACCAGAATTCACAAAAACCATTGTTGCTTCGGCAACATTTTTCCTAGAAACCTTGCAGAAAACCCGCGTGGATGTTAAACTTATGGTTGCTGGAAAAGCCCAAGAATGGAAGAGCCTAAAAAAATTAAGGGGAATAGGTGAGTTGAGAATTAGAGACCAAATGTTTGGTGGAGGCGTAATTGTAGATGGGAAGGAGGCTATACTGTTTTTGGGCGAAGAAAAACCTAGTTTGGTTATATGGAGTAACCATGTTGGTCTGGTGCAGTTTGCAAGAGAATATTTCCAGTTTCTTTGGGATTCTTCAAAAAAGATTTAGCTCTGTCGCTCTCAAAAGTAGTTTAATCCCCCCCTTATATACATTGAATTCTTGGTTCACTTTTCTGAGAAGCTTGTTTTGAACTTTATGAAAGGGGTCATATTTACAAATCAAATTTTGCGATGATTTATTGAAAAAAGAAAGAAGAGACAATAAGAGAAAGCTATCTGGTCATGATTTTTTTAGCGGCAATTTCAATGTCTTCGGCTTTTATGGTTTTTCTGCCTGCATGCATTGCAAAATCTAGGGCTTCTTTAGCGATTTTTACGCCAATTTCCTCCAATTCTTTAGCTAGTTCTTTTGCCGCTGCTTCGCTCACTCGGTCAGCCCCAGCTTTTTTGCATAGTCTATGCATGGGAGCTACGGCTAATTCTAATTCTACCATAGAGACTCCTCTGTAGCCTCTTTTTCTATTTAAAGCAATATTTAACGTTTGTTATCTTTTATTTGCTGAAAACAGCCACAATCATTCAATATTGTTCAAATAGTAGAGGAAATTATAAAAGCAAATGCTGTTTAGTTTAATGAAATCCCGTGAGTTGCAATGAAGTTTGTTGATGCCCATATCCATCTTTCTGATGCAGAATATCGCGGAGGCGTCGAAGAAATAGTAGCAGAAGCTAAAAACGCAAATGTGGTCGCTTTAGTTTCAAATTCTATGGATTTGGAAACATGCAAGAGAAGCCTTGAATTGGCTGAGCAATATTCTGGCATGGTTTATGCTGCGTTGGGAATTCACCCATGGAACGTGAATGCCTTAACAGAAGAAGAACTTCAGCAAACAATCGAACTAATTTCTAATAAAAAGCAGAATAGAGCTTTTGTTGCGATTGGAGAAGTAGGCTTGGATTTTAAATACATGAACATTTGGGACAAACAGCTAAAAGTCTTTAACGAGATGTTACATTTGGCTGAAAAACTTGATTTGCCAGCCATAATCCATTCACGAGGCACAACAGCGCAAATTGTGGACATGCTTCCATCCTACAATCTCAGACGAGTCTTACTACATTGGTTCAGCAATCCGATAAGCGCATTATCAAAGGCAGTAGAGAAAGGATACTACATTACGGAGGGACCGCCCACAGCATATTCTAATGGCATAAGAGAAGTTGTTAGAAGAGTACCTTTGAGTAATTTGTTGACAGAAACAGATGGACCAGTACGATTTTTTAAACAACCTTTTGATGGTAAAAAGACAACGCCAGCCTTCATCCCAACAGTGGTCAAAGCAATAGCAGAAATAAAACAGCTTGATGTCGCGAGCGTTGCAGAGCAGATAATAGAGAATTTTGAAGGTTTTTTCGGAGTGAAGCTGAACTCGGCGGAATGATTCTTCAGAGTTTATTCCATAATCAATATATATTCCTCAAGTAGCATTCAATAGCCAACAGTTGTGACTTATAATGAAAGATTTGTAACCATTTTCACTGTTATTTTTTGGGCTCTCTGGCTTTAGCATTTAGCATTTCTCAAACAAAGCCTGCAAGAGCAACTACATTTGGATGGAGCCAAACATACGGCGGAACATAAGGTTTTGGAAGCTTGAAATGGGTAAAGTTAAATTAGTCTTGTTGTTTATGAAAGGGTTACTTTAGCATATCTTTAACCGTTGGAGGAAGAATAGACTATTGCGTGCTTGGAGGAAACCAGAGTTTGGGAAGCGTACGAACAGAACAAATTAAACGCGTAGCCAATGAGCTTCTTAGACGTTTCCCTGATAAATTCTCAAACAATTTTGACGAAAATAAACTCACAGTCAGCATGCTTACACAAGGAACAACGATAAAGGTAAGAAACCAAATAGCCGGATACATCACACACGCTCTCGCTGGAATGCAGATTGCATCCACACCAGATGAAACAGCAGAAGAAACGAAAGAAGAGGAGACTGAAAAAACATGATGGACAAATATAGAAGAGGATGGGCGCTTCGCTACTTGCGTGAAGCAAAAGCTGAACTTGAAGCAGCAAGAAAAATGCCATACATGGCGCCAAGTCTAGTTTTAGAAGCCATAAGAAAGGCTAGAAACGCCATTTATTACAGCCTTGGGGAACCAGCCTTCATAGAAATAACCATAAGAGAAGCAGCAGAAAAAACACAGAACATAGATGACCCCATTTTAAAAATTCTCGTGGAAATCGAAGAAATGGTTCAGCAGCTAATGCAAGTGGAAGAAGTGGATGGAGAAAAAATGATGAAACAAGCAGACAGCCTAGTGCAACTAGCCTCTGACATAGTTGAAACTTTAACTGAAGAAAAAATAGAGGAGTAAAAAGAACAGGCTTACCGTTTTTTAAGAGCTTTCTCTATGCGGTCCAAAGCCTTCTTAATGTTCTCAATGGAATTAGCGAAGGACAAGCGCAGGTAGCCTTCACCATATTTTCCGAAAGATGTGCCAGGCAAAACTGCCACGCCAGCTTCGTTAAGCAAGTAGTCTCCGAGCTCACGACAATTCATGCCAGTTCCAGTTATATTTGGAAACACGTAGAAGGCTCCACGTGGTTTCTTGCAAGTTATACCCTTAATAGTATTCAAGCCTGACACTATGACTTCTCTACGCTTTTTGAACTCAGTATCCATTCTCTCTGGCTCGTTTTGCGGTCCCTTTAAGGCTTCAATGCCAGCCATCTGCGTGAAAGTGCAAGTGCAAGAATTCGAGTTAGTCTGAAGTTGCGCAACCTTCTGAGCTATGTCCTTCCGCATTACGCCGTAGCCAAGACGCCAACCAGTCATAGCATAAGTCTTCGAAAAACCATCCAACAAAATCGTTTTCTCCTTCATCCCAGGAAGCGAAGCAATACTTTCATGCTTTCCTTCATAGATTATTCTGCTATAAATCTCATCAGAAAGCACAAAAACATCATCTCTCTTGGCAATACAGTCTGCTACAACTTTCAGATCCTCTCTCGTTAAGACACCGCCAGTCGGGTTTTCCGGCGAATTCAAAATAATCATTTTAGTCTTCTTCGTTATTTTCGCCTTAACATACTCTTGGTCCATTCTGAAATCATTCTCTTCCTTAAGCGGTATGGGCACAGGTTTGGCACCGACAAAGTTTACCACAGACTCGTAAATTGGAAAACCAGGGTTCGGATAGAGAACCTCTTCCCCAGCATTTACTAGTGCTAATATGCTGAAGAACATTATGGGTTTGGCGCCAGGCGTTACAACAACCTCATCTGCCTCGGCTTTTATGCCTCGGGTTTTCGAGATGTACTGCGCTATTGTTTCTCTCAGTTCTGGAATCCCAGCTGATGGACCATAATGAGTGTAACCACTGTTGATGGCTTTAATGGCTGCTTCCTTGATGTTTCTCGGCGTGTCAAAATCTGGTTCGCCAATTTCTAAATGCACAACATCCTTTCCTTGCTTCTCAAGAGCCTTCGCCTTTGCAAGCACTTCAAAAGCTGTTTCTGTCCCCAAAGTTTCCATTCTTTTTGCAAAGATAGAGTCCACTTTAATCACCCTAGATTTGGAAGAAATTAAAAGGTAAAAGATAGGGGTATTTAACTATTACAGCATAGCCGACAGGAAATCCATGTTTAAAATAGTTTTTGTAAAGGTCGCACTTTCAGCACATCTGGGTTAATTAGGTTTGGCGGTTTCTTTCCTTCAAAGAACGCTACTAGATTGTCTGCAACCATCTCAGCCATTTTAGACCGTGTCTCATAGCTTGCACTTGAAATGTGAGGAGCAACAACCACATTGTCAAGTTTAAGCAAAGGATTATCCACAGGCGTCGGTTCCTGCTCGAAAACATCAAGCCCAGCACCAGCTATTCTGCCCTCTTTCAAGGCTTCATACAACGCTTTTTCGTCAACAACTGGTCCACGTGAATTGTTGATTAGGTAGGCGGTTTTCTTCATAAGCTTAAGCTTCTCTGCGTTGACTAGATGATATGTTTCTTTCATTAGTGGAACATGGATGCTGACAAAGTCTGATTCTTTAAAGAGAGTGTCTAAGTCAACTTTCTTTGCGCCTAACTGTTCTATTTCTGGTCTGGGCACAACGTCATAAAAGAGAATTTTCATGTCGAAGCCAGTGGCTCTTTTAGCAACAGCATAGCCAATTCTTCCAGCGCCAACAATGCCAATTGTTGCGCCGTAAACATCTCTGCCCTGCATCATGCTAGGATGCCAACCAACCTTCCACTTTCCAGACCGCACATATCTGTCTGCTTCAGCAACACGTCTTGCAACAGCCATCAACAAAGCCCAAGCAAAATCCGCTGTTGTGTCAGTTAAAACTTCTGGAGTGTTTGTAATGTATATTCCTCGCTTAGTGGCTTCTTGAACGTCAATGTTATCAAATCCCACAGCCAGCTGCGCAACAATTTTCAGCTTAGGTGCCGCATTAAAAACTTCAGCATCTATCTTGTCAGATAAAAGCGAAGCAAGTGCATCAACATTCTTGGCTTTTTCTATTATAACCTTTTTCGGCGGAGGCGCATATTCAGTCCAAACTTCTGTTTCAAAGTATTTTTTGATTATTTTTAAGCCACGTTCTGGAATTTCACGGGTAACATAAACTTTCGGTCTAGGCATTCAAATCACCAAGCAAATTTTTTGCAAAATCATTTATTAACATTAACTTATTACACTTACGCATCAAACCGAGAAATTAACAATGGGCTATGTTGAATGATAGCGATAAAGAATATTAACCAACTTGCCAAAAACGGCGAAACACCACTTGACCAAAAAGCTAGAAGACTCGCCCTAAAAAGCCTAGAAGCAGCATTAAACGCCGTTGACCCCAAGCAGATAATAAAATCAAAACTTTCACTGAAAAATTCAATTCTCCATGTTGATAGCTATTCTTTTGATTTAAAAAAATTCAAAAACACCTACGTTATAGGCGGAGGCAAAGCAAGCGGTTCCATGGCTGAAGCCTTGGAGCAGATATTAGGCAACCGTATAAGAAATGGGCTTGTAAACGTGCCACATGGCAGCAAAAACAAAGCCAACATTATAAAGTTTCATGAAGCCAGCCACCCCATCCCAGATGAAACTGGTGTTGAAGGAACCCGCAGAATGTTGGAAATAGCGGAACAAGCAAAAGAAAACGATTTGGTTATATGCCTAATTTCTGGTGGTGGCTCAAGCTTAATGCCATTGCCGCGAGGTCAAATTTCAATAGCTGATAAGAAAGAAATAACTAGTGCTCTGCTTAAATGCGGTGCAACAATAAACGAAATCAACACCGTACGAAAGCACATTTCAGATTTTAAGGGAGGCTGGCTTGCAAAGAAAGCCTACTCCGCCACAATTCTAAATCTAATCCTCTCTGATGTAGTCGGTGATCCCTTAGATTTCATTGCTTCCGGTCCAACAGTGCCAGATTCAACAACTTTCAGCGATGCAGTAAATGTTTTGAAGAAATATGCTTTGTGGGATAAGGCTCCAGCTTCTATAAAGAAGGTTTTGTCAGATGGAGAAAAGGGGAAAATTCCAGAAACACCAAAGGCTAGTGATGAAGCATTTAAGAAGGTTTTCAATGTTGTTATTGGAAACAACAGATTTGCGAGCCTAGCAGTTTGTGAATACCTAAAGCCCGAAGGACTGAACACGCTCCTGTTAACTGCCACGCTTGAAGGGGAAGCAAGGCACGTAGGTATTATGCTATCTTCAATAGCCAACGAAGTCACCGTATCTGGAAACCCAGTTCTGAAACCCGCAGGAATAATTGCAGGCGGAGAAACCACAGTAACAGTTACTGGGAAAGGGCTAGGTGGGAGAAACCAAGAAATAGCCTTAGCAGCCTCGCAAAAATTGAAAGGCATAGACGGAGTTGTTGTGGCTTCTTTAAGCACAGATGGCATAGACGGTCCGACTGATGCTGCCGGAGCAATAGTGGACGGAAAAACATTGACGAAAGCTGCAAAGATGGGATTGGTTCCAGAGGAGTATTTGGCGAAAAATGATTCTTACCATTTCTTTTCACAGCTCGGCGACCTTATCTTTACTGGACCTACTGGAACTAATGTTAATGATATTTCCCTCATAGTAGTTTTATAACGCTGAAAGGAGAGATGGTAAATGCTTGTTACAGTGAAGTTTATCGGTGCTTTCCGAAGCATATCAGGCAAAAGCAAACTCAGCATAAAGATTGAAGACATGATTTCATTAAAGGAATTCATTAGAAGACTTGTTGAAGAGCAGCCTAAACTCAAAAAAGCATTAATTGATCCAGAACTTGAAGACCCAAGACCGAACACGCTTATACTTGTAAATGGAAAAGAAATCAGCGTTTTAAACGGCTTAGACACTATGCTTAATGATGAAGCTGAAGTAGTTTTTGTTCCTGTTGTCCATGGAGGATGAAAAGCGATGAGGCTTTATGCAGTTAAGACGAGAATCGTGAAAGTAGGTGACGACCCAGTTAAACTGATTCTCGAATCTCTGAAAGAGCAGAATTTGCAGTTGGAAGATAATGACATATTGGCATTAACATCGAAAATAATAGCTTATGCACAAGGTCGTGTAGTGAAATTAAGCGAGGTTACACCTTCTGAAAGAGCAGAAAAGTGTGCAGAAAAATTCTCTTTACAACCAGAATTTGCAGAGCTAATCTTACGAGAAGCAGAGAAAATTTATGGCGGAGTTGAAAAAGCAGTTTTAACCCTTAAAAACGGAATTTTAACTGCAAATGCAGGAATAGACAATAAGAATGCACCCGTAGATTACGCTGTTTTATGGCCAAATGACACAGAAAAATGGGTCAATCACATCAGAAAAGAAATTGAGCAGAGAGTAGATAAGAGAGTTGCAGTTTTAATCGTTGACAGCGGTTTGATACCACTTAGGATAGGCACTGTTGGCTTAGCTTTGGCTGTTGCTGGGTTTAAGCCTATAAAAGACTGCAGGAGTGAAAAAGACATTTATGGAAAACCATTAGTCATCACGCGACACGCCGTTGCGGATAATCTTGCATCTGCGGCTCATCTGCTTATGGGTGAGGCACATGAGAAGACTCCAATAGTGCTGATAAAGGATGCGCCAGTAGATTTCGATGATGGTGTTTATGGCTCTAAGGACATGATGATGCCATTCAAAGAATGCATATTCATGAGCGCCCTTGGATACTCCTTTTAAGGAACAGGAAATGGACATAGCTCTAGCTAATATTTTGAAGCGCTTCAAAAATTTTGAGCACTTTCAGAAGGTTTTTGACTAAGTGAAGATGATAAATTTGCAGATTTCAAAATCCTATGTACAGATGCACCAATGAAAGTTGCACTTAAGGCTATAATTATTCTTTCAACAGGATAAAGAAAGGCAGTAACCTTCCAAATCGCTTCCCACGAACTAATATTCGCCAAAAAAATAGGCCACGCAAGAACCTCCGAAGTTAAAGAACCTGCAATTTGTCCTGCCAAAGTTGAAGTTAAGGATGTTATGAAGAAGCCGAAAAGAAGCTTTGAATTACTAGTGGAGTTGAGTGTCTTTAAAGCCATTGGTTGTAATGGTGAAATAAGAATGAGAAGGCCAATTATTTGAAACCACATTAATGGTGGATAAAGCCAAACAGGACCAACGAATGGGTAAAAGCCGAAAAGAAACAATAATGAAAAGTATAGGAAAACGCAGGCGGCATGTTTACCATGTGCAAGCATTCCCGCAAATAAGGCTGTTATTACACCTGCAACCAGTCCAAGAGGTGTAAAGTAGGGGCTAATTGATATTGCGATTGTGCCGCCTAGAAATGCGGAGATGGCTCCAAGTTTTGGTCCTATTATTACTCCAATTATTGGGGCGAGAATTGTTGCTGCAACTATGGCTTTGGATAAGAAGCCAACAATTGGGGAGAGAGGTATGAAAGAGAGAATCGTGTATAATGCGGTAAAGCAAATGGTCAACGCCGTGTTTTTGGTTGTTATTTGCGTATTGCTTTGCATGAATTGAAGCCTTCCAACATGTGATGATTGTTTTTAAAACGTATGGATATGTTCGCTTATTTTAGTTGTTTGGTGTGTAAGGTTCCTAGCAGTAGGCTATCTTACGGCACCATTTATTGTCACGCTTGCCATTGACATACGTTCTAGGAGAAAACGTAAGAAAAACGAAGAATTAGGAAGAGTACAGAGGCTTATCTGGAAAACGCAACTGCAGTAGAGGAAAATGCAAAATAAATGGCGTTCACTATTAAATTGAATATGCCTCGTCCAATAATCACTTTAACAACAGATTTCGGATTAAGAGACCCTTATGTGGCTGAAATGAAAGCCGTAATTTTAAACATAAGCCCAGAAGCTGTAATTGTTGACGTAAGCCATCAAATAGAGAAATTCAATGTAAAAATGGGCGCATATATTTTAGCTTCATCAGCACCGTATTTTCCAAAAGGCACAATTCACGTGGCAGTCGTAGACCCAGGCGTTGGAAGCAAGAGACACCCAATACTCATTCAGTCAAAGCGGGAATTTTTTATAGGACCAGACAATGGCTTGCTGGCTTTAGCCTCAACAAAGCTGGGCATAGAGCACATTTACCAAATATCAAACAAAAGATTTATGTTGCCAGAAATTTCAAGCACTTTTCATGGAAGAGACATGTTTGCGCCAGCAGCAGCCTACTTAGCAAGCGGCATAGCCCCGAAAGAGTTTGGATTAGAAATTCGCAAGATTGCTATGCCGAGATTTGCGAAGATTGTTAAGAGAAGGAATTTGCTAATTGGCGAAGTTTTGCATGTTGACGATTTCGGGAATGTAATAACAAATTTGGGAGAGCCAGAAGTCAAACAGTTAGGTGCTAAAGCTAACATCGACTTTAAACTTAAAAATAGACGGTTAAAGCTGAAGTTGTGTAAGACCTATAGCGATGTAAAACCACAAGAACCATTAGCAATTATAGGAAGCCATAATCTTCTGGAAATTTCCATAAATCAAGGTAATGCCGCAGAAGCTTTCAGCATAAAAGAGGGTGACAAGATCGCAATTTATCATGCAGGTTAGCTCCACTCTAAAAAATTATTGAAAATGCCTTTTCAGCGCTTCTTTCAATGCTGGCAGTATCTCATATAAGTTGCCAACAACTCCATAATCTGCAACCTCAAATATTGGTGCCTGCTCATCCTTGTTAATCGCCACTATCACTTTCGCATCACGAATTCCTGCAACATGCTGAATAACGCCTGAGATTCCGCATGCAATGTAAAGTTTTGGCTTGACTTTATGCCCGGACAAGCCAACCCATTCTGTGAACCATTTTCTGTCTTCAGCCAAAGGTCTGGAGCACCCAACTTGTCCGCACAAAACTGTTGCCAACTCATCTAGCATAGCCCTATCTTCTTTCTTTTCTAAACCTCTTCCGCAACTAATAATTACATCAGCATCTTCGATTCTCACGCTTGAAGTTTCCAGCGGTTTCACGTCAACAACTGCAGTTTTGGACTCTTCAACCCTAAAGTCTAACCTTATCACTCGTCCATTATGGTTTTTTGGCTGTGGCTTCTCGAATGCTCTTGGTGGAACGGTTGCTATTTGCGGTCTAGACTTAAAGGTGATTTTTGCAGCAGCATTTCCGCCGTAGGTAATTCTTTCACCTATTAATCTTCTCTGTTCGTCAACGCTTAATGTAGCACAGTCAGGAGCACATCCAACTTCAAGTCTTGTTGCGAGTCTAGCAGCAAGCGGCTTCCCATTCCTTGTCGAGCCAATCAGAATAATCTCTGGTTTATAATTTAATGCCAGATTGTGCAAAATGCCCAAGTAAGTCTCAATTTGAAAATGCTCCAAAGCTTGATTTTCGACAAGATAAACCTTATCTGCACCACATTTTATCAGTTCTTCCGCCTTTGCCTGCATGCCATACCCGATTAAAACAGCCGCAAGCTCTGTCTGTATTTTATCTGCGATTTCACGTCCTTTTCCAAGCATTTCTAGTGTCAAGTCATATTTCTCTGAAAAAACCCAAATACCCTGATATTCACTCATTCCATTTTCACCTTTTTCCCACAACACTTTCCAAAATCAAAGCCCTAGCCAGCTTATCCGCAATCTCGATTGCATTCTCTCCTGTGATTTTGACTTTCTTGCGTTCTGTTTTAGGCGCTAAAACCTCGATGACTTCAATCTTAGCGTCGAGCTTTCCCTTTTGGATGCCCAAATCGGCGGCTGTCCATGAGATTATCTCTTTCTTAGAAGCTTTCATTATCATCATAAGGGAAGGAATCCGCGGCTGATTAATCTCTCGAGTAACCGTTACTAAAGCAGGCATCTTCGCTTTTACAGTTTCCACAGCATCTTCAAGCGCGCGTTCAGCAACTATATTATCGCCTTCAACGCTTAACTTTCTCACAGAACTTATCTGTGGCAACCCCAAAAGTTCAGCCAGTCTTGAACCGACAAGTCCAGAAAAACTGTCCAGAGATGTTTCGCCACAAAGAATAAGATTGAACTCTCCAATTTTCTTAATTGCCTCAGCTAAGACATATGCTGTACCTAAAGTGTCAACATCCTTAAAGCTTGAATCATTAACAACGTACGCTTTGTCTGCACCCATAGCGAGCGCTTCTCTCAAAACAGTCTTGGCATCTTCAGCAGTCACAGTTAGAGTAATTATTTCAGCATTGCCAAGTTTTTCCTTAATCCGTATGGCCTCTTCTAAAGCGTTTTTGTCAAAATCACTAATCTTTTTAGGCGCAACTGCAATCAAAAGCTGCCTTGTTGCTGAATCCACTTTCAACTGAGAAACATCGACAGCTTGTTTAAGGCAGACAATTATCCTTGTCAACGGGTTATTTCTCCTAGTAATTTGTGTTGATTTGGAAAATACAACGTTTAAACTTATGATATTAAAAGTTTCGCTGAGCTTCGGCAGTGTTTAAAGTTAAATATGCACATTTTTCTCAATACTTCACATAGGCGTTAGCTAATGCAAATTGAGATTAATTGCAGCGTGTGCGGTCGAGCTTCTGAAGATTTGCTCAATTTCAAATGCCCTTATTGTGGTCACCCACTGAACCCTCAGCTTCAGTTTAAATTTGAAACTGCAAAAATTCGAAGGCATGATTATCCTGTTTGGCGTTACGCAAAATTCTTCCCATACATCAAAGAAACGGACATCATAACCCTAGGTGAAGGTTGGACGCCCCTAGTCAAGTTTTCCAAGAATATTTACTTTAAACTTGAAAGCTTGAACCCAACGGGCTCCTTCAAAGACAGAGGCTCTACAGTATTAGTCTCTTCATTGCATAAATTGGTAAAAAAAGCTGGAGGTTACATTTCTGAAGATTCTTCAGGCAACGCTGGAGCTTCCATAGCAGCTTACGCATCATGCGCAGGATTAAAGGCGAAAATTTACGTTCCAGAAAAAGTTTCTGGACCAAAATTCAATCAAATCCGTTTTTATGGTGCAGAAGTTGTCAAAGTTTCAGGTGATAGAAGCAAAGTTGCAGAGGAAGCGCAGAAACCTGAAAAGCATAAATTTTATGTTGGGCACATTTTGCATCCCCTGTTTAGGGATGGAATAAGAAGCCTCAGTTACGAGATAACTGAACAGTTTGGCTGGAATGTTCCAGAACGCGTTTACATACCAGTTTCTGCTGGAACGTTGCTCTTAGGCATAATAAGCGGTTTTAGACACTTAGCAGATTCTGACGTAATAAACGCCATACCGAAAATTGTGGCATGCCAAACAAGGCAGGTTTCACCACTATATCATCATTTTAAGAATCGGCATTACACTATTCCTAAGAGGATAACCTCTGTTGCAGATGCTTTAGTGAGTGTAAACCCTCCATTACTGGAGAGCATGGTTAAAAGCTTGAAAGAAGTGGCTGGTGACGCAGTTATGGTCGAGGAGAACGAAATACTTGATGCCTTTAATGAACTTGCCCGTAAAGGTTTCTTTGTTGAGCCAAGCTCAGCAGTTGCATATGCAGCCTACAAAAAACAATTGAAAAACAAAGAAATATCAAAAGATGACGAAACATTAATAATTCTGACAGGAACTGGTTTGAAAACTAGGCTTAAACCCACTTAACAATTTTTCAAAAAATATACGTGCGGAAGCCTCATTTTCAAATTTTATCTTTAGAAAAATTTATATTGTAATGCTGTTTCTTTCATTGACGCATCAAAAGGAGGAATTAAGTTTGTCAACTACACCATCTGGTGGTGTTCCAGTTTTAGTGTTAAAAGAAGGCTCAAGCAGAAGTAAAGGAAGAGAAGCTCAACATACAAACATAATGGCAGCGAAAATAGTGGCTGAAACAGTGAAGAGCGCACTTGGACCCAAGGGCATGGATAAAATGCTCGTGGACAGCATGGGCGACGTGACAATCACAAGCGATGGACGCACAATTTTAGATGAAATGGACATTCAACAGCCAGCAGCTAAAATGATGGTTGAAGTCGCAAAAACGCAGGATAATGAGGCAGGTGACGGAACAACAACCGCCGTAATCCTGTCTGGAGAATTATTGGGCAAGGCTGAAGAATTAACTGAGAAAAATGTTCACCCAACAATAATAATTGACGGATACAAGAAAGCTTCAGAAAAGGCCCTTGAAACCTTAGAAAAAATAGCAATTTCCGTGAACTTAAGCTCTAATGAATATTTGAAAAAGGCTGCAATGACCTCTATGGCCAGCAAATTAGTAGCCGAATATAGGGAGCACTTGGCAGATTTAGCAGTGAAGGCAATTCTCGAAGTTGCAGAAAAAGAAGAAGGCAAGTATAAAGCTGATTTGGATGATGTGAAAGTTGAAAAGAAACCAGGTGAATCGATAAGGGATACAAAACTTATTCAAGGCATAGTTTTAGACAAAGAAGTTGCACATTCTGGAATGCCGAAAAGAGTAGAAAAAGCCAAAATTGCATTGCTTGACTGCCCACTAGAAATCGAAAAAACAGAGTTTGACGCGAAAATTAACATTGAAAACCCAGAGCAAATGGAAGCTTTTCTAAGGCAGGAAGAAGAAATGCTGAAGAACATGGTTGAAAAAATAGCGCAAACAGGCGCAAACGTGGTTCTATGCGAGAAAGGCATTGACGACATGGCTCAGCATTTTCTAGCCAGAAAAGGAATTCTTGCGGCACGAAGAATTAAAACATCAGACATGGAGAAACTTGCAAAAGCTACTGGTGGAAAGATAATAACTAACATGGATGACATGAGTTCAGCTGACTTGGGTTATGCAAGCCTTGTTGAAGAGCGCAAAATAGGAGATGACAAGATGACTTTTGTGGAAGGCTGTAAGCACCCGAGAGCAGTTACAATTCTGATAAGAGGTGGAACACAACGCATAATAGACGAATCAGAGAGGTCAGTGCACGACGCCCTATGCGTAGTTAGAGACATAGTTGAAGAACCAAAAATCTTGGCTGGAGGCGGCGCACCAGAACTTGAAGTTTCTCGAACGCTTAGAAAATATGCTGAAACCCTTCCAGGAAGAGAGCAACTCGCAGTTAGGGGCTTTGCAGAAGCACTGGAAGCCATTCCAACAACACTAAGCGAAAATGCTGGTTTAGACCCAATTGACATATTATCTGAGCTTCGGTCTAGACACGAAAAAGGCGAAACATGGGCTGGAATCGAAGTTCTCTCAGGAAAAGTTCAAGAAATGGCAGAAGCAGGAGTTTTCGAGCCACTAGCCGTCAAAAAACAAATAATTAAATCAGCTACAGAAGCCGCTTCAATGATACTGAAAATCGACGACGTCATTGCTGCAGGAAAAATGAAAGCTCCTCCAACACCGCCTGGAGGTCCACCAGGAGCTGGGTACCCAGGCGCTGGGGAGTATTAGAACACGTCGAAAAAAGAGAAGAAAGTCGAGATAGGTCCGCCAAAGCTTACTCGTTTTGAGAAAGCAAGAATAGTGGGAGCTAGGGCTCTTCAGATATCCATGGGCGCGCCTATACTTATCGAAGTTTCCAAGAGCTTTTCGAGCCCAATAGACATAGCTATTGGAGAGCTTGAGGCGGGAATCTTGCCAATGACTATTAGAAGAACTTTGCCAGACGGCACGTACCAAGATATTCCTCTGAAGTGGCTTTTGAAAGAAAGCTGATTAGGCTAACTCTCCATTTTTTCCAAGTTTTCTCTTGCAGCTTCAAGAATACGTCTTATTTTTGTCCAATGAGCGCCTTGCCAATAGATCTGCCCACATTTAGGGCACTCCCAAAATTCATTGTAATATGAGAACGTGCTTTTTTCAACTTTGTCGGTGACTTTTTCTTTGGATATTGGCTTCACGCGAACATTGCATTTTGTGCATCTTGACATTGTCATATTTATATCCAATTTGATGCTGAATCTTTTTGCAAGTTCTGCAAGTTTTTCTGCTTCCGATTTTCCCTCGAGGTAAAAAGTATCTATTCCTTTTGCCGTAGCTTGCTGATAGAGCCCTAAATCGCGTGTAAGCAGAATCCTTCGTTCTTTCTTTGCAATTGAGACTAGCTGGGCATCATCCAACTTGCTTGAATATTTTACATTATACCCAAGCAGACGAAGCCAGCGCGCAAGTTTTCCAAGCATCCCATCCGCAATAAACTTCACTCTATTCTCTCCTGATTATCCGCCCGCTTCCAGCGTCAGCGACGATTTCACCTTCATCCATTACTAATCGACCGCCAACAAAGGTTTTAACAGCCTTTCCTTCAACACTCCACCCATCAAAAGGCGAATATTTCGCCTTTGAATGAAATTCAGATGCATCAATCTTGTATTTTCTGGTTAAATCTACAACGGTAAGGTCTGCACTATTTCCCTCTTTCAAAGAGCCTTTTCCCTTCAGTTTGAAGAGTTCAGCGGGTTTTTCTGCCATCAGCCTAACCAAGTCGCCTATCGACAAATTTCCATGCTTTACTTGTGTAAGCATAAGCGAAAGCGTTGTTTCCAAGTTTGGTATACCAACCTTAACATCCCAAACAACTTCAGCCTTCTTCTCTTGCAAAGCATGAGGCGCATGATCTGAACCCATTATGTCAATCCATCCGTTTTTTATTCCAGCAAAGAGAGCTGATGCGTGACGCCCTTCTCGAATCGGCGGCATTGTCAAAGCTAATGTGCCTATTCGCTTTAAATCATTGTCAGATAATAGTAGATGATGTGGTGTCACCTCACAAGTTACAGACATTCCAGATTTTTTTCCATCAACCACCGCCTTCAATCCATTCTCTGAGGATAAATGACAAAAATGCACATGTACATTTGCTTTTTTCGCAATGCTCAGCAAACGCTTTATAGCTTTCACTTCAACATTTTCTGAATGTGCCTCTAAAAATGCCTCGATGTCATTGTGGCCAGCACGTTTGAACTTATCCTTTGCTTTTTCCAATAGTATCTTATCTTCTGCATGAAAAGCCACCAAGACCTTCGACTTAGCAACTATACTAAAGGCTTCTAACAGAGCATTGTCGTCATCAATATTTAATCCACCAACCTGTTCAGCCATAAACAACTTAAAAGCAACAGTACCTTCTTCAACAATGTTTTTTATTTCCTTCATATTTTTCGGAAATTCAGAGAAAAAGCCAACATTAACAAGAACAAGCTTTCTTGCGCACTTCATTCGATTCTTTAAAGTCTCCACACTCATCGTTACTGGCGTGTTATTGGGCATATCCAAAACAGTAGTTATACCACCAGCAGCGGCGGCTGCAGTGCCGCTGTAAAAATCCTCTTTGTAGGCTTTACCTTCATCACGCAAATGCACATGGGCGTCTATTAAGCCTGGCAAAACGAGAAGATTGTTTAAGTCACTTTTCGCTTCAGCTTTTGGCATTTTTACTTCTGTGCCTATTCTGAAAATTTTCCCATTGTTTATTGCTATGCTGCAGTTTACTATCTGTCTGTTTATGTATGCTTTCGCGTTGTTTAGCACCAAGTCAACAATCATATAGATCGCTCTCTTGCCTTTCTGAATATCATTGAATACTGCTAAAAAGTTATTTTATTATCTACTCATTTTAAGTTTACATTTTCTTCGTCAATAATAACATTAGGCAACGCTGCGAAGATTTTCTCTAATATCCTCTATTCGACTCAGGTTGCTAATTACAGCGTTCATTCTGTAAGAGCTCTTCAAAGTTTTCATTACCTGCCTTAAAACATAGCTTGGTCTCCGATAAAAATCATAGAAACCATCATGAATCATTGGTTTGATTTCACTAAGTGGTACTGCATTCGGACAGATTGCTGAGACAGCAACACCTGTTTCCCAACAATCATCTCCCTTCAGAAGCCCTTTTAACTCAAATTCATCCCATATGTCTGTCCCCGGATAAACCCCCAATATGTTGAATTGTACAATGTCTATTGGAATTTTCTTTGCAAATTCAATTGTGTTCCGAATCTCATCTCTAGTTTCGTCTGGAGCGCCTACGATAAAGGAGCCGACAATAACGTCTATTCCAGCTTTTTTGGCTGTTTTCACTGCGACCTTAGCCTGTTCAGGCGTGACTCTTTTGTTGTAGTAATTTAGGATTCTTTGATTGGCACTTTCGATGCCGAAGAAGAGGATTCTGCATCCAGCTTTTGCCATTTCCCAAAGCATTTCGTAAGAGCAGTTATCAACCCTGCCTTCACAAAGCCAGTCCATTTCTAATTTTTCTTTTCTCATAGCTCTGCAAAGCTCAATTACTCTTTTCGGATTCAGTGTTAGACTATCATCTGCAAAGATGAATTGCTCGTATCCCTCGCTCGCAAGAAAAAGTATTTCCTCCATAGTGTTTTTGACGGATCTTGGTCTCCAAATGTTGCGACCAAACTTGTAGCAACTACAAAATCTGCATCTGAAAACACATCCACGCGAAGAAACCATGCTTGTGAACTTTTTCGGAGCTACATTTGCTCCAGCAATTACAGAGTGATAGTCTACATCAATCAACTTCCGATCTGGAAAAGGGAGCGAGTCTAAATCCTTTATCAAGGGTCTTTCGGGGGTAGAGATTATATTATTATCTTTGCTTCTGAAAGTAATCCCTTGCACTTTTTTTAGATCATCTCCCTTTTTCAGGCAATCTAAAAGCTCAAGGGTTGTGTTTTCACCTTCTCCTCGAACAATTATATCAACTGCTGGATATTTTCTAAGAATTCGCTCGGGATTGAATGTTGCATAATAGTTGCCGAATATAATGGTGATGTTAGGGTTTTTCTCTTTGACTCTTGCACTAGTTAATGCAGCTGTGCGACCTGAAACGGAAAACGTTGAAAAGCCAAGAATATCAGGATCTTCCTTTTCTATCCACTTGACTGTTTCTTCTAATGTATAGCCTTTTGCAGGTTGGTCTAAAACCGAAATTTCTATACCATTCTTTTCAAGCACAGCCGCCAAATATAAAATACCTAGAGGCGGAAAAGAACCGAGAGCTTTTCTTCTCTCTCGCTCATCAAGATCTATGTTCGGACCAGCATTGATTAAAGAAAGCTTCATTGTCTAACCTTTCGCTGATTCCCAATTCTTTGTTTCTATTATAAAAGTGCTTACTCTATTAGCTTAAAGAAATCTCTTTCTGTTATTATGCCCACAAGCTTTCCACTTTGAATAACTGGCATTGCACCTATGTTTTTGTCTTGCATTATCTTTGCTGCATATCCGATATCTGCTTGAGGTTCGATTGTTGAAACTTGTTTTGTTGCTATTTCAAGCGCCAGCGTGTTCAGAACTTGCTTTATAGTTTTGGATTGCAAATATTTGAAGACTGTTCCAGAACCGAAAAACCGTATAATATCCATAGAAGTTATTATGCCTATTACCTTGCCATCAGAAACTATTGGTAGTCTTCTGAAGCCTTGACTTGCCATTGTCTTTTCAGCTTCAAATATCGTCGTTCTGGACAACGCCGTAACAACTTTCTCTGACATAATCTGCGAAACTTTCACACCGCTTATTCTATCAGCAAAAATATGCGCAACATCTCTTTCAGTAATTATTGCTTTGACACTATCCCTATCATCAACAACGGGCAAACCGCCAAGATTTTTCTCTTTCATCAACTCTATTGCCTTGCTTACTTTTGCATAAACCTTAACAGAAACAACATCTTTAACCATTATGAGCCTTACAGGTTCATTTATAGCTTTGAAAAAGTTACCACCAAATCTCTGCTCAATTATTTCAAATTTTTTTCCTCCACCAAGATAATCAATTATATCCGTTGCAGTTATAATTCCCTCAAGGGCTTTTGTCCCAGGATTAGCAATTGGTATTCTGCGGAATCCTTCCTTAGCCATGATTTGTATGGCATCGTAAATCGGAGTTGTTGCCGCCATAGTCACAACTGGGCTTTTAGCAACTTGCAGAATTTCTCCTTCACGTTTTTTGGAAGGATGAGTTTTCAAAGAAAGTGAACCTTTCTCTTTTAGAGTTCTTCTGAAAGTTTCTTTACTCATATTTTTCCCTCATTTAATTAGTAACCGAATGACGTCTTCCCTGTCAACCATGCCAATCAGTCTTCCTTCCTCATCTTTGACGGGAACCCTGCCAATATTTTTAAACGCCATGATTTTGGCAACTCTGATTGCCTTTGTAGAAGGCAAAACTGCTATTACTTCAGTTTTCATTACGGAAGAAACTTTGGAAGACGCTCGAAAACGTCCTTTAGAAGATTCAAACGTTGGCAAAACAACCCCGCTTTCAAGCAAGTCTTTTTGTGTTATTATGCCCACCAGCCTATCTTTCTTTACAACGGGCAACCCAGCTAAAGACTTGGTTTGCATTAAACGCCAAATGTTATCAATTTCGTCTTCTGGAGAGCAGGCCACAACATTCTTAGACATTATCTCGGAAACTGGTTTCGCAAGTTTTTCTGGACTTGTCTTAATTGAAAATTCAATATAGCTTTCTAAACTCAAAACTCCCCGATATATTTTCTCTTGAGACGAATTTACAACAGGCGCATGCCATTCGTCGAATCGAATCATCTCTCTGATGACTGAGGTGGCTTCATCATCTATTGCAGCCACATATCGGGGGTTCACCATTATTCCCCTGACTCGTATCGGTGAAATAGAAGAGGATATAGCCATCACGTCGCCACGTGAAACAATTCCTAGAACTTTTCTGTTGCCATCAGTGACGGGGAGAATTCTTAGAGCAAAATCTCTTATTAGCGCCCGAGCCTTTGTTGCAAGCTCATCTTCGTAAATAAATGGGTGTTTTTCATTTGTGATTTCTTTAACACGCAAGCAGTTGCCCTCATTCCTCACTTTCTTCTTCCAATTCAGCTCTGCAGTCCTCACAGAGGAATTCGCCGTTAACCTCTTTAAGGTCTTCAGACCACACTCCACAACGATCACAATTTCCTGCAAGCGGTGTTGGTTCCTCAGCGGCCTCTTCCGCTCTGTTTTCACCTTCGATGAGAGCATTTTCCTGTATTGTTTCCAACAGTTCGGGCATGACGGCTAAAACATCTTTGCTTGAAAGCAATCCGATAAGCTGCCCCTTGTAAACGACTCCAAGGCGCCTGATGTTTAATCTGCTCATTCTTCTAGCAGATTCAGCAATTGTCGCGTCAGGCTCTATGGTCATCAAAGGAGAAGTCATAACTTCTTTAGCCTTAACTTGGTCTGGCTTGACATTTTTAGCTAGAACTCTTTCCACAAGGTCTCTTTCTGTGATGATTCCAAGGGGTTTTGAGTCTTTGCTTGTAACTATTATGCAGCCTAAATCATGTTTTTGCATAAGTTCCGCAACCTTATTTGCAGGAGCATTTTCTTCGATGGTTACAACTGGGCTACTCATGACATCTTTAACCAGCATTTTAGATCTTAACCCAATGTCTGCCATTGTTCTCAACTACTTGAAAGCATATCTTGCTCAGTTCGGGCTTCACTCAACTCAAAAGGAAATCCCAAATTTAAAACTTACCGTATTAAGCGGAAATAGAACAGCTGAAAGGTGGAAGTCTTATTAACACTAATTAGCTTAAACATTCAGACTAGTGCGAGGAACAATTAAATGTTGAAAACAAACGCCGACAGATTGGTAAAAATCTCCGTTGTAGGCGAAATAGCTAGCCCCGTTTACGGAAGAGGCATATACAACATTTCTGCAGAAGGAACACCAATGGTTTTGCCAGGTGTCGGCGGAATAACCTACAACATAAGAGTAGGCGACCCAGCATGCGGATGGGAAGCTGACCACGTAGAGCCAGGTGTGAGCATAGAAAATAAGGAAAATGACCCACGCTATGGACAGGGCGCAAACACTGCTTTTAATGTGCTTTCATGCGTGGGCAATGATGCAGTAGTGGTTGGGGGCGATGCAAAAGGCGCTAAGGGTGTTGTCACCGGAAAACATGGTGGAATAGAGCATGTGCTAGCCGATTTTCCTTCAGAAATCCTAGAGAAACTTATGCTCGGCGATAAGATACTTATAAAAGCCTTCGGCGTAGGCTTGAAGCTGCTGGATTTTCCAGATGTAAAGGTTATGAATATAGATCCCAACTTCCTTAAGGCGTTAAACCCTAAACCGAAGGGTAACAAGCTGGAGGTTCCAGTTACACATGTTGTTCCGGCGGCCATTATGGGTTCTGGATTAGGTGCAAATCAAACATACTCTGGCGATTATGACATTCAGCTCTTTGATGAAAGCGCAAGAAAAGAGTATAAGCTTGACGATATGAGACTTGGCGATTTGGTGGCTATACTTGATGCAGATCATTCTTATGGGCGAATCTACCGTAAAGGTGCTGTTTCAGTGGGCATAGTTGTGCATACTAACTGTGTGACGTCTGGACATGGACCAGGTGTTACGACTCTTTTCACATCTTCAACTGGAAAAATTGTTCCAAAAATCGATGCGAAAGCCAACATTGCCTCGATCCTAAAGTTAAGGACAGACATATAGCAACTAACTGAAAGAAACTTGATGAGGGCGGTAGCTATGCAATTGAAGTTGGTTAGTCTGTTCATCATTCTAGTGCTGGCTGGAGTAGCATCAGGTTTTGCTTTAGCATATGTAATTTATCATGAAAATGATATTGAAAGTGCAAGTTATGTCATATATACTGATGGGTTGACCGTATACGCCAAGAATTGTAAATTAAGACAGATCCAGTTTAGTGGATCTGCTACCTTCACGATACAAGCTGCAATTAATGCTTTGGAGAATGGTGGAAGCGTCCATATTGCGGCTGGAACATATTTTATTGATAATGCCCTACAAATAATGAAAGATAATATTTGGATAGATGGTGAGGGTTGGAGCACTGTTCTGTTTTTGAAAGACAAAAAGACAAGCGACGTTATAATTATAGATGCAGTTACAGCAAAACAAAGTATAGAAGGTGTGACACTTAGCAATTTCAGAGTTGACGGTAACCGTAATAACAGTGCACAGGGTCATGGGATAAAGCTTAACGGCAATGCAACATGTAGCGTGTTTAGTTGCTCACTTCTCAGCTTGCGAATAATGTACTGTTACTATTCTGGCATCTACGCTGCTTATACAAGCGAAATCCAATATAGCGGTCTGCAACTTGGCTGGAACTTCAATGGAATAGAAATTCATAACTCCAGCGAAAGCAGAATAGATAACTGTGTTGTTTCAACAGGTTACCAAGATGGAATCCAAATTATTGACAGCTCAGATATTTACGTGGCTGCAAATTCAGAATTCCAGAATCGATATGGCATTTATCTAAACAACTGCAATTACAGTCAAATACATGCAATAATGTATTACAATCGCCAGCATGGACTTTACATGGCAAATTCACAGAGCAATACAATAGAGGTGATAAGTAGAGCATCTGGTGTCGATGGCGACGGATTGTACGACGGAATATGTATACATAACAGTAATAGTAACATCGTGACAAATTCATTTTGCATGGGAATCAATGCTTCTGCACGAGAACGATACGGTGTTAACGAATATGGCACTTCAGACTTTAACATGATATCCAATGTCGATACAAGAGACTTTGTGGTTGTTGGAATACGTGTAACAGGTTCAAACACGAAAGTTAATCATTGTTGGAATGGCACTTCATGGATTCCATAGAAGACCAGTATTGGGCAAATACTGAAAATAAAGTAGATTTTAGAATTACATGGTTCCAAGTTGAAACATAAGGCAGATATATAAGGTGGACGCTGCATTTACTTTGTTGAATAATATAAAGGAGCTGAAGAAAATTGCCGTTTAAACGGAAAAGCCGAGGAAGATCAAAAGGCAGCAAAGGCAGCAGTGGTGTTGTCCAATGTGCCATGTGTGGGCAACTTGTGCCACGAGACAAAGCCAAGAAGGTTACAAGTAGGAAGTCTCTTGTTGACCCGCAATTAGCTAAGGAGCTTAGGCAGAAGGGCACATACTTGTCTTCTTGGGTTGACACAAAATATTATTGTGTTTCGTGTGCTGTGCATCGGGGCATAGTGAAGGTTAGGGCTCGCGACGAAAGACGAACGCGTCCAAGAAGAAGATTTTAGCTTTTAGGTTAGTTTCTCATTTTTCAATTTCTTATATGCGTACAATGCTCTTTGCGCCACTGTTAGGTTCGAAAGTATTGCGACCAATATTACGGCTATGTTTAATGCTGGAAGCCAAAAGATTGCAGCAAGACTTGCAATGATTAAAATTATTATACGTTCTGCTCTTTCTGCTAATCCAACAGACTCCATTTTCAAACCTGCAACTTCAGCTCTGGCACGAGTATAACTTACAAGTAAGGAGCTTATCAACGCTACCAAACCCCAAAGCGAATCGCATAATCCACCAACAATTATGCCAACATAAACAAATGCGTCAGCATACCTATCAAGTAGAGAATCAAGGAAACCGCCGAAAGCTGTTGCTTCCTGATAGATTCGGGCTAATATGCCATCAAGGGCGTCGCAGAATCCAGAAAGCAAAAGCAGAACAGTGGCAAGGAGAATATATGATGCCCCTTCCGCATAGGCGAGCGCTGAAAGAAATGCTGAGGCTATCCCCAAGATGCTTGTAATGTTCGGCGTTAATCCTATTTTGTGGGCTGCTTTTGCTTCTGCTGTGAGCATTTGCTGAATTTTCTGCTTCAGTCTTGTCAGCATGGCAATTCTCTCAGCGTTAGTGTTAGTAATTTTTATCTGAGCTTATATGTAATGTTTAAGATTAAAGGTGTTAAAGTATGATAAACATTCAAACCATAAAAGTTGATGGCAAAGACTGTTTAGGCTTGCGTGTAGATTTGCCTGATTCGCCCCCAATGCTTCTCATAATTGCAGACAAAGGCTTCGTCATGTGTGGTCTTCTAAACATGGAGTCGGCAGAAAGAATCGGCGTGGCTGCAGCTATGGTCAGTGGAGTGAAAACTTTTGATGACGTTCTTAATGCTCAGGTCAAAGCTGTAACCAGTAAAGCGAAGGGTTTTGGCTTAGAAGTGGGCATGAAAGGCGCTGAAGCATTGAAACGTCTGATTTGAAAATGCAAATTATCACAAATCTGCAACCTTCATCTTTTTGGAATGAAAATCAGTCAATAGGGAGCCAACCCTCTAGGTTTTCTGCAACAAATTTCTAATAGAATTCAGATAGGCTTGTTTAATTTTTCCAGTCTAGAAGCCTTTTTTCTCCCTCAATCTTTTTAATATCTGTTAAATCTTGCGTAACTTCCATAGTTCCCAAATATTTTCCATTCCCGTCTCTGACAGCAAAATATCGGATGTGTATTAGGCGATTGTTCATTGTAATCCAGAATTCAGCAGAATCTTTCTCGCCTTTTTTGAATGCTTCGAGAATTTTGTTCACTATGTGGACACTTTTTTGCGGATGGCATAATTGCACCTTTCGCCCAATGACGGCTTTTGTTCTTACGAAAATTCTCTTGTCCGCCTTGTTAAAGTATTTAACCGCGTCCTCTGCATCAATAAAAGAAATGTCCACTGGAAGCGAGTTCAAAATAGCTTCAATCTCATCCTTCGACAGCGAGCCTGTCTCAAACTGTAACACACCTTCAAGCGTTGGCGTCTTTTCAATTTCTTTCTTTCCAGATTCTATGGAATTTGGACCTACTCTTAACTGTGGAGGCGTAAAGCAGCAATAGCCAATTTCATCAAATTCTCTTCTTGCATCATTCCACTCTTGTTCAGTCACAATTTTCAAAGCCGTTGGGAACAATATGTTATTTTCCTTGTAAAAATGGCTTGGAAGAATACTGTTTAGAGCTTCAGTCACTTCTGCAAGCTTATTCTTAAATTCCTGAAAGCCCGCAGTGTTATAGTTTCCGACAAGATTGCTCAACTGTTTCTTCTTCTCCCTTATCTGATTATGCTCAATCCACATTATCGCCGGTGGCTCAGTGACTCCGTGCTTTTCCAGAATTGGAAAAAGAACATTTTCCTCCCGCAAATAATGCTTTTCTGAATCTGTGAAGTCTCTTGACATGTGCTCCAGATGATGAATCTCGTCGCCTACGTAACTTGCATCAGTAACTTTCAGAATTTTGTTTGTGACCGCCATTAGTTTTTCTGCGAGTTGCTGCATAATCTTGTGCTCTTCCATAAGAATATTGACTGGATGCCATATAGGAATCTCCATTTTCTGTTTCTCCAGTTGCTCCTTGAAAACTGCAAGATGAACATCGCATAATTTTTGGATTTCTTCTCTCGGCATTCCTTCTTTTACAAGCTCATTTTCAATCTTGGCAATTTCCTCTGAGGTTATTCCCTCTAAAACTTGTCTAAACCTTTCCTTAACTTCCTGCGGGGGTACTCCAGAATGTAGTTGCTTGATTATCTCCTTTAACATTTTTTTCCTATCTTCATTCATCATGATTCCTCTTTAATTCTCTTAGCAAGAACCTTACCTATTTCCATTATTTTGATGATGTCATTTTCTGTTGGGGGACCATTAATCTCGACTGCTCCAACAACTTCCATCTTTGATTGCCCAAGAACTTCTTGAACATGCTTTATTGCGCCGCCAGTCCACCCATAAGAACTTAGAACTACTCCATATTTCTGTGGCGGGCGTAAAGCTTTCACAAGATAAGTAGCGTAGACAGCTAAAGGATGCGCACCACCTAAAACTGTTGGTGCGCCTAAAACGATTGCTTTTGAATCGACAAGGTCCTTTGCCACGTCGCCTATGTCAGCATAAACCAAATTATGTAAGACAACTTCGATGCCTTCAGATGCCAATGTTTCTGCAATTGGTTTAATCATCTTTTCCGTGCTGTTCCACATGGTCACATAGACTATTATTGCCTTCTTTTTAGTTTCTCCATCTGCCCACTTCTTATAAGCCTCTAAAATATGGTCAGGATTCCTATGGATTGGTCCATGGCTGGGTGCTATCATTTCAATCTTTAAATCCTTAATCTTTTCCAGCGCTTTTTGAGCCATAACTCTGAATGGCATCATTATCTCGCCCCAGTATCTTTGAGCATGGACAAGCAAATCCTCCAACTCATCATCATAAAGTCCAGCAGCCACATGAGAACCAAAAAAGTCGCATGGAAAGAGAATCTTGTTTTCCACGAGATAAGTGAACATTGTTTCTGGCCAATGCAGCATCGGCGCTTCAACGAAACGCAATATCTTGCCGCCGAGGTCAATGGTTTCTTGGTCATGAACTGCAATTATTCGGTTTTCAGGCACCTTATAGAAAGTTTGTGCCATTTTTGCGCCCTTGCCTGTTGTAACAAGTTTGGCTCTGTTGTTCATTGCCATAATGTATGGGATGGCACCCGCATGATCAGGTTCTGCATGATTCATTATTACATAATCGATTTCAGCTGGATTCGCTTGGTTGCTAATTTTTTCCTCCCACTCTTTTTCAAAACCTGGGTTCACGGTGTCAATCAACACTTTTTTGTTTTTGCCAATTATTAGGTATGAGTTGTAGGTTGTTCCTTTTGGAAGCGGAACCAGCGCATCAAACAATCTGCGGTTCCAATCTTTGACGCCAACCCAGTAGACGCCTTCGGAGATTTTGGGTGTGTTTTGCCAATTCATGTTGCTCGCCTCACTTTTTGTATTACAATTGTAATAAAGTATATTTATGCCTTTCTACATACTATAAGCCGAAGGCAACATAAATGTTAGTCCCATGTGAAATTGCAGTAAAATGTCTTCTCCCCCCAGTCAGAGCCATGATAGCCAAACAACTAATGACAACACATAACCTAAAGCAAGCAGAAGCTGCAAAACTTTTAGGCGTAAGTCAACCCGCCATAAGTCTTTATCATAGGAAAATGCGTGGAAAGGCTATTGATTTGGATGATGAAATTGAGGTTAAAAGGTTAATAGAAAATCTATCAGCTTCACTGGCTAAAGGTGATTTATCCCCAAAAGACTTCATCCCTAAGTTTTGTGAAATTTGCAGAATAATAAGAGCAAAAGGATTGCTTTGCGAGATGCATAAAGCCTTTGACCCATCAGTTGACATTGAAAAATGCGAAATTTGTTCAACCATCACCAATGCTAGGTGCATCTAGCCTTCTTTTACAGTTTTTTAAGAACAGTGCTTAAAACAACTGCATTATTGTGTTCTTCGTCCTTTGCAGAGTAAAGAAGCGTAACAATTCCCTTTTCCTTTTCCAGCGCCTTAATTCTGCGAAGCAATTCTTTCTTGCCTTCTAACTCTTTCTCGTATTTCCTTTTGAACCCTTCCCATTTTCTGAGGTCATGACAGAACCGCTTTCGCAATTCGTTGCTGGGTGCAATTTCTTTCAACCACAAATCCACTTTAGCCTTTTCTTTAGAAATCCCTCTTGGCCACAATCTGTCTACAAGAATTCTATATTCGCCTTCTTTCGCTGTTGAGTGATATATTCTTTTTATCTTTATCATTCTTATCTCCCTATTGCAAAATGCCCAAATTCAGCTTAATAAATACATCAATTTACTGTGGTATTTTTGTTTTTTTATTTTTATGTTAAAAACGGTAACTCTTTATAATGTCGCAGACAAAACAATAGACGGAGAATTGTAGTATGGGATACTCGGCGGTTTGGAAGGCTCTTGAAGAGACTATTGCAGATTTCCGAAAAAAAAGATTGATTATTCCAGCAGAAGTTATGAATGATTTGAAATCTGCCAAAACAATGATTAAAATTTTGAAGGCTGACCCGAATCGCGGAGAAACTCTTCAGAAAATCGAAGAATATCTTGGAAATGTGGAAGCCTATCTGGTCTCCGAAGGACAGAAAACGTTTGGAACCAAATATGTGGAAGAACTGCTTAAACGATTAGATGAAGCGAGCAAAAAAATTCTAAACGAAGAAGAGGAAGCAAGGTTCATTTCAGGGGTTCCACGAGAAGAAAAGTGGATTCGTGTAAAAACTTCAAAGGAATTGCCTGTTGAAAGGATAAAGGCAATGGCAGAAGAATTGAACCTTTCGTATAATATTCAAAAAGATGGTTACTTGCTTGTTTGCGGTAAAGAAGAACGAATAAAGGAATTTGTTAAGAAAATGGCTACGAGGTACGGATTAAAAACAGCTTGATGTTTTTCTTAAGGTTTTTAAGAATAACGAGAATCAGAATGGCTTGCGTTTCTGATTTAAATCCATCAATTTACCATTAATAATCGTTTTTTGATGTTTGAAAATTGAGTTTAATGTTTGTTAAAATCTTATATTCTGAAAAATGTAGATTGTATGTTAAAACATAAGTGTACGCTACAAGTTTCGTGATAGCGAGGGCTCAAACTGAATGCCCTACATCAAAAAAATTGAGCTTAAAGGATTCAAATCATTTGGACCGCAAACCGTTAAAGTAGTCCTAGATAAAGGCTTCACAGCAATCACGGGGCCTAACGGCAGCGGAAAAACAAATATTGTTGATGCAGTCTTATTTGCTCTAGGCGAGTTAAGCACTAGAAGACTTAGAGCAGAAAATGCTGCAAAACTTATTTTTCATGGTTCTGAAAAGGCAGGATTAGAAAGGGCGAAAATGGCCAAAGTTATAATCCAATTTGATAACACGGATGGGCGCATGCCAGTTGACACAACAACAGTCACAGTTTCACGAGAAGTTTATAGAAATGGCCAAAGCGTTTACAGACTTAATGGCAGAAGAATCTCAAGAGCACACGTCCAAGAAATTTTTGCCATGGCTGGAATAAGCTCCTCAAGCCAAAACATAATTCTGCAAGGCACAATAACCCGCTTAACAGAAATCTCTCCTTCTGAACGCAGAAAAATAATTGAAGATCTGGTTGGAATAGCCCAATATGACTTTGAGAAGAGTGAAGCTGAAGAGAAACTGCGAGCAGCCGACATTTCCATACGCACAGCCATGGGCAGAATAGACGAAGTTCAAAAGCGAGTGGATGATTTGGAAAGAGAGCGCAATGAATTACTAAGATACAATTTCATTCAAGAAGAGATAAAACAGTTTGAAGCTGTTAAGCTTTCGAATGACATGACGCAGATACAAAAGAACGTAGAAGAAATCTCATCACAAGCCGATAAAATTAGGAGCAGAGTTGAAAAATTAAGACAGCTTCGCGAAGAGCGCAGATCAAAAAGAAGAGAAATCGAGGGAGAATGGCGGAAGCTAAGCTCCGAGATTGTTGAAGAGGGCGGTTCGCAGGTTTTAAAGGTTCAGATAAGAATTGGCGAATTAAAATCGAAATTAACAGAATTAACAACGAAGATAACCTCTGGAAAAACAAGCCTCGATGGTTTAAAAAGAATAAGGGAAAATAATCTGCAGCAATATCAAGCTATCCGAAACGAAATCCATGAAAACCGCTTAAAAATCAAGAAGCTAAGAAGCGATTATGAAGAGATTTTAAGCCAGATAAATGCAAAGCAAACAGAACATGATGCCCTTGCAAGCGAGACAGCCTACCTTTGGGAAAATCTGGGAGAAAACAGCAAGAAAATCCACGAAATCGAACACAAACTTGACAGCAATTACAAGAGGCTTACATTCTTAAGATCTGAACATGCAAAAAGTGAAGCAGCCATCAGAATTCGCAACAGAAGACTTAAGGATTTAAATGAACGCAACGAAAGATTTACATCAACATTAAGCGAACTTGAAAAATCTTTAGCTGAATTAGAGAAAGTGCAGAAAGAACAGAAAACACAGCTTAAAAACTTGGAGCGCATGCTTGAAAGAAGAACCGCACAGAAAGAAGCCATCGGAAGAGAAATTGCAGAAGCTGGAAAAATCGCAGATTCAGCCCGAGAAGCAGTCATCGAGTTTGCAACCCAAAGAGAACTTGCTGAAACCGTGGCAGCAGAAGAGAATGCCTTAAGAAGCATAGAAGAACTTGGCGAACTAGGCGTAATTTCCGGCGTATATGGTAGACTACGCAACTTGGTAAAAATTGACAAAGATTATCAAAGGGCTATAGAGGCTGCGGCGGCAGGATGGCTTGACGCAATAGTTGTCAAGGATTTTGATGCAGCCTTCACGTGCACAGAAACGTTGAGAAGAATGAAACTTGGAAGAATAAAGATACTTCCTCTTCAAGGAACAACCAATCCTAAACCGTTCAAAATTCCTGAAAAAGAAGGTGTCAATGGTTTAGCTTCTGTTTTCATAAAGTATGAGAAGCATTATGAACCAGCAATTCACTTCGTCTTTGGCGACACATTAATCGTTTCAGATGATAAGGCTGCTTTTACATTATCTAACGAAGGCTATCGCACGGTCACAATTGGCGGAGACCTATACGAAGTGGGTGGCGCCTCTGAAAGTGGTTACTATCGTGCTCCGATAGACTTTGCAACTATAATACCAAGCGAAGCCGCCATTAAAAGTCTCGACGAAGCCGTTAATGCTCTTCAGCAGCATCTTTCAAGAAGAGGAGGCGACATAGTCTCTTTCGAGGAAGAAATTGATAGAACTCGGGTGGAGATAACGCGCCTATCTGAGGCTATCACCACTCTTGACAGAGAAATATTCAGAGTTAAAAGAAGCGTGAGAAGGACAAAGTCTAACGTTAAAAGAATTAATCATTACATTTCAAAACTTAAAAATGAGGTTGAAAACGAAAAAACCCAGATGTGGCTTCGCAAGGTAGAAAGAAGCTCAATACAGAAAGAAATGCGCAAACTTCAACACCAATTAGCCACGCTAAGACAGAAAACAGACCCTTCGCACATTCAAGAAATGGAAGTTAAAAGAGAGAGACTCGCAGAAGAGATTATAACCTTAAGACAAAAGCTTGGCACTATTCAGACAGAAATCTCGACACTGCAATCGCAATTTGATAATGTTTTAAGAGTCGGTTATCAAAATGCTAAGATTCAACTTTCAAAGGTTGAGCAACAACAGAAACGAGTTGAAAAAGAAGTAGAAGAAGCATTGAAAGAACGCGAATCTCTGAAGCAAGAATTAGCAGAGCTGGAAAAGAGCCGTGTTCAGCTCTCCAAGACAGTTTTATCTGCAAGAGAAGAATCCAAAAACTTCACTGCACAGATAGATGACATAGATAAAGAACTTAGGAAACTTGATTCAGAATATGAGCAAACAGACCGTCTATTGAACCAACTTCAGCTTAACATTCAGACATCCTTGCTTCAAATTGAGCAATACAGAAGCCAGCTTAGGCAGTTTGGTTATGAGCAGCCTCTAGAAGTGTTGCCGAAACGAGTTGAAGAAGCAGAAACTTCTATGAAAATGATGCAGTTTGAACTTGAGAGAATAGGTGCGGTAAATCAACTAGCTCTATCACATTATGCTGAGCAGATTTCACGATACAAGGAGCTGTCATTAAGGCTGAATGAACTTGAAAAAGAAAAGCAAGCCATAGTGGAGTTTATGGATGAGATTGAACGAAAAAAGCGTAAGGTATTCACAGAAGCCTTCGAAAAAATCCAAGGCAACTTGAGCAAATACTTCTTTAAACTCACTGGAGGTGGAACGGCTTCATTAAAGCTGGAAAACCCAGAGGAACCATTCGCAGGCGGCATTGACATGATTGTCCAATTTCCCAATAAACCTTCCATAGTTGTCAGCGGTGCAAGTGGTGGCGAACGCTCAGTTGCGGCAGTCGCGTTCATATTAGCTCTTAAAGATTTTACCCCAGCATCATTCTACATATTAGACGAAATAGATGCCCACCTAGACCCCTTCTACGTTTCAAGGCTTGGCGACCTACTTTTGGAAGATTCAGATAAAACACAGTTCATAGCCATCACTTTAAAACCTGAAATGGTGAACAAGGCGCAGAAGGTCTATGGAGTTTATGGACGCAATGGTGTCTCCAATGTTATATCAGCAAAGTTTCTTGAGGTGCCGAGCTAATGACTACTGCAATTGTTAAAAGACCCTTCTATCTGCGTCCTCCATGGAATATTCTCTTCGACTTTCACAAGCTTGAAAAACTCACTCCATGGAACATCAACGTTACCTATTTACTCACGTCTTTCCTAGAAGAGATGGAAAAGACTGGACAGACAGATTTTAGAGCTTCTGGTGTGGTTCTCGATTCTTCAGCCCTAATATACTTGATGAAATCGAAACTCTTACTAAAGCTTGAAGAGCCACCGCCACCACCTAAGCCGCCGCAAGATTTTCTCCCACCACCGCTTTTTCTACCGCTTAGACATGAACTAACCTCAACAACCATAAAGCACTTGTTGGAAGTTTTAGACGATGTTCTAAAAGGGGAAAAACTTGTGCATTTTGAAAAGGCTGCTACAGAGCCTATCCTTCCAACGCCTTCGGAAATTCTGCCGCAATGGGACATATATCTTATGGAAATTGAAAGACAGATGGAGAAACTTTATGTTTCTCTTTCAGAAAAAGTGAAAGGCGCAGGAATAATCGAATTTTCAACCTTAATAAAAGAAGTTGAAAGACTTGAAGCAATCCACACTTTTATTCTGCTTCTTTTTTTGGCTCAAAATGGAAGAATAAGCTTGTGGCAGAATGAAGAAACTGAGGAAGTATACATAACTATTGGGGATTTGAATAATGCAGAAGGCGGAAAAACAAGTATTTAATTTGGATACCGCTCTTCATGAGAGAAATGCTGCAGAAAAAATGCGGAATGGCTTAGCTTTGATAGAAGCTGCTTTGTATGTTGCAGGTCGCCCTTTGGACCTAAACGAGTTATGCTCAGTTTTGAAAACTCGCTCAAAAAATAAAACAAAAAAGCTTGCGAAAAAACTTATGCAGGATTATTCGTGTAGAAATACTGCTCTTGAAATTCTGGAGCTAAAAGATGAAAGGTATGTTTTACAGTTGAAAGCCGAATTTACACCGCAAGTCAAGAGGCTTGTCACTCGACCACTACTTTCTACCGGTCCATTAAAAACGCTCTCATACATAGCTTATAGACAGCCAATTTCCCAAAAAAGAGTTGTCGAAGTGCGGGGACACCATTCATATGGCCATATTAAACTGTTGAAAGAGATGGGTTTGATTGGGGGAGAAAGAAGTGGACGCTCGTTAACGCTTAAAACAACAGATTTGTTTGCCGATTATTTTGGCTTAAGCCATGATACTGCCACCATGAAGAAAGAACTGAAAAATGTTTTTGAAGACTTTGCCAAACAAGAAAAACCATAAGCATGAAACGGATAGGTTTATATTTAAAACAACGGTGATAGTGAACACTCTCAGATTTAGAAATTAAAGGGAAATGAAAATGTCTGTTTGGCATGGTACTTTACACAAGAAAAAACCTTCAGGCGGCAAAAAAAGAGCCTACCGCGTAAAACGCAAATTTGAAGAAGGACGATTTCCAGCAGAAACCACCCTCGGCGAGACTAAAAGAAAAATCGTTAAGGGAAGAGGAAACACCATAAGAGTTAAGGTTCTAAGCGAAAAATACGCGTGTGTAACAGACTTGAAAAGTGGAAAAACAGAGAAAGTTGAGATTGTACGCGTCGTAAAAAACCCTGCAAATGTGGATTATGACCGCAGAGGTGTAATGACCAAAGGGGCAGTGATAGAAACTTCTCTCGGCATGGCGCGGGTTACTTCTCGCCCTGGACACGATGGAATAATAAATGCTGTGCTAATTGGCAAGGAAGAAAAGAGTTAATCCACGCGCCTATTTTGTTGCGCTTGCACTT
>Ga0315268_10000760_pt1 | contig 37530 bp, 37 predicted proteins | sample C1_top_MG_FD_204535 | JGI IMG/M metagenome (GOLD analysis project Ga0315268, IMG submission 204535) | Sediment microbial communities from Yellowstone Lake, YNP, Wyoming, USA - C1_top | ecosystem: Environmental > Aquatic > Freshwater > Lake > Sediment | place: USA: Wyoming | collected 2017-08-01
CTAACGGTTGTTTATCCCAAATTGGAAGAGCTGCAAAAAGAAGGTGAGTATGGACGAGAAATAATTAACCAATATACCAAAATGATCACTGTTCCAATTGCAATACTGCAGGGATTCGGAATGTACGCTTTACTTAAAGGCCAGGGAGTAATCGGAAATCTCGGACTATTACCGCTTTTAGCATTGATTGCCACAATGCTGGCCGGAACCATGATTACTGTCTGGATGGGAGATCTTATATCTGAATACGGAATTGGTAACGGTACTTCGCTTTTGATTTTTGCCGGTATCGTGGGCAGGCTTCCGGTAACTGTCGGCCAAACATTTGCCACTATAGACACATTAAATCCTCTGACATTATTGGTTTTTGGATTAGCTTCACTGGTAATTATTGCCGGAGTAGTGTTTATGAATGAGGCTTCACGAAATATTACCGTCCAATATGCTAAGAGAGTGAAAGCAGGACGGGAATATGGCGGGCAGTCAACGCACCTGCCCTTGCGGGTCAATCAGGCCGGAGTCATTCCAATTATCTTTGCGGTATCGTTAGTTTTGATGCCGTCGATGATCGGGCAATTTTTACAAAACGCACCAAACCACGCAATTGCGCAAACTGCGGTCAAGGTGGCCTCATTCATGAATCCTAATGGAGCGGCATACAGCATTATTTACTTTTTGCTGGTGGTCGGATTTACATATTTCTATACAGCGGTTGTTTTCAATCCGGAAAAAATTGCCGAGGATTTGAAAAAATACGGCGGTTTTATACCCGGGATTAGACCAGGAGAAGCGACGGCACATTATTTAAATAGTGTCTTAGCCAGAATTACTTTGGCGGGGGCGCTGTTTTTGGGAATGATTGCGATTATTCCCAATATCATGCAACATGCTTTTAGTATTCCTTCGCTGTCAATTGGGGGAACAGGGCTTTTGATTGTAGTTTCAGTGGTTTTGGAAACTACCAAACAACTGCAGTCGCAAATGCTGGCTCGCAGCTATGACGGATTTTTGAAAAAGGTGATATGAACAAAATACTGGGAATGAATTATTCCTGAACCAGATAATTAATCGTGATAACATTAAATCGTGAAAGTGAACCTGACATCTAAAAGGGCGATAATTTTATTCATTTTCATTGGTTTGGTGGTTTACTTTAATTCACTATTTAACGGCTTTGTTTGGGACGACCTAGATCAAATCATAAATAATCCCGGGGTATATTCATTGCAGAATATTTTGTACTTTTTTTCCGGACTCACTTACAGTGACAGCAGTATGTCAGTTTCAAATTACGTTTTTCCATTTTATAGACCTTTGTTTTCTAGTTTACTTACAGTACTTTATAGCTTCTTTCACAAAACTGCATTTTTTTACCATTTCACCCAGTTAGCTTTACACATTATTAATACCAGCCTGTTGTTTATCTTGTTTAAACGTCTTTTCAATAAATATTTGTCTTTCTTTTTGGCACTATTATTCCTAATTCATCCAATAACTGTCGAATCAGTTGTATATGTATCAGCAATCAGTGAACCGTTATTTTTCTTGTGCGGATTACTGGCACTTCTAGTTTTTGACATTGACAAAATTACTAACCGTCATTTATCAAAAGGAGCGTTATTGTTTTTATGCTCCTTGTTAGCCAAAGAGACAGGAATACTATTTTTACCCCTTTTCTGGATACATCAGGGGTTATTTCGGAAACGAAACTTTAAAAAAGTTTTTTATACCACGCTCTCGGTACTTGTTGGGTATCTATTTATCCGTTTGGTTATTGCTAAAGCATTTTTTGGCATACCAGACAACATTCCAATTACAGCCACTTCTATGCAGGTACGCTTACAAACTATCCCGGCGGTATTTTTTTATTATATTAAAACTTTTTTTTACCCAATAAATTTAGCTATTTCCCAGCACTGGTTAGTTACAGCGAATAATTTTAATTCTTTCTACTTGCCAGTATTTAGTGATATCTTTTTTCTGCTGATTATTTCGAGTACAGGTTTTTATTTTTGGAAATATAATAAAACCGATTCTTTCAGACCCTATTTGTTATTTAGCGTCTGGTTTTTGTCCGGCATGTTATTACATAGTCAGATAATTCCCTTGGATATGACAGTAGCTGACCGCTGGTTTTATTTTTCGTTAGCTGGTTTAGTTGGAATGATAGGAGTGTTTTTGAACAGCTTAATTCTTACAAAACTAAATAAACATTTAAATAAGTTTCTTCTTCCCACATTCTTAATCCTGGGGCTTCTTTCGGTTAGAACAATAATAAGAAACACTAATTGGAAAAATCCAATCACTCTTTATTCACATGATGTCAATTTCACCCAAAGTTATAGTCTAGAAACCAATCTGGGTACAGAATTGTACAATATCGGCAATAAACAGGAGGCATTAATACATTTGCAAAAGTCGGTCGAGTTGGCTCCCAATTATCATGTTAATTGGCGAAACTTGGCGGGTTATTATTACAACAGCGGGGATTTTAAAACCGCAGAAGAATATTATAAAAACGCCATTAAAAACAAAACATATTATTTTCCGGCTTATGAGGATTATGGCAAACTACTATTATTCCACGACAATAGTAACGGAAATAGAGCGAAAGAATTTCTGGAAGGGAGTGTCTCGTTGTTTCCGCAAAACGCTTCTCTGTGGTTATACATGTCCATTGCATATTATAAACTAGGTTTAAACAGGGAAGCTCTAATTGCAGCAAAACGTGCATTTGATTTACAACCCAACCAAAACACACGATCTGTTTATTACAACTTGAAAAACAATATACCTCTTAAGATTGAATAAATAACCCGCGACCTTACGGTCGGGGTTTTATATCTCTGTGAACTTCGTCCGTGTATGATGCTTCATCCCACGATCTAATGTTCGGGGTTTTACGCATCGTGATAAAAGATAGCTGACATGATTGACATTAACAATTCCATTTAGTACATTCTAGTCAGTGTTAAGAAATATCACTCAACGGGTTAACGATCTTTTAGTTGGGTTTTGTGTTTTTCTCTTTACCTTTTTCCTTCTACCTTACAATGCACGTGCCCAGTTTGCTGGTGACTTTGGTGCTATTTCAGGAGCTGTAAAGTGGGGTACAGAAAATTTAAATTATTCACCTGCCATGCTGTCAGTGCAATTTGTGGGCAATACTACTGGCTATACTCTTTGGAAACTAGACGCTGCACCAAATTTAGGTTCATTAAATACAGGTTTTATCTTACCCCCAGATACCTACACTGTTAATGTATATAAATATCAGGCTTACGCTCCAAACAACGCCGGAATGTTATATGGGACTCAAACGGTTACAGTAGTAGCTACTCAAACAACAACAGCTAATTTTGATGTATCAGGAACTACAGGTTTTGTCAGGGGCAGTTTAAATATTAACGGTTTAGCTAGTGGCGGTTACATTCAGTTTTGTGGTCCTTTGGAAACTGATCCGTGTACTGAAAGCACTAACATAAATAATCCCCCCTTCAACCGCAATAATGGTCCTTGGAATGGATTTAATTCGTCAGGCTTTAGTATACCGATTGTTCCGGGAAATTATAGAGTACATGTAATTACCGCGAATCGTGCTAGTGTGGAAATTGTTCCTGTTGCAGTAACTGCAGGACAAATTAACAACAGTTCAACTTTACAATTTTCCATAAATCTCGGCACAGTGTCGGGGACGATTAAGTGGGGTACTCAATTTACTGATTACAATCCAGCCATGTTTAATATTAAGTTTGCTGGGAGTACGACGGGGTATGTGTTATGGAAATTTGATTCCTCGGGATCCTTTAATACTGGTTCTACACTTCCACCAGATACATATACAGTATCAGTATACAGGTATCAAATAGGCGTTACTGATAACGCTGGCACATTCTTAGGAAGCCAAACTATTAGTGTAGGATCAGGACAGGTGGTTAATACCAATTTCGATTTATCAGGTGCAACAGGGTTAGTCAACGGGAGTCTATTAATTAATGGAGTGGCAAGTGGAGGCTTCATTCAGTTTTGTGGATCTCAGCTTACGGATCCTTGCATGATAGCTACAGATATTAATCAGAATCCATTTAACGTAAACAATGGTCCTTGGAACGGTTTTAGCTCCAGCGGTTTTAAAATAGCAATACTTCCAGGTAATTATCGTGTGCGCATTATCACCGCAAATCGTGCAAGTGTGGGAATCATTCCCATCACAGTGACTACAGGACAAGTTAATACTGATCCCTCTCTTCAATTGTCCATAGTCTTTGGTTCTATCTCTGGTACAGTAAGGTGGAATACTGAAACGCCCAATACATACTTTAATATCCGTTTTGTTGGTAATTTACCAGGCTATAGCTATAACCTGTTAACTACTATTACAAACGGGTCATTTAACACAGGGTTTAATCTTCCTCCTGATACTTACACCGTCACTTTGTATAGATACCAGCTTGGTCTTGCAGACGGTCTTGGAGAAACATTAAGTGGTCAAATGGTTTCTGTGGGTCCAGGTCAAAATACAACATTAAATTTCGATCTATCAGGAATCACAGGATTAGTTAAAGGAAACTTAACGATTAATGGATCTGTTGCAGGGGGTTATATTCAATTTTGTGGCCCGCAACTAACCAGTCTTTGTACTACAAACACCAATATCAACCAGAATCCGTTTAACGCGAATAATGGCCCTTGGTATTCATTTAATACAATCGGCGTGAATAATTACTTTGTCGATCAGGGTGGATTTAAAATAGCTGTTGCTCCAGGAAGTTACCGTGTACACGTGATTACATTAAACCGGGCTGAAGTTGGTATTTTACTTATTACGGTAACTCAAGGAACAGTTAGTGATTTAGTCGCAAACGCCGTCAATGTTCCAATTGGACAAAATGTGACTGTAACGCTACCTGGAATTGAAGTTACTTTCTCAAGTGTTACTTCAGCTGGATTTATAACCACATCGACATCAACCCACCCCTCAGGGGGGCTACCTCCATCACAATATAGATTTTTAGGAAACTACTATGAATTAACCACTACTGCATCTTATACCGGATTAATTACAGTTAAATTTACATACAACGATGTTGATGTGCACGGGCAGGAAGCTAATCTCAAATTGTTTCATTGGAATGGCTCCATTTGGCAGAATATAACCACTTCTGTGGATACAGTGAATAACGTAATATCTGGGGAAACAACTACATTGTCGCCATTTACAATCGGAGATCTTTTTAATTCTCCTCCCACCGTTGACGCTGGTGGGCCATATCAAGTCAGTGAAGGTGGCAGTATGCAGTTAACGGCCAACGGTAGTGATCCAGAAAATGAGATTTTGTCTTATGCCTGGGATTTGGACAATAATGGCAGTTTTGAATCCAGTGGACGAACATTCAACTTTTCAGCTTTAGGATTGGATGGTCCGAGTACCAAAACGATTGCAGTACAAGTGACAGATGTTGGGGGTTTAACGGCGTCCAATCAGACAACTATTGAAGTAATCAATATAGCTCCAACTATTGAGGTAATTACGGCGCCTTTGGATCCGATGGCCATAAATACTACTATCGATGCCAGTGTAAGCTATACCGATCCAGGAACTTTAGATACTTTCACCACGGTCTGGGAATGGGGAGATGGTAATACCTCAAATACTGGAAGCCATACTTACTCATCAGCTGGAGTTTATACCCTCAAAACAACAGTAACAGATGATGATGGCGGTTCAACTTTTCGAGCTTTCCAATATGTAGTGGTATATGATCCTGAAGGTGGGTTTGTGACTGGTGGAGGCTGGATTACTTCACCGATTGGTGCTTATACAGCCAACTCAACCCTTACCAGTAAGGCTAGTTTTGGCTTTGTATCGAAATATCAGCATGGAGCTAATGTTCCTTCAGGCCAAACCGAGTTTCAATTTAAAGTGGCCGACTTTAATTTCAAAAGCACGGCGTATGAATGGTTGGTAGTTGCCGGATCAAATGCAAAGTATAAGGGATCAGGAACCATTAACGGAACAGGTGATTATGGATTCATGTTAACAGCCAAGGATGGCAATGCAGACAGCTTTAGAATCAAGATCTGGGATAAGACAACAGGGAATGTTATATATGATAACCAACTTGGAACATCTGACGATCTAGAAGCGACCGATGTAATCGAAGGCGGTAGTGTGGTAATTCACAACTAGGATGAACGTAGTTATTTTGGGACCGCAGATGTCCGGTAAGGGTACACAGGCGGATTTATTAGAACAAAAATTAGGGTTTACCAGAATAGAAACCGGGAAAATATTGCGGAAAATTGCGAATAGCAATCATCCGTGGAGTACACGAATTGCAGATATGCAAAAACGGGGAGTGTTGGTTTCCAATGATATTGTGGCAGAAGTTATTAAAGAGGCCCTACAACAAAATGCACCTTTCGGATTTTTGCTGGACGGAACGCCAAGAGATTTCGATCAATACAAGGTCATCGAAGAGGAATTTAAACGTAAGAATATTAAAATTGACAAGGTTATTTTTATAAATATTTCCGAACAGGAGATTATACGAAGAATCTCGGGGCGAAGAATTTGTAGTAGGTGCGGAAATATCTACAATTTAGTTACCGGACCGGTTCCGGTTGACAATAAATGCTCTTGCGGTGGTGAATTAAAAATTCGAAATGATGATACCCCTGAAGCTACCAAAAATAGGTTAGATTATTACAATAATGACGTTATGCCATTGATTGAAATGTTTCGAAAAGAAGGAAATCTGCTGGAAATAAACGGGGAACAGCCGATTGAGAAGATTCATCAGGAGATTGTGGAGAAATTGGGGTTATGAATAAATTTAGTTTGAAAACAGAGGAGGAGTTTAAGGTTATGGCCGAGGGGGGAGAGATTTTGGCCAGAGCCAGAAGATTGACGGCTGAGGCGGTGAGGCCCGGGATAACAACTTTGGAATTGGATGCAATTGCGGATAAATTGATAACTGAAGCCGGGGCAATTCCGGCTTTTAAAAAAGTATCAGGTTATAAACATGCGACATGCATAAATATAAATGATGTGGTAGTGCATGGGATTCCAGGCAAGCAAATTATTAAACTGGGGGATAAAGTGGGGATAGATGTGGGAGTAGTGTGGAAAGGATTAAATACTGATGGGGCGGTAACAATATTGTGCGGACAAAAACCTAACAAATTATTAAATGTGGCGAGGGAAGCCATGCAAAAAGCGATTAAGGCAGCCAGATCCGGAAATTACATTTGGGATTTGTCCGAGGCGATGCAGGAGACGGTAGAAAAAGCGGGCTACAGCGCCGTACGAGCCCTAACCGGACATGGAATCGGTAAACAGCTCCATGAGGAGCCATCAATCCCCTGTTTCACAGTAGGAGAGCGGAAGCATAGTGAGGAAATAGTCATAGGAATGGCTTTGGCTATTGAAATCATGGCCAATGAAGGTGAATCTGAAGTATCTTATATAAATAATGATGGTTGGACAATCGGTACTGCCGATGGTAAAATGTCCGCATTGTTTGAGGAGACGGTAGCCATAACAAAGAACGGCACTTTGATCCTGACACAAGAAAAAAACTTTAAAAAATGATAGATTCAACCCAGATATTGGCCGACGGAGTCGTAATGGAAAATTTGCCTAACACTCTGTTTCGGGTAAAGATCTCGACAGCAGAAATGGCGGATAAACTAATTCTCTGCCATTTGGCCGGAAAAATGAGAATTAATCACATTCGGATTTTGCCCGGAGATAAGGTAAAATGTCAAATCAACACCCTGGATACAACCAGGGGTCGAATAATTTTAAAAATCAGAAATTAATTATCTGCGATTAAAAAAATATGAAAGTCCAAGCATCTATTAAATCACGTTGTCGAAATTGCAAAATTGTTAAAAGAAAAGGGGTATTATTTGTGATTTGTGTCAACCCCAAACACAAGCAGAGACAAGGATAGAAATATGCCAAGAATTGGAGGAATAGATATTCCGGAAAAGAAGAAACTTGAGTTTTCTTTGGCGTATATTTATGGAATCGGAAGAACTAATGTAAAAGAGATATTAAAAAAGTCCGGTCTGGACGGAAACAGGAGAACTTTTGAACTGGCGGCCGATGAATTGTCCAAACTGCAAAAAGCAGTGGATATGGTAAAAGTTGAGGGGGATTTGAGAAAAGAAGTATCGCAGAATATTACCAGGCTTCGGGAAATCGGATCTTACCGGGGTAGTCGGCATATCAAAGGCCTGCCTTCACGGGGGCAAAGAACTAAAACTAATGCCAGAACTAAAAGAGGCAAAAGAGTAACTATTGGAGCGTTGAAAAAAGAAATATTAGCTAAAGTCGAAACTTCCAAAGTCGAAAAAGCCAAGAAAGAGGAGGCAAAGAAATAACCTATGGCCACTAATGGAAAAGTATTTATTACAGCAACTTTTAATAATACCTTACTGACTATTACCGATGTCGAAGGCAACACCAAGGCTTGGGGATCCGCAGGAACTGCAGGATTTAAGGGAGCAAGAAGAGCGACCCCGTTTGCAGCTACTACAGCGATGGAAGCAACGGCCAGAAAGGCAATGGCAGTGGGAATTAAAGAGGTGGAGGTATATTTGAAAGGTCCGGGGTCCGGACGGGATGCGGCTTTGCGGGCATTGAAAGCTGTAGGGATGAAAATGAATTTAATAGCGGACGTAACCCCCATGCCGCACAATGGTCCGAGAAATAAGAAGCGGCGTAGAGTTTAATCATGATAATCGGCAACACAGGCATCCCGGATTATGCACTATTAGATAGCGGTGGTGGTGAAAAATTGGAACAGTTTGGAGATTTCAAAATAATCAGACCGGACCCGAGAGCTATTTGGCAAAAAAGTTATTCATCGCGATGGGAAAAGGCCGATGCTATTTATAAAGACGAAAAATGGCAAAAAAAATTACCGGTTGGTGAATGGACGGCAGGAGGGATGATTTTGAAACTGACGGAATTCAGGCACGTAGGATTGTTTCCAGAACAGTCAGCCAATTGGCACTGGCTGCAGCAAAATATTATGTCCAATATCAGGGTTCTTAACTTGTTTGCCTATACCGGAGGAGCAACTATGGCTGCCGTCCAGGCAGGGGCGCATGTGACCCATGTGGATGCGTCGAAACCGGCTTTAATGTGGGCATCACAGAACTTTAAAGTGCACAAGTTGCCGGTTAATAAAGTGAGATGGATGCAAGATGATGCCGTGAAGTTTGTACAAAGAGAAATTAGAAGAGGGGTTTTTTATGACGGGATAATTATGGATCCGCCCAGGTTTGGGAGAGGGGTCGGGGGAGAGGTGTGGAAAATAGAGGAAAATTTACCAAAACTAGTGGATCTATGCAGACAAATTTTGACGCCTAATCCCCTATTTTGGTTAATAAATGCCTATACAGCAGATCTTTCTCCAATTGCCATTGGACAAGTATTGGAAGATGCGACCAGAACTTTGGGGGGAAAAGTCACTTATGATGAATTAGTCATTGAACAAGAAGAGAATTCGCAAAGCGAGAAAAAGCGATTTTTACCGGCGGGAATTGTGGCGAGATGGAGTAAGAAAATTTAGTTAATGACTTTGGATTTGGGAGAAAAAGAGGAAGACTGGGAGATTTGGGAGGCAGTAAGAGTGGTACTACCCAATAAAATTTTGCCGACATAGAGGGAAAAAACATAAGTACCGAAATATTTTATGGGCAGATTAATAAATTCGGCCACCAAATTGGATTTACCGGTAGTGCCTAAATTGACGGATAAATTTTGGTCCGGGTAGACGGATTGATTTTTTGGGTCTTTGAGGGTGATGGTCAGGATTTGGTCAGAAAAGGGCTCTCCGGAGATAATACCAACCAAGGATAATTTGGAATGAGAACCCGGAATTTCCGGTAAGAAAATCTGGTCAAAAATACCAATTAAACTGATTTTATTGTCTTTAGATAGAATTGTCTGGTCGCAAGTAAGGAGTAAATTGCAAGAAAGCTTTTTCATTTAATTGACGACTTCACCCTCTTCTGGTTTCTTGTCTGTATTTGGGGGAGTTTGAGGCTCTTCTGCAGGAGGAGTTTGTTGTTGCTGATACATTGATCCACCCAGCTTTTGCAATGATTCCATAAGGTCCTTGGACTTCCCTTCGAGATCCTCTTTGGAACCTGATTCCAAAACATCTTTTAGACTTTTTATTTTAGTTTCAACGTCAGTCTTGAGGGCAACATCGCCTTTGTCACCAGCATCCTTGATGGTCTTTTCGGCAGTGAAAATTAATGAATCAGCTTGGTTTCTAGCCTCAATTTTAGCTTTTTTCTCATTATCGGCGGCAGAATTGGCTTCAGCTTCATGGCGCATTCTCTCAACTTCCTTATCGTCTAAATTGGTTGAATTGGTAATAGTGATGTGCTGCATTTTGGAAGTCGCTTTGTCTTTGGCAGAAACTTTGAGAATACCGGAAGCATCGATATCGAAAGTAACTTCGACTTGGGGAACGCCACGAGGTGCAGGTGGTATACCATCGAGGATGAATCGGCCTAAAGTTTTGTTGTCGGTAGCCATGGGACGTTCGCCTTGAAGAACATGGATTTCGACCGAAGTCTGGGAATCGGCGGCGGTGGAGAAAACCTGACTTTTGGATGTGGGAATAGTGGTGTTTCTTTCGATAAGTGGAGTCATAACGCCGCCCAAAGTCTCAAGACCGAGAGTTAAGGGAGTAACGTCAAGTAAAACCACATCTTTGACATCGCCGGTTAAGATGCCTCCTTGAATACCAGCTCCGATGGCTACTACCTCGTCGGGGTTGACACTGCGATTGGGTTCTTTGCCAAAAGTATCTTTAACCACTTGGACAACTTTGGGCATGCGGGTCATACCGCCAACCATAACCACTTCATCAATGTCTTTGAAATCTTTTTTGGCGTCCTTAAGACAGGCTTTGACCGGGGCAATGGTTTTTTGAATTAAATCATCAACTATGGATTCCAATTTGGCGCGGGTGAGTTTGAGGGTCAAATGCAGAGGTTGGCCATTATTTTGGGTAATGTAGGGTTGATTAATTTCGACTTCCATACTGGAAGAAAGTTCGATTTTAGCTTTTTCAGCGGCATCACGAATACGCTGAAGAGCCTGGGAATCTTTTTTGAGATCTACGCCGTGCTCTTTTCTAAACTCATCGACAATCCAATCCATAATTTTGGCGTCAAAATCATCACCCCCCAGATGAGTGTCACCATTGGTGGCTTTGACTTCAAAAACCCCATCACCGAGTTCCAATATTGAAATATCAAAAGTGCCTCCTCCGAGGTCATAAACGGCAACTGTGTGGGCATTTTTCTTGTCTAAGCCGTAAGCAAGAGCGGCTGCCGTCGGCTCGTTAATAATTCTTTCGACCTTAAGACCCGCGATTTCACCTGCTTGTTTGGTAGCTTGACGCTGAGAGTCATCAAAATAAGCCGGGACAGTAATAACAGCACTGGTAACTGTCTGACCGAGATAACTTTCGGCGTGTTTTTTCATGGTTTGCAGAACCATGGCAGATATTTCCTGGGGAGTATAAATTTTGCCGTTAATTTCGACACAAGCCATACCGTCTTTACCGGAAACAATTTTGTAGGGGACCATTTCCTGGGTGCGTTTGACTTCTTTGTCACTGAATTTACGACCCATAAGGCGTTTGATACTATAAATTGTATTTTTAGGGTTGAGAATCATCTGGCGCTTGGCTACATCTCCAACTAAATTCTTGACGGGTTCAACTACAGATGGGGTAGTGTTACGACCAGTGTCAGCGGCATTGATTACTTTGGGGCTACCACTTTCCATGACAGCCACACAAGAGTTGGTAGTGCCTAAATCGATTCCAATTATTTTTGACATATGTGATTTATATAATTAGCAGTCCTATTTGTCAAGTGCTAATTTCTGGTTTTTTGTAAACTTTTACTCTGGCCGGGCGTAGAACATAATCGCCGACTTTGTAACCTTTTAAAATTACCTCAGCTATAGTATTTTCATGCTGACCTTCTGTCAAGTCAAGAGTGTCAATACACTCATGAAAAGATTGATCAAATGGGTCACCAATATTGGGTATTATGCTTTCGACATCTTCAGATTTTAAGGCTTCGGCAAATTGTTTGGCTGCCATTTGGACACCCAAGTCTTGGGAATGACCGGCAGCCAGTTCAATAATATCCAAGGTAGGAACCAATTTGGCCAAAAGGTTAACATTGGCGAGTTTAATATACTGAGCCCGGTCTTCATTAACCCGTCGGGATAAGTTTTGGTAGTCTGCCAAAGCTCTTTTCCAGTTGTCTTCTAAGACTTTAATTTGATTTTTTGGCATATTTTTTATGTCCAATGGGCAGTAATATCATTGATCATACTGGAAAAATAACGCAAGGTAGGGACAATGTAGGAAAAGTTTAAGCGGCAAGGACCTATCACAGCCAATGAGCCTTTGCCGTGTTGGCCGGCGTCAAAATAAGTAAAAGCCATACCGACCGGCTCAAAAAAAGACCAGCCTAAATCAGAGCCAAAAATGATATGAATTGGATCTTCACCATACGCCCGTTCAAAAAATAATTGTTGGAGCCGTTCTTCATCTAAAAGAGAGAGAACGGTGCGGGTAACATCAATATCAAAAAACTCAGGCATATCTAAAATATTGGCGGTACCAGCGTAATAAATATCCCCCTTGTCGGTGGCAATTACTGATAAAGATTTGGTTTTATTGGCCAGAGCCAGTGAGGTTTGACGCATGAGGTGATCAAAATCATGACGGGCATCCCAAACCTGTTCTTTGGATGAGACTTCATCGGCTAAAGAAAGATTTTTTTCCTGCATAAGGTGGTCGACATAAAATCGCAAGGCCATTGAGGTGGGGATACGGCCGGCGGAAGTGTGCGGCTGTTTCAGAAAACCTTCTTTGGTGAGAAAAGCCATTTCATTTCTGATGGTGGCCGGAGAAACATGCAGAGAATGTTTTTTTTCAAGAAGTTCTGAGGAGACAGGTTCGGCTGAAGAGATATATTCATCAACTATGGCCTTGATGATCTGAATTTGGCGTTGGGTAAAGTTCATGGATCGAGGTTAGCACTAACTTATCATGAGTGCTAAATGCTGTCAAGTGGTACAATATGAACTTATGAAAGACAAGAAACAGTTTTGGTCGCTAACGGCTGTAGTTTTTTTGGCTGTCGTGATGCCGACGATTTTAAAACAAGTAAATAAGATTACCAGGACTATGGCGGGGGCAGAGGGAAGATTGGCTTCTATTAATATTGAAACTGACCGGATTTTTGGAAAAATAGTGAGACCGTTTGTAAATAATGGGGAAGCTTTGGATGAAAAAGCGATAGAACCGGACCAAATAAGATATTTGTTCATGAAATTGGGACAAAATAAGACACTCTTAATACCGCCAAATAAATCTGAGTCTTATTTGGCAGCAATAGGATGTGAATTGATTAATACGGGAATGACGGGAAAAATAAGTGGAAATACGGAAATTATTAAGATGTTTGATCGATTAGGGTCGCAAAGACTGCAGTTTTCCGGAACCGGCTCCTGGATATTTGCTACGGCCACTAAAAAAGAAAATACTTATCAAGTTATTTTGGCTAATTATGATCCCCGGGGATTACACAGCGAGGTGGTGCCGGTAAATTTTTTAAATTTAGAGCAGGGAAAGTTTGAATTTAGAAAGACTTTTTGGGGAAGTGAAACGACAACTGAAAAAATAGCTACCGATGCCGGATTAATTCAAAGAATGATTCCCATGATTCCTAATAGTGTGGTGTTTTTGGAACTGGAAGCAAAGTAATTTTAAATTTTAAGAATTGAGAGGAAGGCTTCCTGGGGGAGATCGACTTTGCCGAAGCGTTTGAGACGGGCTTTGCCTTTTTTCTGCTTTTTGAGAACTTTGTCTTTACGGGTTTGGTCACCACCAGAAAGTTTAGCGGTGACGTCTTTTCTAAAGGCCTTAACATCGGATCTGGCAACAATATGGCTGCCGATAGCGGCTTGAAGGGTAATTTCAAATTGCTGGCGGGGAATAATATTTTTGAGTTCTTCAACCAAACTTTTACCAATGTCATTAACCCGACTTTTGGGGACAATTTGGGAAAGAGCGTCGATTTTGTCACCAGCCACCAAAATATCCAGCTTGACTAATTCGGCGGCAGCAAAACCGGAAAGCTCGTAATCAAGGGTGGCAAAACCCTGAGATAAACTTTTGAGACGATCGTAAAAACGGCGAATAAGCTCAGAAAGTGGCAGGGAGTAGACAGCTTCGACAACCTGACCTAAATAGACCATGTCTAACAATTGACCACGATGCTCCTGGCAAAGCTGAATAACGCTACCGAGATAAGTTTCAGGAGTAAAAATGCGGGCCAGGATTTGAGGTTCGCGGATTTCTTTAATTTGGGAAGGATCAGGCAGGTCAGAAGCTTTGGACACGGAAATAAGCTCATTGGTAGTCAATAAAACCTGGTAGCCCACAGAGGGGGCGGCTGCAATAACGGCAATATTAAATTCCCGTTCCAGACGCTCCTGAACGATATCGGCATGGAGTAGACCAAGAAAACCAACCCGAAAGCCATTTCCCAGAGCCGGAGAAAACTCGGGAATAAATTGCAGAGAGCTGTCGGCTAATTTGAGCTTGTCAAGAGAATCACGCAAAAGGTTAATTTCGTCGCCATCAGTGGGATAAAAACTCATAAATACCACCGGTTGGAGAACTTGATAACCAGGCAAAGGAGTCACCTCTTTTTCGGATCCAACCAGTGTAACCGTATCGCCTACCTGGAGAAGTTTTAGGTCTTTAAGATTGGTAACAACAAAACCTACCTCACCAGCTTGGAGAAGTCCGGAGGAAAAGCGGGTGGGGGTAAAAAAACCAATATCAACCGCTGTAGCGACTGATCCAGCGGCTAAAAAGGCCAGTTTGTCATTGGATCTGATTTGACCATCGAGAATCCTAACCCAAGCAACCATACCAAGGTGAGAGTCGTAGTTGGAATTGAAAACCAGGGCACGTGGCGTACCATCCGGTACACCATTTGGAGGAGGAATACGGTCAACAATCGCAGTAAGTAATTCCTGGACACCCTGACCAGTTTTACCGGAAACTAATAAAATATCTTCTTTAGGTAAACCTAAAATTTCGACTATTTGGTGAAGACTGGTGTCAATATCAGCGGTGGTGACATCGATTTTATTGATAACCGGAATTATTTTTAAATTGACTTTTTTGGCTTGTTCGAAATGGGCCAGAGTTTGGGCTTGAATTCCCTGGGTGGCATCGACTAACAGAATTGCGCCTTCGCAGGCGGCAAGTGAGCGATTAACTTCATAAGAAAAGTCGACGTGCCCCGGGGTATCAATTAGATTCAAAATATATTCTTTATATAACATTCTTACCGGGGCTAATTTGATAGTGATCCCCCGCTCTCTTTCGATGGGATTACTGTCTAACAATTGGGCGTGCATGTCTCTTTTTGAGACGGTGTTGGTAACCTCAAGCAAACGGTCGGCTAAAGTTGATTTTCCATGATCGATGTGGGCAATAATGGCGAAATTTCGGATATTATCCATCTGATTGGTTTATAACCTGGGGCGGAGGCGTTTGAAAACACCCAAGAATGAAAGTAATTCTTCGACGTGAAAAAAGTAGGACATGGCGAGATAAACAATAAAACCAATAAGACCGCTGATGGCGGTCAGGAAAAATAAAGGCAGAGTGCGAGTGGTGTCAAAGACATATTGGTCCAAAAGACGCATCGGCGCCCAAAGGGCAATGGCGGTGGAAAAGCCGGTGATGAGAATTTTGGACAGAGGAGTCATAAGTTGAATAATGGAAATCTTAAGTCGGCGAAAGAGAAGGATGAGTAGAACAAAAGATTCCAAAACAGCGACAACTGACCAACCAATAGCGATACCTGCAATACCCATTTGGAAGTATAAACCAAATGTATAACTTAATAAGACATTAAGAATGGCGGCAAACAAACCTGTATAAAAAGGGGTTTTGGTATCATGCAAGGCATAAAAACTGCGAATAAGCAGCTGAATACCGGCGGAAAAAACTGCCGAAATAGCTAAGATGGCTAAAGTTTGACCGGTAACTAATGTTGCTTTCCAAGGAAGTGTCGGAGCACCGAAAGCCAGACGCACCAACTGAACACGAAGAACAATGAATAAAACACTTAAAGGGACGACTAAAAAAGCAATTTGGAGCAGAGAATCGATAAGGCTTTTTTGGAATTTTAAAAATTTGTTAGTATTGGAATAACCGGAAAGGGCGGGGAGTGAAGCTTGTCCTAAGGAAACGCCAAAAAGGGTAACCGGGAGAAAAGAAAGAGTTTTAGCCAAATTAAACAAAGTAAGGGATCCGGAAACCAGAAAAGAACTTATGACTGTCGCGGAAAACTGTTCAATTTGATCCACTGCTATAGTAAAAATCCGGGGAGGAAACAGACGAGCAACTTCTTTGACTTCGGGAAGACGAAAATTAAATGAAGTTGAAAAACGAAAACCTAGTTTGTGAGCTAACGGCAACTGAATGAGGAGATGAAATACGCTACCGATCACCATACCGATAGCTGGACCAAAAATGCCCAGATGCGGGGATAAAACTACGATGCCAATGATAATTGAAAGGTTGTAAACCACGGGGGAAATAGCAGGCAATAGAAAATGACGATTGGTCTGTAAGGTGGCGGTCAAAAAACCGGAAATGGCAAAAAAGAGTTGTGACAACAGCATTAATCGAAGGAGTTGTGACTGAATGAGAATTTGGCTAATGTCAAAACCGGGAGAGGTAAAACGGGAAAGCTGGGATGCAAAAATAAAAATTATTATAGAGAAGAAAATCAGAAATCCCAGAACCAGATTTAATATTGTGGAAGCCATTCGCCAAGCTTGGGACTCATCGTGAGCTAAACTTTTGGAAAATACCGGAATAAAGGCAGCCGAAATACTACCGGCAACAATCAGTTGGAAAACTGCATCAGGAATAATAGTGGCGGCATAAAAAGCATCCAGAAGCCCGGGGGTATGAAAAAAGAAACGAACCAAAAGCCAGGTTTTAAACAAGCCCAATATGAAGGAGAGTCCGTAGGTGATCATGATAACTACAGCGGCGGAGAGAATGGAGGACTGGCGACGAAAAAGAAAAGAAAGAGAACTTTTGAGTATGCCTTTCATGTGTGATATTATATGGCGAATATGCCCCAAACTACAGGCGCAATACGTAAACTTCGAGCTGATAAAAAAAAGGCAGCGGTAAATGTGGCAATTAGAACGGCTTATAAACAAGAGGTGACTAAGTTCAAGAAAAAGCCTACGGCTAAAGCGTTGGTGGATTTGTATTCAAAAATTGATAGAGCCGCCAAAAAAAAGGTGATTCATAAGAATAAGGCTTCAAGACTTAAATCCAGACTGTCGAAATTGGTTTCGAAGAAAAGAAGCTGATATACTTTAGGAGATGCCTGCCCGTGGAAAAATAATTAATTTGTTGCCGTCGTCGGAATTTGAAAATTCTTTTTGGGGGATGTTTCTAAAGTGGGCAATTACAGCGGGACGAAAAGTAATAATTTTGACGGAGTTGGTGGTGATTTTGGCTTTTTTGTCAAGATTTAAGCTAGATGAAGATATTAGAAGACTGAATGGTGAAATTAGTGGAAAACGGAATATCCTAGAATCTAATAAGGGATTTGAAGATAAGTATCAAGAATTGAAAGCTAAAATAGCTGCAGCAAAAGAAATAGAGAAAAAACAGTCCGGTGCTTCTGAGACATTAGAAAAAATTGCCAGCTATGTACCACTTGAGGTTAGACTGCAAAGTCTAATGATTAGTAAAAGTGTGGTCAATATGAACGGCGTTTCGATAGATGAAAAGGCTTTGAAAGAAATGATATTACGCATGGATCGAGACCAGGATTGGAGAAGTATTGAACTGGCTAATATTAATGCTCAAGAAGGAATGGGGGTAAAGTTTGTGTTAAATATTTATAAATAAATATGGCAATTGACTATAAAAACAGTTTAGGGAGATATAGAAGATATTTATCAAATTTGCAAAGCCAGCCGTTTTGGAACGCGTCGTTTTGGGTGAGTCTAACAATAATATTGTTGTTGGTAATGGTGGTGTTTTCCTTAAGACCTACTCTGATCATTATTTCGGATCTTTTGGGGAAAGTGCGTGAGCAAAAAACACTTTTGGTAAGGATTGATGACAAAATAAATTTATTAAAAGAAGCACAGATAAGCTACAATCAGACAAGTGAGGGACAGGCGGTACTAGCCAATGTTTTGCCCGGAGAACCTTTGTGGCGGGAACTAGCTGATAATTTATACCAAATAGCTACTGACAGCGGAGTTACAATAGTAAAAATAGATGTAGGTGATGTGTTAATTAAGGGAAGCAAGATTGAAACCTCCGGCGATATTAAAAAACCGAATGATAACAAAAATAAACCACCAGCAGGAGTAGAAGAGGTTACTTTTGGGTTTGATGTAGAAGGAGAGTATACACAAATAAAAGAATGTCTTTACAAAATCGAGACTGCGGGCAGAATGCTTTTGATAAATAATGCTAGAATAAATAAGAACAAAGACGGAACGTTAGGCTTAAGTCTTGAAGGATATGCAACATTTTTTAAATACCAGAAGGAGGAAAAATGAGACGCAGACAATTGGATAGAGATGTAATAATCCTTTTGTTAACGACCTTGGTCATGGTATCAACATGGGTAGGATTTGAAGTGTATCGGGCATATATAAAGACTTTTCTGCCAACAGATATCGAGCAGTTTCTAAAGCCGATAGATCCTACTATAGACAAGGCCTTTTTAGATAAACTAAACTTAAGGTACCAATGAAAACTATTCCAGTGATTGCGGGACTTCTCATAATTTTAGGAAGTATTGTAGTGGGAGTGGGAACAATGCGATATCAAACTAATAAAAGAGTGCAAGCTTACGAGAACTTTGAACCCAAACAGGTAAAAATCACCAATTTAAGCGATTCCGGATTTAGCGTCTCATGGGTTACCAATCAAGCGACTACGGGTTATGTACTGTATGGAGAAAGTGAAAAAAATTTACAGATGAAAACAGTCGATGACCGAGACAAAGACCAGAGTACCCAGCAGTCATATTTCATTCATTATGTAACCCTGTTGGGATTAAAACCAAACTCTTTATATTTCTTTAAAGTTGGGTCAAATGAACAAACTTTCGACCTGTCCGGAAGTGCATATAAAACAATTACCGGACCTTCTATTGCCGAGCAACCACCAGCAGACGCTGCTTATGGGCAAGTACTAACAGAAAACAATGACCCGGCGGAAGGGGCGATTGTATATCTGCAGGTTCCCGGAGCAGGCTTGCTGTCTACTATAACCAAGCTATACGGAGCCTGGGCTATACCGTTGTCATCAGCCAGAAGTGAGAAATTGGATAAATATATAAGTATTAATAAAGAAAAACAGATTATTTCTCTTTGGGTGGAAAGCGGATCTTTGGGAAATTCATCAGCTAATGTGTTGGGAAACATGGCGAGTCCGGTACCGACAATGATTTTAGGAAAAATTTATGATTTTTCAGTGTCTAAATTGACAAGTGGCACCATCAAGGAGTCAAAATTTGAAGGGGTAGAGATGCCAGTTCCCACAAATTTAACACTGCTCTCGCCGGCTGAGGAGGAGAGTTTAAGTACCAGTAAACCAGTAATTATTGGTAAGGCTCCCCCAGGAACTAAAATAAATATTGAGGTAAACTCGGAAACGGCAATAAAAGGAGAAGCGACAGCGGATTCTTTGGGAAACTTTACTTTTCAGGTACCGCAAAATCTACCTGAAGGCGAACATACAGTTACCATTGCGGGGATGATTGATGGGGTATTGAAAACTATTAAAAAATCGTTTGTGGTTTCGGCACAATCATCCAGCTCACCTTACTACACAGCTACTCCATCGGCCACATTGAAACCGACTCTAAAACCAACAAAGGTGCCAACACCTACGATTACCCCCAGACCAACAGTTATCGCAATGGGGCCCACGGCCACGCCTACATTGAAACCAACCGCAACTCCCAAACCAACGGTAACACCTAAATTAGTAGCCACGGTTACACCTTTGGTGACACCCGCGATTTCCCCTTCGGTGATACCTACGGTTAAACCAACAGCGACACCCAAACCAATAGCGACACCCAAACCAATAGCGACACCCAAACCAATAGCGACACCCAAACCAACGGTAGTACTTGTTCCCACTGTAACCCCAACTCCTGAAATTCCCAGATCGGGAACTCCAGGATTGACAATGGTAATGGCAATACTTGGTGCGAGTTTGATGATGGTCGGGTATACTTTGGGTAATGATAAACAGAAGAAAAAAGATGCTTCGTATCGGGTTTGACTTTGACGGGGTCTTGGCATACAGTCCGACCAGACTGCTTCGGGCACCTATATCTTTTATCAAAAGAAAATTATTGAAGAAAAAAGGGTTAAGTTTTTTTGTGCCGAAGCATGGATGGCAAATGGGAATATGGGCGGCAATTTTTGGGCCGAGTGTATTTCCTGAGAAAGGTACTTATTTGATCCCCGAGTTTACACAAAATAATGAACTTTATTTAATAACCGGCAGGTTTGATTTCTTGGAAACCAGCATGAAAACATGGCTGGCTAAGCAAAAATTAATAAGTTGTTTTAAAAACATATTTATAAATAGAGACAGACTACAACCACATGAATTTAAAAAATTGTTGATAAATGAACTTAATCTTGATTATTTTATTGAAGACAATTGGGACGCTGTAGAATATCTCTCTAAAAATTGTCCTATGACGAAAATTTTGTGGATTTATAATGTTGTGGATATGAATATAAAATATTCATATAAATTCCCACATTTGGAAAGGGCTTTAAACTATGTCAAGCAAGAAAATTCTCTTTAGTATCTCTTATTACACGCCATATGTGTCCGGATTAACTATTTGCGCACAGAGGGTAGCGGATAATATTGCTTTAGATAATGAGGTAACAGTGTTATGCATGAAACATGATAACAGCTTGGTAAATAGTGAAGTTATAAATAAGGTAAAGATTATCAGGGCGAATTCCATGTTTAAAATTGGCAAGGGATTCATATCCATTGACTGGTTATTTAAATCCTGGAGGTTGGTAAAATCTGCCGATACGGTGGTACTAAACTTACCCCAATTTGAAGGTTTTATACCGGCAATGATAGCCAAAATTTTTAATAAACGGGTGGTTTCCATATATCACTGTGAAATAGTTATGAAAAATAAGATTATGCAAACAATAATTGAGGTAGCAAATATTATTAGTCTTTGGACTGCAGATAAAATTGTGGTGTACACTCTGGATTATGCTGATAATTCTAAGTTATTAAAATATTTTAAGCACAAATGGGTAGAAATATATCCACCAATACCAAATTGACATTGGGAATCGCAGCGAGGTTAGCGGAAGAAAAAGGAGTGGAGTATTTGCTGGAGGCGATACCCTTAATTGAAGATAATATTAAAAAAGAGGTCGATTTACTAATAGCCGGACCGATAGAACCAGTGGGTGAAGAAAAATACAAGAATAAAATTATGAATCTGGTAAAACACATGGGCAATAAGGTTAAGTTTTTGGGAATTCTTGGTCAAAAAGAATTAAGAAATTTTTACGGATCGATAGATATTTTGGTTTTACCGTCCGTGAACTCGACTGAGGCGTTTGGGATGGTACAGGTAGAGGCAATGCTGCAAGGTACACCTGTGGTGGCTTCAAATTTACCCGGGGTAAGAATTCCAATTTTGAAAACAAAAATGGGTGAGTTAGCGGAGCCAAAAAATGCAAAGTCATTGTCTGAAGCAATATCAAAAGTGTACAGAAATAAGTATGTTAATACAGCAAGTAAAATATTTGATATAAATAAATCTTATGAAAAATACCGGGTTGTCATACTATCTTGAAGAATATTTAAAATCTCGACCGCCATTTTTAGGAGTAATAAGAGCCAAAGAGGCATTTTTATATCAAAAATATTTACCTTTAAGAAAACCTGTACTTGATATGGGGTGCGGGGATGGTTTTTTTACAAAATTGACGGTAGGCAAAGTAGAACTGGGTTTGGATTTGAAAAATAGTCGGATGAAAGAAGCAAATGGTGTTTATGAAAAGAAAATTGTTTATGATGGTCTGAAAATACCGCTAAAATCTGAAAGTGTAGCGACAGTGATGTGTAATAGTGTTTTGGAGCACGTGTCAGATTTGGATAAAGTCTTGAATGAAATATACAGAGTTTTAAAAAAGGGAGGAATTTTTGTAAGCCCTGTGATGGCAAAACCTTGGGAAGATTATATAATAGGAGGTATGCTGTTTGGCAGATGGTATAAAGACTGGTTGCGAAATAAACAGGAACACTGTAATTTGTTAACCAGAGATGAGTGGAGAAAAAGTTTTAAAAAGGCAGGTTTCAGATTGGTTGAGGAAACCGGTCACTTGAGTCCCAGAATGTGTAAAACCATAGAGCTGTTACATTATTGGTCTGTCCCAAATTTGATTCTATACAAACTAACTGGTAAATGGACACTAGATAATGAATATTTATTACCGATACAAAAAAATAAGCTGTTGAAAATTATGGAAACAAATGTGGATCCGAATTTGTCGGGGGGGATATTTTACGTATGGCGGAAATAATTAGACGATAGTAAAGCCACAGTCCCTTAATTTCAATATTTTGATAGTTGTTATTAAGTAATATATTGGTTAGATTACTTTTGGTGGTGCTCACAATACCTTTTTCCAAATTCCAAAATAAAAAAACCTGTGGCATAAGATACCAAAACGGATTAAGACCGTTGGGTTCGGAAAAACAAATCAGGCCATTGGGTAATAAATGTTTATATAAAATGGGTAAATATTGATTGATATCAATATGGTGGAGAATATCGGTGCCGACAATGGCGGCATATTTTTTGTTAGGAATAAAGGAATAAATTTTGGCTTTATTTAAAATGATGGTTTTTAGAATTTCCACAGATTTTCGATCTGGTTCAACCACATCGACTTTAAAACCTGCTTGTAACAAAGGTCGTGTAAGCCTTCCGGTACCAGCGCCAATTTCGAGGATAGCCATTTTTTTTGAAATATTTGTTTACTTGTCAATAATTTCTTGAATTTCCAATTGGGTATGAAAAGGGGGATGTAAGACTAAATGTTTGGGGTAAATCATATTTTTTTGAAAATTATTATTTTGGGGTGATCGTAGACGGTGAAACTTTCCTCGGCGTAGTCGTCGACTAAACTAATTCCATTCTGATTACAATATTGATTTATTTTGCTGACAAAGCCGTAATTAAAATAAGGAGGTGTCAAACAGAGTTTAATTCCTGGAATTGGCAGATTGGGACGAGAGGTAAATTCGGCAACTTTTGTAAAGCCCGAGTTGCCAGCAAAAAGATCGGCATAAAATTTTGATGTATTTGGATAGAGCTGGGGAGCAGAAGGAATACCCCCATAAAGACGATTACTGGAGAAAATTAAGTAGTCTAAATTGGAAATATCCGGGAGTTTGCTTCGATCGTAGGGAAATATCTGAATTGTTTGGTATTTTTCAGAACTAAATAGCGGTAAACAATCATCCCAATATTCGCAGGAGATTTTACTGCCGGCCGGTATATTTTGGTTTATCCAAAATGAGGCTTGAACTCGGGTATGAGGACGAGAGTAAATACTTAAAAATCCAATAATCCAAATCGCTATAAATAATAAAGTGATTAAAATAAAACGGGGTTTGAGGCGAGATACATAGTACCCGGACAGAATACAAATGGCGGGATAAAGAGGATAGAGATAACGCAGGGGTTTGGCGAACTGAGCGCCTTGGTACAGAAATAATCCAAATATCCAAAGATACAATAATCCGGTAATGGGATATTTTTTAATAATTTTAAATGATGAAAATATAGAGATAAGAAAAATTAATCCCAGAGGTAAACCCAAGCCAAAAAAGATAGTGTTAGACAGCTGGTAAAGATATGGCGTGGAGTTGATCCATTGAACTCCAGGGGGGAAATATCCCGGAACATCAAATGTCTTTAAAGTCTGCCAATTTTGGATGACTTTTTGATTTAAATAAAGTCCGTCGAATAAGTATGGGTAAAAGACACGAATAGATACTAATAAACTGACAAAAAAATACAATATATTTTTTTTGTTTAAAAATAATTTTATTAGAATAATGGGGAAAAATAAAATAGCAGATATTTTCGCTGAAACCGCTAAACCAAAGGCCAAACCAACTAAGACCGGATGTTTTATTTTAATTAATAGCAAGAGTGATAGGGTAAGAAAAAATACGAGGAAGGTGTCGACGGCGAAAAAATGAGATAGCTGGATGGGTAAAATTGCAAGAGTATAAAACAGTGTGGACAAAATTGCTGATAATTTATTTTTAAATATATTTTTTGCAATGTAAAATATAATAATTACCGTGCCGGTATCAAATAACGCCGACAAGACACGGCCGACTAATATTAAGTGTTCGTAGTTATCCAGAGAGAGAATAATGGATATAGTTTTGGTGAGAATTACCGGCCAAGTGCCGTAAACAAAAAATCCAAAACCTACGTTGTGAGGGTTAAGTAGTGAGGTTTTGGTATCAAAATAATTATTAAACTGCATGGCACTGCCGACCATGGTTAAGAAGCGCTCGTCGGGATGGAGATGAAAACCCTGATCCCAATTAAGGTCATAAAGCCTGAGAAATAAAGACAATATAACAATGGGGATTAAGATTTTGGACATATGCGCGAAACTGAATAAACTTTAAGACCTGAGGTTTGATTTTGATAGTCCGGAATTAGTGAATCAAATATTTGGCCGGGTTTAATGAATGTTTCGCGATTTGGTGATATTTCTATGTTAGTTATTGAAGTTTCATGCAGCTTTTGACATAAATTTGATAATGAAACGGAGGAATAAAGAGATATAGTTTGAGCTTCTCGTTTTTCCTGGTTGTAACCATAGGACCAAGTATAATAAGAATAACCATTGTAAATAGCATGACCGGACAATGAGGCTGGATGATATAACCAGGTACTATTAAGTATTACAGAATTATTAGGTAAGGATTGAAAATATTCTTGATCTTTATTATGATTAATAACTATAAATTTATCATTAATAATAGGAAAAAGATCTATAACACCACCTAATATAAGGAGAGGGAATAAAAATAACAGTTTGGGATAACGGAAAAGAAAATTGGCTACATAAACACCAAATATTATAAAAACAAAATTAAATAATTTGTGATTGTTTATCATATCAGGCGAAAGTTGAAATAAATTACCGATTATAAACAAACTTAGCAAAGGAAATATCATCTTTTTAGGGACAAAATAAATAGCGGGTATAATTAAAATTAATGACAGTCCGTAATTGTAAAACCAGAATTTTAGAATATTTAAAAAAGTTAAGGGTTGGTTAGCAAGAAAACCAGGAATAAATTTAGGAATTTCCGGTAACAGAAATATAGATTTATATAAAATCAACCAAGGTAAGAAACCCATGAAAGACAATGATAGTTTTAGTCTAATATGCGGATAAAACAAAAGGGCATAAAGCAAAAATACGGCAGAGATTAGGAATCCGGCTTGATTTAGAAGCAGCAATGATCCAAACAAGAATCCGATTAAATACAGATAACGGTTTTGAAGATGATATAAAATAAGAACTATTAGCAAGCAAACAGCAAAGGAAAAGGCTAAATGGCGCTGATTGGTATAGATATTTAATGTCCAAAAGGCGGTAATAAGACTACTGTTCCAAGGGCGGAAAGAAACAAAATTGGTTAGATATGGTAAATCAAATAAAGAGTAATTTTTAAAAAAATCTAAAAATGATAAAGAACCATTGAAAAGAAAGAGAATAACACCAATAAAACCTACTTTGGAACTCTTGAAAGTTTCCCGGCCAAAATAATAGATTAGAAACAACAGACTGAAAAATCCCAGGCTGCTGGGAATATTTAAAGAATAGGATAAAGGCAAGCCGAGACTTGTTAAAAACCCTATAGGGGCGTAAAAAAGAAAGTGATAACGAATTGGTTCACCGGGGAAAAGCGGGTGTTGGATAGGCCAATTTAACCCTACCGGAAAATAGCGAATTAAAGGGATAATGCTTCCAAAGTCACTATATACTTTGGCAGAGATGTAAAGATTTGAGCTGTCAGAGGAGAAGGTGCGGAACATAAGCCAAAAGGAGAAGAGAGAGATGCTGATTAGGACTAGGTAAATACGCATGAACTAATTATAATGTAAATATGTTCTGGCAGGATCTTGTGACGGTAATTTTGTGGTGGATGGTATGGATGGGTTTTGGATTTGTGGGTTGGATATGGATAAGAAATTTATTTAATAATTGGGTGGATCAGGGGTATATCTTCGGGAAGATTGCCGGAGTAATTTTGGTTTCTTTTCTGACGTGGCTTCTAGGAATGGCCAAATTAGTGCCATTTGGCGTGGGATCGATATTGTTGTCGACGATAACTGTAATTGTCTTGGGGTGGAGATGGGATAAAAAACTAAATGAAAGAAAGATAAAAATAAATTGGCTGGTGGTAGGGATAGAGGAATTAGCATTTCTGGTTTTACTGGTTGTTTGGTCGTTTGTGAAAGGGCACGAACCAAATATTAATGGATTAGAGAAGTTTATGGACTTTGGTATTATGAAAAGTATTTTGGAGAGCCGTTTCTTCCCACCGGCAGATATGTGGTTTGCAGGCAAATCAATCAATTATTATTATTTTGGTCATCTCTATGTGGCAGTTTTAACCAAAATTTCGGGAATAAATCTGGTTTATACATTTAATTTAATGCTGTCGACTTTATTTGCATTGACGGGAGTAATGGGGGGAGCAATAGCTTACAAAATTCTGACAAATTTTAAACCAGTATTCAGGGTTATCGGAGTAATTATCACCTCCTACATATTGCTGTTCGGGGGTAATTTGCATACTATTTATGCTTTTACGAAGGGATATACCGGTGATAATCCCCCACCATTTTGGCAGATTTGGGGAAAAGTACCGGATTCTTACTGGTATCCAAATGCCACCCGATTTATTCCCTTTACAATCCATGAATTTCCGGCTTATTCTTTTATTGTTTCCGATATTCATGGTCATGTATTAGACATACCAATAGTCTTACTGCTAATAGGCTTATTAATTGTTTTGTTTGTAGATAATCACGAGAAGAACAGTTTGTTTACTTTAGGATTGTTTGGATTTTCAATAGGTTGTGCTTTTATGACTAACGCGTTAGATGCCTTAGTTTATTTAGGATTGTTTGGATTATTGGGAATATTAAGTAAGGTTCACTGGAAAAAATTATTATTGACAATAATAATTATTATTTTTACAGTCCTGCCGTTTGTGACGACTTTTAAATCATTTGTGAATGGGGTAGCAGTAAATTGTCCGCCAGTGAAATTGGCCAACAGCCGATTTGGACCACTGGTTTTTGAGGAAGTCAGTAAATGCCAGAAGTCACCGATTTGGATGATGTTAATACTGTGGGGCTTGTTTGTTTACGGGGGAGTATGGCTGAGCTTACAAAGAGAGAAGAGATCGAATTTGGAGATTGGAATGCTTTGGATATCTATTTATTGCCTGGGATTAATTATTTTCCCGGAATTTTTTTATTTCCGGGATATTTATCCGATGCATTTTCGCAGCAACACCATGTTTAAGCTGGGATATCAGGTATTTATTCTGATGACATTTGTAACCGTATATACACTGACTAAAGCCATACAAAACGGTAAAAAACAAATCTGGGGAATAGTGGGAATAGTTCCGCTTCTTTATCTGGTGTTTATATATCCGAGATTTTCGATTAAGAGTTACTTTGGAGATATCCGATGGGATAATTATAAAGGATTAAATGGGGTTACGTGGATTAAAAATAATTATCCGGATAATTATGCGGTGATGAACTGGATAGCCAGAAATATCCCATCAGGAACTCAACCGGTAATATTGGAGGCTAATGGGGATTCGTATACTGATTACAATATGTTTTCGGCGTTTACGGGACTGCCTACCGTGGCAGGCTGGACAGTGCATGAGTGGTTGTGGAGAGAGGGGTATACGCCGATTGCCAATCGGGCAGAAGAGGTAAGGAAGATTTATGAAGATGGAGATATCCAAGAATCACTGGAATTCTTAAATAAATATCAGGTGAAATATATTGTAATCAGTAACTTTGAGAAAGAAAAATATCCGGGATTGAATATCTATAAAATAAACCAACTAGCCAAACCTGTGTTTACTTCCGGAGATACGACTTTATATATAGAGGTCGGAATGAAAATTGTGATTCCCAAATTGGAATCATCGGGGAATATAAAATCTTATACGGTACAGGAAGGTGACAATTTGTGGAAAATTGCAGTAGAACAATGCGGAAGCGGATATATGTGGTCAGACATAGCCGTACAAAATAATTTACAGAATCCAAGAGTAATCCATGCCGGAGATGTGCTGGAATTCAGGTGCGAGGTAAGATAAAACAAACCGACTGCGGGACTATTTAAACAGCCTAACGCTACCTTCCCAAGGTAAGAGAAACGGATTCGACTTCCGTATCCAGCTCCGAATGTGACAGAAGTTACTATTTATTTTCGAAGTTTGAGGCTATTGGGAAAGAGTTTGGTTTTATCCCTTCGGGCATTACTTCACCCTCTTTTGTGGACATCTGAAGCTGTATCTACATCCAAGTGACAGGGGGGATCGCGCAAAGTGAATTAAATATTTTTGGTTTGGGATAGGAAGGAGCGGACTTTGTCGAGATCTTTGCCGGAGCCGTCAGGAAGATCGGTGCGGGTTTTGGTGGCTACCCCCCAAGGATGAACAGTCTTAATGGCAGCAGTAATATTTTCCGGTCCCAAGCCTCCTGCCAGAATCACCGGAGTACTTACAGATCGGACTATTTCGGCACTGATGCTCCAATCGTGGGTCTCGCCGGTGACCCCCAATCTGCGGCTTTGAATATTGAAAGAATCCAAAAAAATATAATCGGCGATGTTCTCGTAACGACGGGCGATTTCTAAACTATAACGGTCAATAACAGGGATAATCTGAGCAAACTTGAAATGGGAAAACTCGTTTTTTAGCCGATAAACTGTTTTGGGAGAAAGCTTATCAGGATGGGTACCCAAATGAATTATTTGACATTGGAGATGGCTTATCTGGTCCTCTAAATCATCTACTTGGTAGGCATGGGTGGTGACAATAGAGGTAGTATCCCGGGGCAGCTGAGAAATAATGCTGTTGATTTGCTCAAGATTTAGTTCATCTAAAGAAAATCCTAAACAATCTGCACCTAAATCAGCGACAGAAAGAGCGTCTTTAATATCATTAATGCCGTGAATAATGGAAAACATAGTTTTTAGAGCAGAGATTTTTGAAAGAAGTCAAAAATAAGCTTGGAGTCTCCTCCTTTGGGGATTAAGACCCATTGATAATTATACTTCTCGCTTGCAGCAGGATTAACTAATATATTATCTTGGTTGATAGAATAACTTTGTAAAGGTATTTTTCGGGATTTGAAAAGGATTTTACCCAGGGGTAAATAATTTTGGGGGGAGAGATCGGTAATCACTGAGGATTTGACTAATCGAAATAGCTCTAAGTATTTTTTAGGCGGTTGAGAGAACAGTTTTAATTTAACGGCGGAGATTAATTGTTCCTGACGGCGAGAGCGGGCAAAATCGGTGCCTTCGGATAAATCGGCTGATTGGCGGGAACGGACGTATTTCAAAGCTGTCACTCCATCCATATGTTGCAGACCTTTTTCAAAATGGAGGTGTTCGTAGCGACATAGAGTCTGAGTGTCGCCATCGCAAGGATCATTTTCTTTTCCAAATACAGGATATTTATAATCGTCAAAAGTATTGGGAACATCTATATCGACACCACCAAGGGCGTCAATAAATCTGGTAAATAAAGAAAAGTCGACGATCACGGCGTAATGAACCGGAGTACCGCTTAGCTCAGAAACTGCAGTTTTGGACAGCAATATCCCTCCACTGGTAGCTTCTTTGGAAAAACCCAAATGATAAGCGGAGTTGACCTTGGTTTTGATCACATCCGACCAGAGATCGCGGGGGATAGAGATTAGGGTAATTTGACCATCACTGTGTCTAATAGAGGCAAATATCATAGTATCGGTCATGTCCGGACCTTCCTGGCCTTCCCCCCGAACCCCTAAAAGCAGAATATTAGTTCGACCGAGACTTCCAACCAGACTTTGGCCAAATAAATATGGAGATAAAGGACTGACTACTTTGTAACTGATAAAAATTAGAGAGATTAACAAGCCCAAGATTGCCGAAAGAAGTAAAACTCTAGCCAAAAGCAAATTAGCCAGTAATTTACGTTTAATCCGGTTGTAAAGACTTTTGAATCTGGTATTCTGCATATGTCATGAAAAACTTTTGGGAGGAGCTAAATCCAGCTCAACAACGAGCGGTCACCCATCCAACTCAGCCCTTACTCATTTTAGCAGGCGCAGGCTCAGGAAAAACTAAGGTGTTGACTTACCGTGCGGCTTATCTGATTTCCCAACATCAAATTAGACCGGAAAATTTATTATTACTTACTTTCACCAACAAGGCATCAGGGGAAATGATGAAAAGAGTAAATAAATTAATTGGGAGTGAAAATAGGGTAAATGGTGGGACGTTTCATAGTTTTTGCGTCAAAGTGTTGAGAAAATACGGCATAGAAGTTAATTTGGATCCGAATTTTGTAATTTTTGATACGGCGGACCAATTGGATACCATAAAACAGGCAATGACGGGAGTGGGGGCAGATCCAAAAAATACTAAGCCTGCGTCGGTTTTGGGAGCAATATCTTCGGCTAAGAACGAACTGATAGACGCACAAATGTATGCAAATTTTGCCCGGGGGAATTTCCAAACAACAGTGACGCGGGTATATTTGGCTTATCAGCAGTTACTGAAGAAATATCAGGCGGTCGACTTTGATGATTTACTCATGTTGACCGTTAAGTTGTTTAAAAATAGTCCGGAGTCTTTGGAAAAACTTGAAACAAGTTTTGAGCACATTTTGGTTGATGAGTATCAGGATACCAATAAAGCCCAGTATGAAATTACCAAGATGTTAGCGAATAAAAAAAGAAATTTAACGGTAGTGGGGGACGCGGCACAAGCCATCTATTCGTGGCGGGGAGCTAATTATCGAAACCTTCTACTACTCAAACAAGATTTTCCGGAATTGACGACTATAAATTTGGAACAAAATTACCGCTCGACCCAAAATATTTTGGATGCGGCATACAATGTCATCCATCATAATAAAAATCATCCAATTCTGAAGTTGTGGACAGAAAAGGGGCGAGGAGAAAAAATAACGATATTTGAGGCAAGTGACGAATCTCAAGAAGCGAATTTTATAGTGGCCAATGTTTCAGGCAATTATTCTAATTTTGCAGTTCTATATAGAACTAATGCACAATCGAGAGTCTTGGAAGAGGCGTTTTTGCATGCGGGTATTCCTTATGTATTGGTTGGAGGGGTTAGATTTTATGAACGCAAAGAAATTAAGGATTTGATTTGTTATTTAAGACTAGTTGTCAATTCAGGCGATGAGATAGCAAAAAAAAGAATAGAAAAATTGGGTAAAAGAAAATTAGCAAAATATGAGATAGAAGTAATGAAATATAATCTGGAGACGCCGACTTTGGAATTACTGGATCAAGTACTGAAAGATACAGAATATTTACTACAATTTGATGAGCTGAACGAAGAGGATGCGGCCAGATTAGAAAACATTAAAGAACTGCGAAGTGTAGCGACAGAGTATCCAATACTCGTAGATTTTTTGTCGCAGATAGCATTAACAGAAAAAGAAAGTAAACGAAGTTTAAGTAGAGATGACAGTAAGGGTGCAGTGACACTAATGACCATTCACGCTGCAAAGGGACTAGAGTTTAAGACGGTGTTTGTGGTCGGTATGGAGGAAGGATTGTTTCCCCATTCGCGAACACTGATGGATCGGGAAGAACTGGAAGAAGAGCGGCGTTTGTGTTATGTGGCTTTAACTCGGGCGATGGAAAAATTGTATCTAACTTATACCCGAAGAAGGCTGTTTTTTGGCACCCGTTCCAATAATGCCATTTCGAGGTTTTTGGGGGAAATTCCGGAACATTTGATAGAAAGTAATCAGGTGATTAAAGCATCTAAACGATTGAGTGACAATTATGGATTTGATGAAAACGGGAATTGGCAGTGGAAACCGGAGGATTAATGTCTAATGAAGTTATAATTGAAGTATGGATAGAGAAGAGTGGAATAAGAAAGTAGGACATCCGATGCAGAGCTGGGAGTGGGGGGAGTTTAGGGGAAAGAGACAACCGATTAACCGGATTGAAAACATGCTTGTAGTATGGACGAGGATTAAATATACACCGTGGTTATTTGGATATATTCCGATGGGGAAGTTGCCAAGTTATGAAGATATTAAGTTATTAAGTAATTTAGGAAAGAAGAGAAAGGCAATTGGGATAAGAATGGAGCCAAACGTCCTGAAACAAGATATTAAGATAGATGGATTGGTAATCGGGCGGCCGCTGTTTAAGAAAAAAACATATTGGTGGGATTTGACTAAAAACGAAGAGGAACTTCTCAAGGCTATGCACCCAAAGGGAAGATACAACATTAAAGTTGCCCTTAAACATGGTGTAGAAGTATGTGAAGACAATTCAGATGAAGCGTTTGAAAACTATCTAGATTTGATGTTTGAGGGGACAACCAAAAGACAGGGTATTTATTCTCATAGTCGGAATTATCATAGACAACTTTGGGATAGTTTGAAGGGTGAAATTGCTCACTTATGGATTGCGGAGTTAAACGGTAAAATATTGGCGGCGAATTTGATTTTTGAATTTAAAGATAATATTTTGCATTGCGAAAAAATTTATTATGCATACGGGGCATCGGCTTTGGAGCATAAAGAGGTCATGGCACCAACCTTGCTTCTTTGGGAAATTGCTAAGTTTTATAAATATAAAGGGATTAAAATATTTGATTTGTGGGGAGCGGAGGAAGGTAAAGGATTTTCCAGATTTAAGTCGCAGTTTGGAGCAGATTTAGTCGAAGCGATTGGTACATTTGATTTACCTATAAATAAGCCTTTGTATTGGGTTTTTAGAATAGCGGAGGAGGTAAGATGGAGAATTCTTCGGATTTTGAAGTGATTGAGGACGCCAGACAGAGTTCTGATTATGCGAAATATATCCAATCTATTGGCTGGAAAGTTATTCAAATTAATAAAATATATATTTTTTTAAAAAATATTTTTGGATTAAAAATTGCCAAGATTCAGAGAACAAAGGTAGAGATGCCGTGGAAGAAAATATTTGAAATATTAAAAAAAGAAAAAGTATTTTCTTTGAGATATGAACCAACGGATGGCAATAAACCGGTTGGATTTGGATATAGTTCTTGGCCATTAATCGGAACGAAAACTTTAAGGATTAATCTGAGACCCAGCGAGACAACTATTATTAATTCGTTTAAGAAAGACTGTCGTTACACGTTGCGTCAAGGTTTTAAACGTAATATTCAATTTTCAATAGATAAATTTGACGAGTTTTATGAAATTTGGAAGAAGGAAGCAAGAAGGAAAAGACTGTGGATACCGAGCAATAAAGAATACATAGATTTAGTTAATTGCTTTGGGGAAAAGGTTTTTTGTGTGACATATAAAGATATAGCCGGGGCGGTAATTTTAATGCATAAAAAGACCGCTTTTTACTATTATTCAGCTTGTCTACCGGAAGGCAAGCCCTTACAACTTCCCTATTTGATTGTTTGGGAAGCGATGAAGGTAGCTAAGAAAAAAGGCTGCAATATTTGGGATTTTGAGGGTATTTACGATGAGAGGTGGCCAAATATAGGCTGGAAGGGTTTTTCGCATTTTAAAAAAAGCTTTGGGGGGAAGGAAGTTCCTTTTCCCGGATCATTTCAAAAATGGCTCTGGCCATGGTAAGTGTGAGAAAATAGAATAGTGAGGAAATATTTCTTGCTAATTATTGTCTTTGCAGTGTTCGGGTGGGGAGTAGGGGTGGTACGGGCACAGACGGCAACCGGAAGTGGGGAATTGAACGAGGAGGGTCTAGCAACCATGGGAGTGGCTCGGATGGTGGAAATACAAGAGGCTGACGTGAAAGACGGGAGTATTTTATCCGCCTCAGTAAAAGGGTATGTCCTGTCTACCTTGCCCTACGATCCGCAGGTAATGGGGGTTGTTGCCCGGGACGCGGCTATAATTATTAATTTTACCGGCATACCAAACAGTGTACCGGTGATTTCCGAAGGAATTGTGTATATGTTGGTATCACCCAAGGATGGGCAGATTAAGAAAGGAGATTTACTAACCACATCGACCATACCCGGAGTGGGAGTAAAGGCAAACAAACCCGGATATGTGCTTGGGGTAGCTAAAGAGAATTCAGAGGTAACCGATCCAAACCAGATTGATAAAATCGCGGTTGATTTAAACCTGCATTATTTTAGCTCTAAATCGCCTTTCCCAGGGTCTCTCACTGATATTTTGAAAATTGCCTTATTTCCGACCAAGGAAGGGCCAACGCCGTGGTTTAAATACCTGATTGCGGCTTTGGTGGTACTACTGTCAATACTTTTGGGATTCCTGACCTTCGGTAGGACGGCTGCCAAGGGGGTAGAGGCACTAGGTCGGAACCCAGCCGCCTCTAGATTAATTTATTTGGGAATTATCTTTAACGTTACTCTGGTGGTGGTTATTGTGGGAGCCGGACTGGTAATAGGGTTTTTGATCTTAAGGCTGTAAAATAGAAGAAGTATGCCCGACCTGCCCGTGGTGATTTTGACTTTGCTGGCTGATGCAACGATTTTTATATTTGTCGGATACTACTTCTTCCGAATGCGGCAAAAAGAGATGGAAATAGACAAGCGGGAAGGGAAATTTGACCGAGATTACCATGAAATTGTGGATTCTGCTTTGGCTAAAGAGAGGAAAATTTTGGAAGATGCGACGGCTACGGCGGACCAAATAATAGCCAAGGCCAAAGAAATTAACCAAACCGTGACAACCGACATAGCTAAGGCTTTAGACTCAATGTCTTCAGAAACTCAAAAAGAAGCCCTAATAACCTCCAGGAAGTTTGGGGAGGAGTATCAAAAAATCCTGAGTGGCTTATCCAGACAATCTACCAATGATTTTGAAGCGGTATTTAAGGAAATGAAGACCGGGATGTTAACTCAAATCGAGGAATTTCAGAAATCAACTGTGCCGATATTGAAAAAAGAGGTGGAGGAATACAAGAAATTGAAGATGGAGGAGGTAGATAAAAAGGCCGTGGCAATGGCGCAAAAAGCGGCGGAGGAAATATTTAATAAGAGTCTGCCACTGGAAGACCAGCAAAATTTAGTAATAGCAGCATTAGAAAAAGCAAAAAAGGAGGGGTTGTTCGAATAGTATGGTGAAAAACGACCTGTCAAAGTTTTTTATTACCAAAACGGAAGCAACAGAGTTTGCTTCAGGTTTGTCACAAATTTCTCAGCTGGTTTACCAAACTGGATTCAATTTGGAGCAAGCGCTGACTTACCAATTTGGAATAGAAAAGAAGGATTTGCTTATACAGTTAATTAAAGAGCATGAGATAGATTGGCAAAATAACGCTGAATTATCTAAATATCTAGCACAAATGCAGGAAAGTATTGTAAAGATGCAGACCATTACGTTAACTTTGGCGTTTGTACCCAGAGAAGATACTCTGACTAAAATATCGGACTGGTTATCGCTTAATACCAACGGACAAATGACAATAGAGGTCGGGGTTGATAGGCAAATAATTGGAGGGGCAATGATTAATTTTAAAGGAAAATATTGTGACGGTTCGATTGGTTCAAAATTTGTGGAGGCTGCTTATGGATCTAACGTATAACGAAAGTTTAAAAAAAACCAAGGAGTATGGAGTTGTTTATTCGGTCAGCCATCCAATTGTGTTTATTGAGGGGTTACCAAAAGTTAAACTGGGCGAAATAATACTTTTTGAATCTGGACAAAAAGGCGAGGTGTTTGCGATTGCTAAGGGTCGGGTGGAAGCTCGGTTATTTAGCCACGAACCAATTCGTGTGGGTACTAAAGTTACCCGTACTAATACACTTATTTCGATACCGGTAGGTAAGGAACTTTTGGGACAAACGATTAATCCTTTGGGGGAATCGTTGGATGCGGCTAAAAAGTTTAAAACACCCCAAGAAAGAAGAGGTCTTGAATCAAAACCGATTGACATTTCCGGACGACACCGTCTGGCTACCCCAATGGTGACAGGAGTGACATTGGTAGACATGATGATTCCCCTAGGTCGGGGACAACGAGAATTAATAATCGGGGATCGTAAAACCGGAAAAACATCATTACTCTTGACCACTATTAAACAACAAACTTCGGAGGGAGTGGTGGCAATTTATGCTGCTATTGCCAAGCGTAAAAGTGAGATAAAAAGACTACAAATGTTTTTTGAAGAAGAAAAGATAACGGATAAAGTTATTATTGTAGCTACATCGTCCTATGACTCGCCGTCTTTGATTTATCAGACACCATACTCGGCTATGGCTATTGCCGAATATTTTCGAGACCAAGGTATACACTCCATAGTAGTATTGGATGATTTATCCACACACGCTAAGTTTTATCGGGAATTATCGCTTTTAGCACGACGGTTTCCCGGACGGGATTCGTATCCGGGAGATATTTTTTATACCCATTCAAGACTTCTGGAACGAAGTGGTAATTTTAACCACCCCAGTGTCGGTGAAGTATCAATTACCTGTTTGCCTGTTATCGAAATCGTAGAGGGGGATCTGACTGGCTATGTACCAACCAATGTGATGGGAATTACTGACGGTCATATTTATTTGGATAGCAATATTTATTACCAGGGGATGCGACCAGCAGTTAATATCCCTTTGTCGGTTACCCGCGTCGGTCGACAAACACTAGATAAGTTATCGCGGGAGATTAATAAAGATTTAACTCAGTTTTTAACCCGATATGAAAAATTAAAGAATCTGTCGCATTTTGGACAGGAACTGACCTCTGATGTAAAAAACGCCTTAAGACTGGGTGAAATTATATATAAATTTTTTAATCAGCCATATCAGGAAACTATACCTAAGGCTTTACAAATGCTGATTTTAGTAATGATTATGCAAAATGTAATAATGGATAAGCAAACTTTGCAGCAAATAAAACAAGGGATGCTCGAAGCATATACAAATGAAGATAATAAAAAATATTTTCTGGAATTAACCAGTGTAAAAGACTTGAAATATCTAAAACAAAAAATTGAGGATGACAAGCAGCGGTTATTGGCATTTGCACAGAAATGATTCAAAAGAAGGTTATTGTTGAAGAACTG
>Ga0315268_10000761_pt1 | contig 37497 bp, 23 predicted proteins | sample C1_top_MG_FD_204535 | JGI IMG/M metagenome (GOLD analysis project Ga0315268, IMG submission 204535) | Sediment microbial communities from Yellowstone Lake, YNP, Wyoming, USA - C1_top | ecosystem: Environmental > Aquatic > Freshwater > Lake > Sediment | place: USA: Wyoming | collected 2017-08-01
TCCGGCACCCGCAGTCAGCCTGGTACTGTGGGCGACCTGCCGCGCCGACCTGTCGCTGCCCATCGTGCGCGCCACGCCGATCAGTCAACCGTGGCTGGAGAGCGCGACCGGGCCCCGCCTGGTACAAATCCGCTAGTTCGCGCTCACGGATGGCCGAGCAGTTCGAGGCGCAGTCGCATCTTCACGTCGTTGTCGGTGTACAGCGCGCCGTGTTGCTGCTGCACCGGGTGGATCTCGGATCCCTCGAGCACGGCGCTGACCTGGCTCACCGTGCCGTCGCCGCGCTCGTCCTCCACCAGTGTGGCTGAGCCGAAGCGTCCGTCTCGATCGCGTTTGACGTTGATACGGATGATCGTCTTCTGGCCGTAGCCGAAGATCGAAACAACCGGCACCCGGCTGCGCGTGCCGACCTCGACCAAAAACGCGCGCGCGTCGTCGATCAATGGCAGCACCTGGTCCGGCACCCAGTGCCGATCAGCAAACAGGTCGATGGGTCTGTCGTCGGCATCAAAGACCTGCGGTTCGGTCGGCAGCAGCTGGTAGGCGGCCGGAAAGGTCGCCATCACCTCGCGCACCCGCTCCTTGCGCGCGCCGAACGGCAGCAAGCTGACGCCGCCGAGCATGACCGCCAGCGTCTTGAGCGTGCCGCGGTTGGGGCACCCCATCAGGATCAGGCGATCGACGTGGTGGCGCCCGCCCATGCGCTCGACGTAGTAGCGCGCGACCAGCCCGCCCGCGCTGTGGGCGACGATCACGAATTTGCCGTGGCTCAGGTCGACGCGCTCCTCCCAGGCCGCGATCTGCTCGCCGAGCTGGCGCGCCGCGTGGCGCAGGTCGCGCCGCCAGTCGTAGGCAAAGCCGAACAGGTTCTCGCCCGGTGTGTAGAGCAGACCGGTCTCGAGGTACTCGGAGAGCCGGTTGTAGGCATCGAGTTTGATCAACCCGGGGACCACCACCACCTCGGACACCAGGTCGCCGGGCTTGAGGTCGAGCGTATCGGGCAGTTGCAGGAACTCGGGCTTCTTCATGAATCGCTTGACGTCCGGCCACACCTGCTGGTCGCCGTCGAGCAGCGTCGAGCCCATGAAGCCGGGCACCACGACCACCGGCTGCCGACCCGCGGCCACCGATCGCGTCGGCGCGCGCCGCGGCACGGCCTGTGGCGCAGATCCCCCGCGCTCGACCAGCCGCTCGATCGAAGGACGCTCGAGCCCGGGCCGCGAATCGAGCGGCGACGCGGCGGTCGCCACTGACAGGTCGCCCTCGTCGTGGGAGGCCCGGAAGGTGACCTGGGCCGGACCGACCACGAAAGTCATGCCCGAGCGCAACTCGACCTGCTGCACCGCCTGTCCAGCCACCAGTGTGCCGTTGCGCGACCCGTTGTCGACCAGCCGGTAGCTGTCGCCCGCGCGCTCGATCCGCGCGTGCACGCGCGAGACGTTGCTGTCGTCGATGACCACGTCTGCCTCGGGGCTGCGGCCGATGGTCACCACGGTCGAGACGATCGCGATCGCGCGCGTCTCGCCGGCCAGCATCACGATCAGCTTGGCCTGCGAATGATCGGCCACCGTGCAATCAAGCCCGTCGTCCTCGAAGCCGGTCAGCGCGGTCTCTTCTTGTTGCAGGTCGCTGCTCGACGCCTGAAAGCGCAGCCGGGTGTCGCCGATCACCAGCAGGTCACCGTTGGCGAGGACCGCGCGCCGCACTCGCTTACGGTTGTGCTTGAATCCGTTGGCGCTGCCTGCGTCGTCGACCACGACCCCGGACGCCGAACAGTGCACGGTCGCGTGGCGGCGCGATACCTTGAGGTCGAGCACGACGATGTCGTTCTCGGGGCCGCGGCCGATGGCGACGCTGATCGCATCGAGCGCATAGCGGGTGGGCGGTCCGTCGGGCGGTTCGACGACCAGGGTCCCGTACTTCGCCATGAAGCACGCTCTACCAATCGCCGGCCGCGACGTCAAACCGCCGAGCAGTCGATGATCACAGGACCTGGTTGAGGCGGATCGGTACCACGACCTCGAGCTCGGTCGTCGGCCGCGGGAACGTCCAGCGCCGCATGGTCCGCTGCATCCGGGCGGCCAGCTCACGGGCGCCCTCGCCCTCACCCGAGACCGTGACGCTGCCGACGCGGCCGAGCCGATTGACGACGATGGTGGCCTCGACCGTTCCACTCAGTTCGGGGAATCGCTTGAGCACGCTGGTGTAGGTGGCCTCGAGCTGGGGTCGACGGGCAGCGACGATCCGCACCACGTCGTCAGCGGTCAGGTCGATGGGGGCCGTGTACACGGGGGCGGCGGCTGCCACCGGGGCGCCAAGATCGAGCGTCGGCGCCTTGAGCTGTTGCACAACCCAGGTGTCGACCGCATCGGCATCGGGCAACTGCACCGCATTACTGCGCATGATCGACTCGCGCTCGTTCGCCTGCGGACTGGCGGTACCCAGGTCACCGGTCGCGATCGGCGTGGTCCGCAGCTGCGGCAGGCTCGGCGCCAGCGGGGCGGCAGGCCGAGGCTGTGGTTGCGGCCGCGTTCGATTGAGCACCGGCCAGCGCACGCCATCGCCGCGACCCGGATCGAGCGCTTGCCGTACCTGTGCCACCAGCGCGCGCGCGGGCTCGGCGGCAGTGCTATCGTTGACGGCATCGGCCAGCGGCGCGGTAGCGTACACCAGCCAGTCGCGCTGCTGCCACGCCAGCGAGAGCACTCCCACACCGAACAGCGCGCACAGCGCGAGCACGGTCAGCGCCGTGTAAAGTGGTCGCTTGCCCGGCAACAGGTGGGTGCCGGTGCCCAGCGGCGCGGCATTCTCCGGCATCGCCAGCGACGGTCGCTCCCATAGCGCGGACTGCATTTTCTCGTCGAGCACGAACCAGCCACTGTTCTCGCGCACCAGCGGCGGCGACACCGCGGTCGGAGGCTGGGTCGGCTGTTCATGGACCGTATCGGGCGCCAGCATGGTGGAGAAGATCCCGGGCTGCAGCACCGCTCGCACGCGCTGTGCGCTGGCCAGCATCTGGCGCTTGCCCAGCGCCTCGGCCAAAAACGTCAGCGCGGCGTCGTCACTGATGCGGCGCCAGCTCGCCATGCCGGGGCGCCACACGTAGCTGCGCTCGTGAATGGTGCCGCGGCGCGCGCAGACCAGGATCTCGGCCCGGCTCATCGGACCGACCCGGCGCCCCTTGATCGCCGCGAACCACTGCTCGTCGTCGGCACTGCTCGCATCCAGCTCGAGCTGGTGCTTGACGCCCGAGATCTGCCGCGGCAGGTGCACGCCAGCCAGCCGATGCTCCAGTTGTGGGGGCGCGGCGACCACGGCGGCCGGTGGCCGCTCGATCGAAGTCCGGCTCGGGGACGCCAGCAACGCGGGTTCCAGCGCGAGTGCCGTCTCGGGCGGCGGCGGTCCCATCACCTCGACCACCTCACGGCATTGCTTGCAGCGGATCTTGAGGATTCGCCCCGCCACCTTGTGGTCGGGGATGGTGTAGCCGGTGCCGCACTTGTCGCAGACGAACTTCACGGTCACCTCGTCAGCGCTTGTCGCATGCGGTCGCAAGCCGGTCGCGACCCGCTGGGATCTTCAAAACCAGACCTTGTATCACATCAGATATGGTCCGACAAGCGCAGTGACGCAACGCGTCACGGATCACTCCAGTGGATCGGGAATGCCGTCGGCATCTTCGTCCTGCAGCGCAGCCAGCGACTGCTGCAGGTCGAGTCGACCGTCGCCATCGACATCGGTGTCAGCGGCGTCTGGCGTGCTGTCGCCGTCGTCGTCGGTGTCGACCAGATCCGAAGTGCCGTCGCCGTCGCTGTCGATGACCAGCAGCGGGTCGTGGCTGTCGTCGACGCTGAGCCAGCTGCTGGCTGGCGTCATCGCTGACCCCTCGAAGAGCGGAGTGCCGAGGTCGAGGTCGTGATCGCCGCGCGGTACCAGCGAAGCGGTGTTGCCGCGGCCATCGGCGAAGCGAATGCGCGCCAGCATCTTGCCCGCTGCGCTGCCACCGCCAGGACCGCTGGCCTGGACCAACGGGACGAAGCTGTCGGCCACCGGAAAGTAGCCAATGAGCAGCCGCTGAGCGGTCGGGTCGACCGCCGGCGACGCGTGCACCAGGAGACCGACGCCGCCGTCGACGATCGCTGCGACCAGCTGGATCGCGGTGGCCTGATTGCCCATGCTGCTGACGAAATCGAGCGGCACGGTCAGCTCGACCTGCCGGGTGCCCGCGGGTCGCTCGCCCGCGTGTCCGAGACCATCGCATGCTGCCGTCAGCAGCGCCGTCAGTGCGGCCGCCAACACTTGCGCACGGATCATCCTGCACTCCTCGGTCCGGCTCGACGGCGCCACGCCAGCACCAGCGCACCGAACAACAGACCGCTGCCGCTGGTCCGATCGCCTCCGGCCGCGGCGCAGCCACCACAACCGCAGCCCTCGGTCTGCGGCGTCACAACCGGCGCATCGCCCTGCGCGATACGCGGGTCAGGCCGTGGCATGACCGGTGGTGACGTCGAGTCCTCGCTGGCACAGCCGTGGCCATCGACGATCGCGTCCGGCCGGGACACCGGGCAGTCGTCGCACAGATCGCCGACTCCGTCGCGATCGTAGTCGTCCTGACCGGGGTTGACCACGAATGGGCAGTTGTCGACGATGTTCTCGATGCCATCGCCGTCGGCGTCCTCGTGCGGGGGCGCGTAGCTGTCAAAGGTCGCCGCATCGCGGCCGACCGGCCGGTCGCTCCCGGTCTGGGCGTCGCGGCCACCGGCGTCGGGCCTGGTCAGGTCGGGCAGCGCGGCGTCGAACGGCGTACCAGCGTCGGGCCGGACCACGGCCAGCGAGAACTCGTACAGCTCGTCGCTGGTGACATTGTTGTCGGCGCTGGTGGCCACCGGGGTCTGGCCGATCAGAGCGCCCCCTGCCGCGGTCTGGTAGCGCAGCACGGCCAGGTAGAGCCGGTCGGGTACACCGCCGAACTCCTCGACCAGGTTGAGCGTGCCCTCGAGCACCCCCTTGCCCGGCCGCGGCCGGGTCGCCGCCCGTGCTTCACCGGTGACGCCGACCCAGCCCGCAAAATCGTTGTCGCCCTCGTCGCACAGCGCGATGCCGCTGAAGGCGACCGTCCCGACCTTGCCAAATGGCGCCAGCTTGCTGGCGGCCGGATCGTCGGTGACCACGATGCAGCGGTCCTCGCCGGTCGGTGCAGCCTCGGTGGCGACGTAAAGCAGTTGACCGTTGAAGCTGGCCGAGAGCGACAGGCCGGCGTTCTGCGTGCGCACGTAGCCACTGTCGTCGGCCGTCCCATTGAGGACGTACCGGCGGACCGCCGTGCCGACCTGAGCGGCCGGGCAGCCGTTGACGTCGATGCGCGCACCGTTCGCGCTGCCCTGGCAGCGGTCGCAGGCATCGCCGACCTCGTCGCGATCGGAGTCATCCTGCTGCGGGTTGGCCACGCCGACACAGTTGTCGTAGCTGTCCAGCACCCCATCCGCGTCGGCGTCCGGGATGCCGGATCGGGTCACCTGCAGCACTCGCACTTCGTGGCTGCGCAGGCGCAGCGTGTAGCCTGCCGCGTTGGTCAGCGCCGCCTTGTCGACGGTGATCGGTTCGGCCGGCTTGAGGTGGTCGACCAGCACCAGGTTGCCGCTCGGAAAATCGGTGAGCTGCGCGGCCGGCGGCCACAGCTTGACGTCGGTACCGAGGCCGGCAGCGCGGCGGTAGGTAGCGACGATGAAGCGCTGACCGTGGCCGTAGCGCAGATAGACCAGCCCGTGGTCGCCGCCGGGATCGGTGTCGGAGTTGAGCCGCAGGTAGCTGTTCTTGCCGCCGCCGTAGTCATTGTAGTCGGGCGTGCGCAGGCCGGCATTGTGCTGGCGCACGTTGATCAGCCGCCTGAAGTGGTCCTTGAGTCCCTGAGCGGTGGCGGAAAGGCCGTCGAGCGGGATGCGGCCGCGCTTGACGACGACGCCGACCTCGTCGCCGTAGTAGACCAGCGGCGTGCCAGGCAACGTCATCAGCACGCCGACCGCGACCTTGAGCCGGTTGGTGTCGTTGTTGGCGAACTTGAGAAAGCGGTGCTTGTCCTGGTTGCCGAAGTAGCGCATCAGGTAGACGTCACCGTCGTCCATGATCTGGCGCAGCCGCGGATCGCGGCTGACGTAGTTATGGCCGTCGCGCAGCAGATAGTCGTTGAACGCCCCCAGCCCCCAGTCCTGGATCGCCAGCGAGTGCAAGAAACCCTCGTACCCTTCGCTGTCGTAGGCCATGTCGCTGGCGTGGTCGAAGTGGCGCGGCGCTGGCCGGTGCGACTCGGGGATGATGACCGCGTCGGGCCGCAGCGCTTTGATGTGGCGCCGCATCATCTGGAACACGCTCTGCGGGATGCAGTTGGCCAGGTCGTAGCGCCAGGCGTCGATGCCGCGGTCGGTCCACCAGTGCACCTGGTCGCTGTACAACCGCCGCACCAGCCCGCTGTTCGAGTTGAGGTCGGGAAAACTCAGGTACTCGCCCAGGTGGTGGTACGACCCGTCAGCCATGTACGAGTAGTACTCGCGCAGTGGCGACGACGCATTGGAGTTGGCCATCACGAACAGCGGGTGGTCGGTGATGGTGTGGTTGCCGACGAAGTCGAACATCAGCCTGATACCGGACTGGTGCGCCAGATCGACCAGCTGCTCGTACTGGTCGATGGTGCCGTAGTCCGGGTGCACGCCGAAGTGGCCGGTCATGCCGTAACCGTGCGGGGTGGTGCCCGGATAGGGCGGCATCAGCCACAGCGCGTTGACGCCGAGCTGCTTGATGTGATCGAATTTCTGGATCATGCCGGCAAAGTCGCCCTCGCCGTCGCCATCCGAGTCGTAGAACTCGCGCACGTAGGCCAGGTAGATGACCGCCTCGTCCTCCCAGAAACCCGGCGGCGGCTTGGCCAGGTCGCTGCCTGAGGCGTGGCCGCCGACGACGCGGATCATGGCGGTGTGCGGCCAGCCGGTGCCGACCAGGACGTGCACCAGGTAGACGCCGTCCGACGGCATGGTCGCGGTTCCGACCAGACCGCTGACACTGAAGTTCAGTGCCACCGCGTTGTGCGGATCGGGCAGCAGCTGCATGCTGCTCGCGCCCTGCGACAGCGTGGCGTCGACCACGATCTGGCCGCCCTCCTCGTCCACGACGAGTTTCGGCCGCACTGTCTCGTTGAACGACGCCGCCAGCCGCACCTCGACCGTGCTTTCGCTGCTGGCCGCGCCCTGGGTGTCGCGCACGATCAGGCCGATCTGGTAGGTGCCGGCCGCGCTGCCCCAAAAGCGCGGTACCGGTCCCGTCGTCAGCGCCACCACCGCGGCACCGGTGCAGGTCGACTGGGCGTCGTTGCCCTCCTCGTTGACGAAGCTGAAGTTATAGCTCGCCCCGCCCGGTGCGCTGATCACCCGCCAGTCGTAGCTGGCGATGCCGACCAGGTCCGGGTCGTAGCTGTCGCTGCCGTCGACGGTGACGGTCTGGCCGGCCACGCCAAAGCGCATCGGGCCAGCGTCGGCGATCGGCGCCTGGTTGTCGCGGTTGACAAAGACGTAGTTGACAAAACTGGCCGACTCGAGCCCGTCCTGGTTGCGCAGCGTCAGCCGCACCCGGTGTAGCCCCTCGGGTGGATTGTTCCAGGTGGCGGCGATGGTGCCGGCACCGCCGCTGCCGGCCGTGTACTGCACGCCCGGCAGGCTCTGCCACCCCAGCATCGTCGGGTGGATGTCGGCGCTGTAGAAGACGGCGTACGGCTGGTCGAGCTCGACCTCGATCTTGCCACTCGCAGTGTCGAGCGGCCGACCGTTTGCGCCCAGACCGGCGCTGCCCTGCACCACGACCGATGCGGTGCTGACGATGGTGGCCGCGGTCGGCGTGAACGAGTCGACGCGAAAGGCCGGCCGGTCCGGATTGACCACGGTCAGGCACGAATCGGTCGAGTACGGGCCGCAGGTACCGGGCGCCATCGGATGCGGGTCGCGAAAGTAGTTGGCCTCGGGAACCAGGTCGGGATTGTTGGTGCAATCGGTGTAGGGATGCGCGCCGTCGTTGTAGATGACGTCGAGGTTGGGCACAAAGACATAGAAGTAGTCGCCCTCGGCCAGGTCGGTCTGCCACTCGAACACCGAGCGGTCGCCGTACAGATCGCGCATCTCATGGGCGCGGCAAACCGGATTGCGGCCGCCGCGCTGGTCGAGCATGACGAACATCTTCTGCACGGTGTTGTCGTCGCGGTACTTGGTTTCGGCGCGGACGATGCGAAAGGTCAGATGCTGCAGGTAGTCCTGGCCCAACGCGGTCGACGCGATCAGCAGCGACGCCCCCAATGCGAACAGCCGGCGGATCATGGCGCCTCCCTGGCCGGCGCAGACGCTCCCACCATGCCGTCGTCGTAGTCATAGGGGTTGAGGTTGAACTTGGGATCGGCCTGCCCGATCGTCGCGATGATTTCGGCCGGCGTCCGGGGCAGATTGACGTCGCGCCAGGTGCCGATGATCGCTACCGGCGTCTGCACCGCGCACTCGCCGGTGCTGGTCAGGTTGACGACCAGGTTGGGGATCTCCTGCTTGAACAGCACGCCAGCGCTGGGCGTGTTGTCAGGATCGTCCTCGCGACCAGTACCCGTGCCGGCGTAAATCGCGGCCGCGCTGTAGTCGTACGACGTACCGTTGATGAGCACTGCCGACAGCGCGTTGGGGTCGACGACCTTGACTGCCGCGTGGTCGCTGGCATCGAGGTTCTCGGTCGCCAGGTTCTTCATCACCGTGGCAAAAGCATAGCCGGTCGACGTCACGCGCGCGTTGAGCGGGCCGCAGCCGAGCGCGGCATCGCAGCGCACCAGCTTGTAGGTCTGCGCCCGGCCGCGCGGCAGCCACAGCGTCTTCTCCCACACCCCCGGATGGTCGGTGCGCTCGCGCATCCGCAGGTTGAGGTTCTCGCCGCCCGACCAGGCGTCGGCGCAGTTTTGCCGGAATGCATCGACGATGTTGCTGAAGTTGCCGGTGATGAAGATCGCCTCGCCCGGGTGATGGCCGCGCACGCTGCCGTCCGCAGCGACGAACGAGGCTCCGACGTCGGCACGGAAGGTCACCGCGGTCAGGTCGGGGTCGCCCAGCGGCATCACCACATTGGCCGGCGTCTCGTCGACCGCCAGGATGAAGATGTAAAAGTCGTTGAGCTTGTTGCCGTCATTGATCAGGAAGGCCAGGTACGGCACCTCGTCGATCGGCGCATTCTCGATGTCGGTGTTGATGCGTGCCGGATCGACCTTCACGTCGACCAAGGCCTGGTAGATGCCGTCACCGTCGCTGTCGTCGAGCGCCACCGTGCGGTCGACCGGATTGAAATTGCCCGCCGCATCCGCGGTCAGTCCGATCGCGGGCGCGATCAGCTCACGCGGCTGCCGGTCGTCGACGATGATGCGCACCCGCTTGACGCCGTCGTCCGGCGCCGGATCGTCTGCTGCCGCGGGCAGCGTCAGCGCTGGATAGGGCGCATCCGGGCACTGCCGCAACGGGCTGAGCAGCGGGATGGTCACGGTCAAGGGGTCGCTGCTGGTCACCTCGAACGGCACCAGCGGCGAGGCCGGCTGGCCAGCGCCGTCGACCAGCCGCACGCCATAGGCCCGACGATCGATGGTCAGGTCGCCGTCGTCGCCGCGGTCGACCGTGCGATTGCGGTCGACCGCGATCGCCAGCTGCGCCGTCCATGAACCGACCGTCAGCGCCAGCTCGCGATAACCGGCACTGAAATCGCCGTTCGGGTCGACGGTGACGCGCGCGGTCAGCTGGCCAAAGCTGGCCGCTCGCGCGACGTCGTCGACGGCAAAAGTCACATCGGCGGTCTGCCGGTCGCCGGCGCCCACGAAGTTGATGGTGCCATCCAGCGGGTAGCCGTCGCGGTCGTTCACCCCGATCACGGTCAGCGTGTAGAGCTGGCCGCGCTGCTGACGCGCGGTGGTCAGCGTGATCTCGGCGTCACCGCTCAGGCTGGCATCGATGATCGGAAAATCGGTCGCCGGCAGATCGGTGAAACAGGTGATGGCGAATCGTTCGGTCTTGACCGTGGCACCGTCAATGGCACGCGAGAACGAAGCGACCACGGTGGTGGCGTTGACCGCCGTCACCGCGACGAAACCGTCGCCGACCGGAGGGTCGGTCCGATCCGAGTTCGGCGGACAGCTGCAATGCGCGAGCGCCAGCAGCAGGGCCAGCACACAACTACGGTATGCGTTCGAAGACATCGTCGACCCAGGCGAACACCGGAGTGTTCTCGAAACGCTTGTAAGTGATCTCGTCGCCGAACAGCGCGCGCAGCACGATCCGGCCGTCGCCATCGCTGTCGGCCAGCAGGCGGCAGCCGTTGTCGTTGCCCGGGTACTCCTCGCCATCGGCATATTGGCTGGGGCCGGGTATGGCGTCGGCCAGCGCAGCGCGCGAATCGTTGGGGTTTTGATCGCGGTACTGGACCGAGAACGAGGCAAACGCCTTGAACGCGATGGTCGATCCGAGCGGCACGCCGCTGATCGCGATCGAGTAGATGCCATCGCCGGCGACCCGGTCGCCGTGCGTGGCGTCGTCGTAGAGCCGCGGGTCCTCGCCGGCGAAGCCCTCGATCTCGGCCTGGCCACGCGCCGGAAAGCCGCCCAGCGTGACCGTCACCGGATTGCTCGCAATCGCCGTGGCGCCATCGGCCTCGAAACCGCTGCCGCGGATGAAGACGCCCTCGCGCTCGCGCGCCAGGGTGTCGGTCGAGATGGCGCGACCCGGTATGCCCGAGGACCCGCCAGCACCCGCGCCGAACACCGTGGCCGAACGCGATACCAGGTATTCGATCACGACGTCGACCAGCGGCGCACTGGCCACCGCGGCGAAGGTCGCGCTGGTCGTCGCAGCATTGCCGGACAGGTCCTGCACACCGCTGACTTGCAGCGTGTAGCTCTGGCCAGCGCTCTGCGCTGACGTCGTCAGCAGTACCTGGTCCTCGGCCAGCGGCGCGAAGTTGGGATTGGTGGCAGACGCCCGCAGGGAGGTCGCGGCAGAGTACTCGACCTGGCTGACCGAAAGGCCGGCGATTGCGTAGTTGCCGATCACGGCCGCCGTGGCCTCGCTCACCGGCTCGTTGAACTTGACCCAGACCAGCGTCGGCGTCACCGCGGCCGCACGCACCGTCGGCGCATCGCGTTCGCCAAACCCGGCAAAGTCGAACGTCGCCTGGGTCAGCACGTTGGGCGGCTGCGCCAGGTCCTTGATGTTGGTGACGGTCAGCGTGTAGGGCGCCTGGATCTCCTGCTGCGAGGTCCCAAGCACCACCTCCGTGCCGCCGCCGCTCAGCAGCGCCGACGAGATGGTCGGCGCAGTGCCACCCTGGCGATGCGTGATCGAAAAATTTGCGGCCACCGCGCTGGACGAGTGGATCTGCTCGCTAAAGCGCACTCGCACCCGGTTGGGCCGGGTCGCCACCACCGAGGCGATCTGCGGCGGCTGCTGGTCGACCACCTGGCAACTGGTGCCGGCGCTGGGCGCGATGAAGCTGCCACTCTGCTCGCCGCGGTCGTTGCCCAGCGCGTCGGCCACGTTGTTGACCGCCACATTGTACGCCTGGTCCGGAAACTGGTCGCCGGTCTGGACGAAGATCTGGGTCGACCGCACCGGTGCGCCCACGTACTGGACGCGCGCGACGAGCTCGTTGCTCTCGGCGCCAGTGATGACAACCACGACGTCGACCGGATTGGCCACCACCACTTCGTCGAAGCTGAGCAGCACACCGGCCGAGCACGGCGCGCGCACGTCAAGCAGGCGCGGGCCGACGCTGTCTGCGACGTCCGGGTAGACAAAGTCGTGCTCGACCCGGCCATCGTCGTAGTCGGCGCCGCTGCCAAATGGCACATCGCGCCAGGCGCCGATCACGAACACCGGCAGGTCGAGGTTCTCGCCGCCGACCACCAGTCGCTCGTCCGGGGTCTCGCGCTTGAACATCACCTCGGGCCCGGGCGTGTCGTTGCCGGTCAACGAGAGCTGGGCATTAGCGTACGAGACGCCGTCGCGGCCGAGGAGCGTGATCGGATCGATCGTCACGCCCGTGTCGTCGTTGGTTGTGCACAGGTTCTTGGTCACTGCTTCGAGCGTGGTCGGCGGATCGATGGCGCTGGCAGGCTGGCCGTGGGCGACCTTCCAGGCGTAGCTGCCGGCCGGCAGGAACAGTTCGAGCTGGTGCACCGGTTTGCCGGCCACCCGCTCGTCGCCCGGCACGAAAGCGTAGCCCTCGATACCCGCCACGTCGCTGCGGCCGTTGATGCGCAGGTCGCGGCCGTCGAGCGCGCGCGCGTAGAGCAAGGCGGTGCCGGTCAGGTAGAGCGAATCGCCGACCGGCAGGCCGCGCTGGCTACCATCGATCGACATGAAGGCGTAGTCGACCACCGCGCCCAAGCGCACACGGAACAGTGCGAGCCCCGCGAACGACGCCTCGGCCTGGGCCAGCATGTTGCCCGCCACATCGAACGGACCGTCAGCGGTCAACACGTAGTCGTCGCCCCGGCTCTGGGTGTCGGTGATCAGCAGCACCTGACGGCCGCGCTGAAACGCCGCCCACACCTTGAGCTCGCCGCTGTTGCCGACGATGTGGTAGTTGACCGCGTCCTCGGCGCTGATGCGGTCGAGGATCTCGTCGAACTCCAGCACCACCACCTGACCGGTCGACGGATCAGCCGGCCGCGCCCCTGGATTGATCTCGGTGATGGTGCTGGCAGCGGCCGCGAGCAGCGCCGGCGGTGTGCGGTCAGGTCCGATGCCGACCGCAGCGCCGGACGCGATCACGTTCTTTTCGGCGCTGGCGTCGGCGATGTGACTCGCCGCCAGCACGTAGTCGCGATCGGGCGCGACCTGCGGGATCTCGAGCGTCACACTGGCGCCGCGCACCTGCACCCGTTGCACCGGCACCTGGCCCTGTCCGTCGACGATGATCTCGAAGTTGGCGGCCAGCGACGCGGTCGCCAGATCGAGATCCTCGCTGAAGGTGGCACGCACCCGGTCAGTCGCGATGAAGGCGGCGGCCACCAGCCGCGGCCGTTCGCGGTCGTCGGTGGCGACCGTCAACGGCGGCGGACAGGGCTGGCAACTGCCGTTCTCGCGCGCCTCGGCGATACCCGATGGCGTCAGCGGCGGCAGCTCGCGAATGTCGCCCAGCTTGAGACCACCGATGGCCGGCCCACCGTCGCTGGTCGGTGGCAGCACCTCGGTGCCACCCAGATCGTCGTCGTAGCCGAGCGCGCCACCGCCCAGCTGGACATTGAGGTTGACGAAGTTCTTGTTGGTGGACTCGTCGCCAAAGCTGTCGCGCCGCACCACGATGCAGTCGGCGCTGCCCGAGGCCAGCCCGGTCAACACGTCGTCGACCTGCAGGATGCGCGCATTGCCCGGCCACTCCTCGGTGCCGGTGAACCCCTCGCCGGCCGAGCCGTCGGTGTACTTGTAGATGACGCGCAGCGTCCGCGGCAGGTCGAGGTAGCGCGAGTAGACCTTGTCGCCCGCCAGCTCGTCACCGTGGCTGCCGTCGTCGTACATCTCGGTCTGCGGGTCGTTGGGAGTCAACCGCGGTCGCAGCGCGCCCTCGACGTCGGCCACCGGTGACTGCGGATCGAGGGTGATGCCCAGAAAGACCTTGGACTCCTTGGGTGGCTGCCGGATGAACTGCGGCGCACCGTTGCCGTCCAGCGCCTGGCCCGAGACGTCGACCGTGAACAGGACGCGCAGCCGCGACGGGTCGCACACCACCGGCACCGCGATCGCAGCGGCCGCCCGGTCGCGCAGCGCCTGGTAGTCGGCGCGCGCCACACCGGCTGCGGCCAGGCCGTCGTCGCTGGCGTTGCTTCCGGCCGGTTCCAGCACCGGCGCTGCTGCGCCCTGCGGATCGGCCGCGTCGACGATGCTGCGCACCATGGAACGAAACGCCACCACGTCGGCATTGTCCGACCCGGCCGCGTTTTGCATCACCTTGGCCAGAACCTGCGGCGGCATCGAGGCCAGCAGGCCGCGCTCGAGCTCGGCACTGCGCTCGGCAGCGAGCGCGTGCGCGGTCACCCCGGCGCCAAGGGTGCCGACCTGCACCTCGAAACCGGCGCGGGCCTCGGGCACCAGCGTCTTGACCATCACGCCACCGCCCTGCACCACCAGCCGCACGTTGAACTGGTCCTGGGCCTCGGGCAATTCGAGCACGAACTCTTGGCCAACGCTCGCTGGACAGCGCGCCAGCTCGGCGCCGTCGACCGAGATCGCGCGCGCTGTCAGCTGCAGGCGCTCCAGCTTGCCGGCCAGCCGATCCGGCAGGTCGCCCAGCGTGCCCTTGAGCACGGCGCGCGGCTTGGGCGTCGGCGTGAAACCGGTGGTCGTGCACAGCGTCTCGAGGCCGCAACCGCCGATCAGCGAGAGCAGGATGGCGCAGCCGGCCATCGACCGGCGCCGCCGCAACAGAATCATGGTCTTCCTCGAACGGACGCAGTGCGCTGCAGACGAGCACGGCGCCAGCACCAGACGACCGCTGTCAGCAGCAAGAACGGCAGCCACCAGGCGCCGCCGCGCAGACGCATCCCGGCCGAGTCCGGCACCTGGACCACGTTGGGTACCGTGGGCGCGGCGGGGTCGAGCTGCAACAACAGATCCGGCGCGGCCTGCGCGCCGAGCCGGGTGGCGACGGTGGTCAGCCGCGTGACGTAGATGCGCGCGTCGCGCGATTGGTTGGCCAGTCCGAGCGCGCTCGCCAGGGTCCAGGTCGGACTGTTTTGGTTGAAGGCGACCAGACCATAACGCTGGGCCGACTCGACCACCCAGGAGAGCCGCGCGTCCGACGCCAGCGCATCGGCCAGCATGGTCTGATACTGGGCAGCGTAGATCCAGCCGTCGGGCGCGAACTCCTGCAGCGTCTGCTCCGGCTGATTGGTGGTCAGCGCGCGCTCCGGCGCCACCACGAACAGGGTCACCGGTATGTGCGCGACCGCGGTCGGCGTCAGCGCCAGCGTGCGGCTGGGGTAGACGAACTGAGCGTCGCCGTAGTCTAGGCGGACCAGCACCAGCCCGCGCTGCGCAGCCGCCGCCGCAGACGGATCGATGCGCACGGCGACGAAGTACCAGCCGGCGTCGACGTACGGCTGCACCACCGTGGCCAGCTGGGCCGGTACCGAATAGCCATGGTCGGTGAGCCAGCCGTCCAGCGCGTCGCCATTGGCGGTCGACAGCACCACGACCTCGAGCGGTTGCAACAGCACCCGCTGGACCACATAGATCGGATCCGCAGCGCCCGGGGAATCGGCCGCGGGGCCGCAGCCCTGATCCAGGGCCGGGCCCGCGCAACCGTTGTCCTCGAGCGCGGCGGTTGGCGCGTTGTTGGAGGCGCTGGGCGCAGTCAACCGGTCCAACTCGTCGACCAGCGTGCTGTCTGCCTCGCCGATGGTGGGTCGCTGCGGAACGGCGATCACCCAGGCCACCTCGCCGCTCTGCGTGACCGACAGATCGATGGCGTGAACGGCGGTGGTGCTGGCACCGTAGTGGAACAGCACCACCCGGCTCGCTTCGGGCAGCACCTCGACGCTGCCCGCAGTTGTGCCAAGGATCGGCTGCGCCCGTACCGAGGGTGCTACCGCGAATGCCGCGACCAGCGGCCACACCAGCATCGACAATTTCAATTTCATCGCATCGCCTCGATCATGGCTGCGCTGGCGAACCCCATTTGCTCTGGTCGAGCCATGGCCGTCAGCGCAACAAGGAGAGATTAGCGCGCCGGACCGCCACTGCAAAGGCCCCGCGGTAGGTCATTTGCGTGCGGTTGGCGCTGAATTTCGCTGCAGTTGCGGCGTCGACAGCTGAGGGACGGTCAGCCGGCCGGCAGTCGATTGACACTGCGCGGCGCGCCACATAGAAGTCGGCGCACAGTTCACCTCGTCACCCTGGAACCGAGGAGCACACCGATGCGAACGATGCTGACGATTGCGAGTGGCTTGCTGCTTGGAAGCGTGGCGCTGGCGGCCGACCTCAAGTTGAGCGACCCGACCGGCGACGACAACGGTCCGGGCAGCTACACCTATCCGACGGACCCAGCCTACATCAAGGGCTGCTTCGACCTGACCGGTGTCGAGATCAAGACCAAGGGCAAGGAGGTCGAGATCGCGGTCACCTTCAACAAGAACATCGAGGATCCGTGGGAGTCGGCCAAGTGGCAGGGCAACGGCTGGAGCGTGCAGATGGTGCAGCTCTACGTCGACACTGACCACAAGAAGGGGTCGGGCTTCACCGAGGCGCTGCCCGGCATGAACGTCAAGTTCGGCGCGGACGAGGGCTACGAGAAGGTCGTCATCATCTCGCCGCAGCCCACCAACAAGATGCAGCAGGAGATCGACCAGAAGGCGGCCAAGCTCAAGAGCGCGGTGGTGCTGCCCAAGAAGTATCAGGTCAAGGGCAAAACCATCGTCGCCACGGTCGCCGTCGCCGACCTGGGCACCCCGGCCGCGAGCTGGGGCGTGCAGGCGCTGGTCGGCAGCAACGAGGGCTATCCCGAGAAGAATGTCGTGTTCGCGCGCAAGGTCAACGAGATGGAGGGGCCGCACCGGTTCGGCGGGGGCTGCGACTACGAAGGCGACCCGGGCTTTCTGGATTGCCTGGCGCCGCCGGCCAAGGGCGACAAGGCCGAGGCCGATGTCCAGCACAATGCGCTCAAGGCGTACAAGTGCGGTCCCAACCCGGCCGACAATGCGCTGGCGGTGGTGCCGATGGTTTACGGAAAGTAGCAAGCGGTATAGCCTGCCTCGCTTGATGAGTCCGAAAAATCTCTTGCTCGCCGTGGCCGCGCTCGCCAATGCGGTCGCACTTCACGCCCAGACCGACGACACGGCCGCGCCGGCCGCTGATGGCGCAGTCGAACAACCGGCCGCCGAGTCGCAACCTGCGCCAGCGCAACCGGAAGCACCGCCGCCGCTGACCGCCGCGCAGCGCGCCTACGTCGAACAACTGCTCGACGAGAAACTGCGCGCCCTGCCCCCGCCGCAATTGCCCGAGATGAAGCTGGTCTGGAAAGGCGACAGCTACACCAAGTTCATGTTTCGCAACAACCAGAGCAACGGCTGCGTCACCTGGGGCAACCCGCACCCGCTGGGCGACAACTTCGCGGGCGAAAACGGCATCTGCAGCGAGCTCGGCCTGACCCTCGAGGGACACGTCTCCAAGCTGGTCGAGGTGGGCGCCCGGATCCAGTCGCGCTACGGCCAGGAATGGGCCGACTGGTGGGAAAACGGCGACCGCCGCACCGTCATGGACACCACCGGCGAGTCGCTCGGCATGAACCACGCCTCGTATCTGCAGCTGCGCGGTGTCTACGTGCAGGCGGCACCGCCGATCCCGACCGTGCGCTTCGTCCGCATCGGCCAGTCAGACCTGTCGCAATACAACGCCTTCACCGTCGGCAAGGTGCGCTACATCGACCGCTTCAACGCCGCCGGCATTTTTCTCAACGGCGACGTCTGGGGATATGCCGGCTACGAGCTGGCGCGCGTCTCCTTGCCCAAGCTCTGGGCGTCGGCCAACTGGAACACCGGCATCGACGACCCGATGATCGACAACCCGTTCTGGACGCGCGACGCGGCCTACGTCGTCAAGTTGACCGGCAGTCCGCTCGACCTGGTCGACCTGCGCTTTGTCACCAGTGCCATCCTGGACGAGGAGGCCGACGCCGACGACCCCGACGCGCTCGGCTCGACCAACCAGATCGACGCCAAGGATGGCGTGGTACAGACCAATTTCCGCTACACCAACGTGGACAGCACGCTCGAGGCCGAGGGCACCTACTTCGATTTCTGGCACCTCAAGGCGATCGTCGGCATCAGTTACCAGAAGCCGGACCCGGGTCTGGTCTTCAATGCGGTCGCGGGCAACCAGGGGTTGAGCCCGGTCGTCATGAAGGAGAGCTGGGGCTACGCCGCGGTCGCGCGCAGCGAGCTGTTCGACCCGTTCGGCATCGGGCTCGACCTCAAGCTCGAGTACTTCAACATCGGCGAGGACTGGACCGCCACCATGGGCGCCCGCCGCGAGTCGGACGTGCTGCTGACCGATGGTTTCGTCGACGGTGGCCAGCTGCCCACGCTCAACATCGCCAACGAGTTTCAGGATTTTACCGAGCCGTTCTACGAGTCGATCATCGGCTGGCACGGCGTCACCGCCCTGCTCGGCTACAGCATCTGGGACCTGACGAGCAGCCTCGAGGCCACCTACATCGACTACAACACTGATCGGCAGAATCGCAACGTCGACACCGTCTACCCCGACTTCTTGTTCACCGATGGCCAGACCGACACCGACCACTACAACTTTGCCAACACCAACGACCGCGGCCGCGACCCGCGCTCGGTCTACCACCGCAACCAGGCGCGCCACACCGTGATCGGTGCGCTCAAGGCGGCCTACAAGTTCGACCTGCTGGGCGGCGTCACGCTCAATGGCAAGGGCAAGTACATCTGGGACGTCGATCAACGCGACCAGGACCTGGGGCCAGACCCGACGGCCGACGACTACACCGGCCACCTGTTCACCGGCGGCATCGGTATCAGCGGCGTGCTGACCGAGCACCTGACCTTGGGCACCGGCTACCAGTTCGACCTGTGGCTCGAGCAACATCGCTCGGGTGACGTCGTGGCCGGGGTTGCCGACTACCCGGACTATACCACCATGAAGCACAAGATTTACGCCCAGCTCGGCTACAGCCTCGAAGGGCTGACGTTTGCGTACCGCATCGAATACCTCGACAAGAACGTGACCACGAGCAAGCCCGAGCTCGACTATCACATGCGAAACATCATTCGGTCCGTGGGTAGTGTTTCGGTGAGTTTCTAGATGGAAGCGATCGAAAACGCGCTCAAGGTCGCAGCAGACTGGGTCTGGGGGCCACCGCTGCTCATCTTGCTCTGCGGCACCCACCTGTACCTCACCGTGCGCCTGCGCTTCATCCAGCGCTACCTGATCACCGCCATCAAGATCTCGCTGCGGCGCGAGAGCGAGGGCCAGGGCGACGTCAGCCAGTTCGGCGCGCTGACCACCGCCCTCGCCGCCACCATCGGCACCGGCAACATCGTCGGCGTGGCCACGGCCGTGGCAGCCGGCGGACCGGGCGCAGTGCTCTGGATGTGGCTGACCGGTGTCTTCGGCATCGCCACCAAGTACAGCGAGGCGCTGCTCAGCGTGCACTACCGCGTCACGAACCAGAAGGGCGAGATGGCGGGCGGTCCGATGTACGTGCTCGAGCGCGGCCTCAAGCAGCGCTGGCTCGGCATCGTCTTTGCCGCGCTGACCGCGGTGGCCGCCTTTGGCATCGGCTGCATGGTACAGGCAAACTCGATCGCGACGCTGGTCGACGAGACCTTCAAGATCTCGCCCTGGATCAGCGGCGGCCTGATGACCGTGCTGACGGCCGTCGTCATCCTGGGCGGCATCAAATGGATCGCCAAGGTGTGCGAGGGGCTGGTGCCCTTTATGGCGATCTTTTACACGGTCGGCTGCGCCGTGCTGCTGATCATGCACTACGACACGATCCCGGCGACCATCGCGCTGATCTGCAAGAGCGCCTTCACTGGCCAGGCCGCGCTGGGCGGTTTTCTCGGCGCCGGCATGCGCGAGGCGATCCGCTACGGCGTGGCGCGCGGTCTGTTTAGCAACGAGTCGGGCCTGGGCAGCGCGCCGATCGTGGCCGCCGCGGCGCAGACCAAGAATCCGGTGCGGCAGGCGCTGGTGTCGTCGACCGGCACCTTCTGGGACACGGTGGTGGTCTGTCTGATGACCGGACTCGTCGTCGTCAACTCGGGCGCCTGGCAGCAGGGGCTCAGGGGCGCGGCGTTGACCAAGGCCGCGTTCGCCGACATCCCGCTGGTCGGTCCGCTGGTGCTGGTGGTCGGCCTGCTCACGTTTGTCTTCTCGACCATCCTCGGCTGGTCCTACTACGGCGAAAAGGCGGCCGAGTACCTGTTCGGCGTGCGCGCGGTGCTGCCTTACCGCGTGCTGTGGGTCAGCGCGGTGATGGCCGGCTCGGTGGCGACGCTGCCCGCGGTGTGGGCGTTTGCCGACGTCGCCAATGGTTTGATGGCGGTGCCCAACTTGATCTCGCTGATCGCGCTGTCCGGGGTACTGGTAACGCTGACCCGCCAGTACCTGTGGCAAAACAATCTCGATGCCAGTGCCGACGCCCTGCCCCAAGCTGACAGCGCAACCAAGTAGCCGGATGCTCGCTGGCTTGCTATATGACGCACTTCTCGTGCGCGACGAGAACACCACCATCGGGGGATTGGAGAGGTACTGGCATGCGTGAAGCAATGACGAGAGTTGGGTTGTTGGCAGCCGCATTGACGGTCGGTGCGGTCGGCACGGGTTGTGACGCGATCTTGGCTGCCTTATTGGGCGACACCGGAACCGACGTCTGTGCCGCGGTCGATTGCTCTGGCCACGGTAGCTGTGCAGCGGCCGACGGAGCTGCAACCTGCAGCTGCGAGACCGGCTTCAAGGCCGCTGGGCTGGCCTGCGTGGTCGACGTGCCAGCGGCAACCGTGGGCGCGGTGTTCGGCCAGGTGGTCGACGGCCGCAACAACAATCCGATCGGCAACGCCAAGATCGCATTCGAGGCGCAGACCCTGACCAGCAACGAGCAAGGCTTCTTCAACATCGAGGACATGCAGCCAAGCGACCGCGTCCTGCTCGGCGTCACCGCCGTCGGCTATGCGCGCGGCACCAAGGTGGTCGCGGTGCGGCGCGGCGCCTCGACCTACGTCAAGATCGGGCTGTTGCCGTTTGACGCCGAGACGTCATTCGATCGGGCGGCTGGCGGCACCCTGAGCGGCGCCGGCGCCAGCGTCAGCTTTCCGGCCGCGGCCTTCAGCGGCAGCGGCCAGGTCACTGCGCGGCTGTCCGTGCTCAACGCCTCCGACCAGAACCAGCTCGCTTCGTTCCCCGGCGATTTTTCGGCCGAGGGCGGCAGCATGCTCGAAAGCTTTGGTGCGCTGGCCATCGAAGTGGTCGACGACAGCGGCGCCCTGCTCAACCTGGCCACGGGCAAAAACGCGCAGATCACCATCCCGGTCAACGGCGCGCCCGACAGCGTGCCGCTCTGGTCGTTTGACGAGGACACCGGCCTGTGGAAGCAGGAAGGCACACTGACCGGCTGCAGCGACGGCACCTGCGACTCGGCCACCATCAGCCACCTGTCGTGGTGGAACTGCGACCAGGTGCTCGAAACCAGCTGTGTCAACGTCTGCATCAAGAATCCCGACGGTTCGCCGGCGCGCGGTGTCTCGATCGAGGCCAGCGGCACCGATTACCAGGGCCGCAGCTATGGCTACTCGACCGAAGACGATGGTTGCGCCTGCATCGCGGTCAAGCGCGGCGGCACGGTCTCGATCGCAGCCGTGTTCTCGGGCGGCATCGCGGGCCCGGTCTCGGTGACGGCGCCCAGCACCGCGGCCCAGTGTGGCGACGCGACCTGCCTCAATCTCGACGCGCCGCTGGTCGTTGCCACGCCCAAGTTCCAGGCCATCTTGACCTGGGGCGAGGCGCCCAGCGACCTCGACACCCACTTCACCGGCCCCTGTGATCCCGCTGACGGCACGTGCGTCAGTCGCTTCCACGTCTATTACAGCAGCGAGGGCTACCTGGCGCAGCCGCCCTGGGCGTTCCTCGACACCGACGACACGGACAGCTTTGGTCCCGAGATCCTGACGCTGACCCAGTGCATCGGCGGCGTCTACCGCTACAGCATCAAGAACTACAGCGGCACGCCGGGCTTCGAGGTTTCGGGGGCGAGCATCTTTGTGACGCTGCCGGGCGGCCAGACGCAGACCATCCCGGTGCCGACCTCGTTGCCGAACGACGTCGTCTGGGTGGTTGGCGACCTCACCTGCAGCGGCGGCACCACGCCAAGCGCGACCTGTGCCTGCACCTGGCAGACGGTCAATACGTTCGGTCCTGACGTCGACACCACGTACAATCCGTAGCAAAAAACCAGCCCGCTACAACCAGCCCTTGACCGGCAACGCAAACGCCAGATCGAACAACTTGGGCAGGTCGCCCGGCTTGCGATAGCTGGTTGCCTCGTCGACGGTGACGCGCTTGCTCTTGGCCAGGTCGTCGTCGAGAAACGCGCGCGCCAGTTGCGCTGCCAGTGTCCGGTCGCGCCACACCAGCACGGTCTCGCTGTTGAGCCGCTCGCTGCGCGGATCCAGGTTGTATGAACCGACGATGGCCACGCTTTGGTCGGCCAGCGCGAACTTGGCGTGCAGCGTGCCCTCGTCAAACGGCGCACCCTGCCACTCGTGGATCGCGACACCAGCGCCCTTGCCTGCCTGCGCCCGCACGGCCTCCTCGTCGTTGACCGCGAGCAGATCGGCGAACAGATAGCGCGACACGGCAGCCACCGCGCTGATGTCGTTGGTGGCTGGGCTGTTGGTCAGCACCACCACGCGCACCCCGCGTCGCGCTGCGTTCTTGAGATCCTCGATCATCTCGCGCGAGGGTACGAAGTAGGCATTGGCGATCAGCAATTCGCTCCTGGCCTGGGCAAACAGCCAGCGATAGCTCTGCCAGATGTAGCTCTCGTCAAAGCGCGGCCGGCTCTGCACGAAGCGCGCATCGATCGACGCGTAGGCAGGCGCCAGCGGCCGGCTGGCCAGCGCGTCGACGGCCGCAGCCAGCTCTGGCCTTGACCAGGTCGGCACCTTGACCTGACCGACCTGGTCGAGCAACGCCCGGGTCAGGCGCCAGCTGTTGTCGGGGTTGAAGGCAGCCGGTAACTTGGACTTTTGCTCTTTGCACCACTCGAAGTCGGTGTCGAAGGCCGCGGTCACGTCCTGCACGATCGGCCCGCGCAGCACCATGTCCTGGTCACGCCAGCGGTTGAGCGGCGTGCGGTCGACCCGGAAATACTCGTTGGCCACGTTGCGGCCGCCCACGATCGCCAGCGCCGCAGCCGGCTCCTCGGCGTCCACGACCCACATCTTGTCGTGAAAGCGTTTGTTGCCGCGCAGCGGGTCGGTCGGTGCCACCTCGGCCGCCACCCACTGCAGATAGAGCGCCTCGTAGCCCTCGACCGCGATGCCGTGCTGCTTGAGATCGAAATACATCCACTGCGCATGCAGGTCGAGGTTGCTGGCAGCGTCGACGATGACTCGCACGTCCAGCCCTTGCTGCCGCTTCTGCTTGAGCAGCTTGGCCACGGCCAGGCCGGTCTCGTCGCCGCTGAAGATCAGCGCCTGGATCCGGATCGACCGCCGCGCCGCCTGCAGCGACTGCAGCCGAAACGCCAGCGCTGCCTCACCGTCGGTCTGCAGCGCGGCCAGCGCACCGGTCGGGCCACCGTCGACGCCAGCGCGGAGGCGCGGCCCAAACACGTTGCGGCAGCCGATGGCGCGCTGCGGGCTGCAGCGAAAAGCAAACGCCGGATCGAGCAGATCGCTGACGTTGCCGGCGTCGGTCGCGGTTGCCGTTTGCGATTGCCGGCAACTGGCCGCTGCGATCGCGGCGGCCGCCAATGCCGCCAGGGTGGTCTGTCGAAAATGGTGCGGGACAGGGCCTGCTGTCGGGGTCGTCATCGCCCACGAGTACCAACCGGCGACGGCCCGAATCAACGGCCGCTGCGACAGGTTGACAATTTGTGCACAGCAGACATATTTTTGTTGCAATGCAGCATAGGATCATCAGCGAGGCGTATGCCGTCGGGCTGACACTGCTGGTGGCGGCGTGCGAGCCAGCGCCATTTCGCACCCTGCACTTCGACGGCGGATCCACCTTCGACGCTGCCGAAGGTGATGCCAGCACCGCTGTCGACGGCGCCGCAGCAGGCGATGCGTCGACCGGAGCCGACGCCGCAACCGGCAACGATACCGGCGCGCCCGATCGCTGGATCGCAGGGGCGACCGCGGCGCTTGGCTACAAGCTGTATGTCCCGAGTGCCGCTGGCAGCGATCCGCTGCCGCTGGTCGTCGTGCTGCACGGCTGCGCGCAGAGCGCCGATGCGCTGGCGCAGCTGACGCTGATGAACGACGTGGCCGAGCAACAGGGCTTTTACGCGCTGTATCCCGAGCAATCGGCCGCACGCGAGTCGGAGCGCTGCTGGCGCTGGTACGACGCCGCCCACCAGCACCGCGACACTGGCGAGCCGGCCGACCTGGTGGCGGTGGTGGCCAACGTGAGCAGCCGCTATCCGGTCGACCCCACGCGCATCTACGTCGCTGGCCTGTCGGCGGGCGGCGCGATGGCGGTGATCCTGGCCGCCACCTACCCCGACGTGTTCTCGGCAGTCGGCACCGCGGCCGGTCTCGAATACGGCGCCGCGGCAGCCTACGGAGGCATCTGGCAGGCCTGCCTGTACGGTGGGCCATCGCCCAACACGCAGGGCATCGCAGCCTACAATGCGATGGGCGACCAGGCGCGGCCGCTGCGGCTGATCGCTTTTCACGGTAGCGCCGACGACGTGGTCTACCCGGTGGCGCTCGACCAGCTGGTCGCGCAGTGGGCGCAGACCAACGACCTGGTCGACGATGCCACTGACAACGACAGCGTCGACGCCGTGGCCGACGCCGAGCAGGCGGGCAATGTGCCTGGCGGCCTCGACTACCGGCATCGCCAGTTCGCTGCCGCTGCGGGCCAACCCAACCTGATCGAATCCTACCTGGTCGACGGCATGGGCCACGCTTGGCCGGGCGGTGCGGCCGGCGTCGATTTCTCCGACCCGCGCGGGCCGGCAGCCAGCGCCCTGATGTGGCAGTTCTTCAGCGCTGGCCACTGACCCGCGAGCATCGGTTGACGCGCTGGCGCCGCGGCCGAAGAATGGGACCGTGGCGCGTGTGCTGATCATCGACGACGATCCCGACTTGCTCGACGTGCTCGCGCTGGCGGTGCGCGATGCGGGCAGCGAGCCAATCTGCGCCCGCGACGGCGTCGATGGACTGGCCCGCATTGCCGACTGTCAGCCGGAGGTGGTCATCTGCGACGTCAACATGCCGCGGCTCGACGGTTTTGCGCTGTGCCGCAAGCTGCGCGCGCAGGGCAACCCGGTACCGCTGATCATGCTCACCTCGCGCGATAGCGAGGTCGACGAGGCGCTCGGCCTCGAGCTGGGCGCCGACGACTACGTGCCCAAGCCGTTCAGCACGCGCGTGTTGCTCGCCCGCGTCGCCGCCCTGTTGCGGCGCGAGGCGCTGCGCAACAGCGCCGAGATCGCGGTGCCGGCGCTGCGGCTGGGCGAGCTACAGCTCGACAGCGAACGACTTGCCGTCCGCTATCGCGATCGGCCGCTCGCAGTCACCGTCACCGAGTTCAAGCTGCTCGATGCCCTCGCGCGACGACCTGGCATCGTGCAATCGCGCGACCGGCTGCTCGACCTGGCGCGCGGCGACGAGACCGTGGTCGCCGACCGCATCATCGACACCTACGTTCGCCGCCTGCGACGCAAGTTCGAGGCGGTGGATCCCGATTTCGATCGCATCGAGACCGTGATCGGCGCCGGCTATCGCTGGCGCGCGTGAGCCGAGGCGAAGTGGCCATGCGCTGGCGTCTGCGTTCAGCCCGCTGGAAGGTACTGCTGGCCACGCTGGCCGTGCTGCTTTTGCCACCGCTGATCGTGCTGCTGTCGAGCCTGAGCGACGCCAGCATCGACCACCGGATGCGCGAGCGCGCCGCGGACAGCGCGCGCCAGGTGGCAGCGCTGCTCACCAGCCCGGGCGACCGCGCACCCGCCACGGTGGCGCGCACGATCGATCGCATCGCCGCCTCCTACGGCGTACGCATCCGGGTCGTCGCCAGCGACGGGACGCTGGCGGTCGATGCCGATCGCGAGGCCGGCAACCCGTTGGTGCGCGCGTTCGGTGCATTGTTCTTTGGGCCGGATGGTGCGCCGTCGCTGGCCGCGTTCGACCAGACGCTGCCGCCGGTCGCCCTACGCGACGAGAGCGTCGCCACGATGTCCGGCAGCGGCCCCAGCGTCGATTGCCGGCAGGCCGACGACGGCCGACTGCTGGTCTGCCACGGGGCGCTTGCCGTCGACACGGCGGTCGGCCGTCGGCTGATCTACGCCCAGGAGAGCTCGCGCCGCGCCATCCGTGCGCTGTACGACGTTCGCTACCAGGTGCTCAAGCTGACGCTTTTCGCGCTGCCCTTCGCGCTGCTGCTCGGGCTGTGGCTGGGCTGGCGCGTGGTGCGGCCGGTCGAGCGGCTGCGCGCGGACGTGCTGAGACGCGCCCAGATAGCTGCGCCGAGCGCCGACCTGGATGCCAGCCGCCCGGACGAGGTGGGCGAGCTGGCCAATGCCTTCAACGCGCTGCTGGCAGCGCTGGGCGAACGCACCCGGCAAAACGAGGCGTACCTGGCCGACCTGGCGCACGAGTTCAAGAACCCGGTCGCCACACTGCGCGCCAGCGCCGAGCGGCTGGCCGAGCCGTCCATCGACCCGGCGCGGGCACAGCAGCTCTCGGCCCTGATGCTGCGCAGTTGCGGTCGGCTCGATGCACTGGTGACCGAGCTGCTCGAGCTGGCGCGCGCCGAGGCGGGTCTCCCTGGTGAGCCGCGGCAACCGGTCCAACTCAATCGGCTGGCCCGCGGTCTGGTCGAGGCGCTGCGCGCCGACGAACGGTGGCGCGGTGCGACCATCGAGCTGGTCGAGACCGCGCGCGACGTCGAGGTGCCGGGCGTGACCTCGCGCATCGAGGCCGCGCTGCGCAACGTGCTCGACAATGCGCTGTCGTTTGCCGGCGCCGGTGGCTGGGTCAAGCTGCGCATCGAGCGCGACCGCGACTGGGCGCGAATCGTGGTCAGCGACAGCGGCCCGGGAATCGCCGAGGCCGAACTGGCGCGCGTGTTCGACCGATTTTTCACCACCCGCGGTGAGCGCCGGGGAACCGGGCTCGGGCTGGCGCTGGTCAAGGCCATTGCCGAGGCGCACGGCGGCGCTGCGACCGCGGCCTCGCCCCCCGGACAGGGCGCCGAGCTTACGCTGCGGCTGCCTTTCACAGACGTTTCACAGCGCGCGCGTTGACATTTCACAACCGCTCCAAGCGCTTGCCACGCCGTTGCCCGATCCTGTCGCAAGACGGTGCCGAGGTGACGAGGTGACGCGATGGCGGCGACGACGTGGTTGGTTCTGTCCTCGACCTGCAGCGTGCTGGCGCTGGCGATGATCGCGCGCAGCGTCGAGCGCAGCGAGGGCGGCGCGAGGCTGGAGGACGAGCCCGCGACCGACGTGGCCACCAGCGCGATTCCGATCGCTCTCGGGCCTGGCCAGCTGCGCATCCTGACCTGGAACATCGCGCACGGTCGCGGCACTGCTTTTCACCAGGCATTGGTCCCGCCGGCCACCATCCGCGCCAATCTGGCCGCGATCGCCACTGTGATACAGCGCGAGCGCGCCGACGTCGTGGCGCTGCAGGAGGTCGACGGGCCGTCGGTGTGGAGTGGTCGCCTCGACCAGGCGCAGCTGCTCGCCCACGCCGCCGATCTGGCGCACGCGCTGCGCGGTGCCCACGGTCGATCGGTCGGCCCGATCGCTCTGGACTACGGTACAGCGTTGCTGTCGCGCCGGCCGCTTGGCGATCCGAGCAGCATGCGCTTTGCCAGCAGCTGGCGTGACAACAAGGGATTTGTCGTGGCCGGCATCGAGTTGCCGGGGTCCAACGGCGCGGTCGTCGACGTGGTCTCGTTGCACCTGGACTTTCTGACCCCGGCCGTGCGGCAGCGGCAGGTGCAGCGGCTGATCGCCGAGCTGCGCGGCCGCGGACGGCCGCTCATCGTGGTCGGCGACTTCAACTGCGGTCTGCGCGAGCGTGGCACGCTGGCGGCGCTGGTCGACGGACTGGCGCTGCAACCCTATTCCGGTCGCGGTCAGCCGACGTTTCCGACCGCCAATCCGCGCCGCCGCATCGACTGGATACTGGTCTCGCCCGAGCTCGAGATCGTCGGGTACCGCACGTTGACGGACGCGCTGTCGGACCACCGAGCGGTGGTCGCCGACATCGCGATCAAGGGTTTTGTTGACATCCAACGGAGGGAGCCATGAACACGGTTGCGACGCTGCTCAATCTTGCCTGTGGACGTCCAGCGCTGGATGACGACGACAGCCATGCGCGGCGCTTGCAGATCGTCATCGGCGGTCTGCTGGCCGCGATCGCGCTGGCCAGCGTGTGGGGGCTGGCGGCCGGCTGTCGCGTGCTGCCGGTCGCCATCTCCAACCTGTACAAACTGCCGATGGTGGTGCTGCTGTCGACGCTGGGCGCGGTGCCAGCCGGCTTGCTGGCGTGGAAACTGACCGGCGCCCAGTATCGCGCCACCGACCTGCTCGCCAATTTCACCTCGGGCGTACTCAGCGGCACGCTCGTGCTGGCGGTGCTGTCGCCCATCCTGGCGCTTTACTACCACTCGAGCGCGTGGGCCGGCCCGATGCTGGCGCTCGGCTCGGTTTTCGTCGCGTTGTTTGTCGGTTCGCTGATCTTCGTGCGCGGGGTCGGCCGCCGCGTCGGTGCGAATTGGAAGAGCTGGTCGGTGGTGCTGCCGGTGGTGGTGACGATCGTGATGCAGCTGGCAACGTTGCTGCAGCTGATCGCGATCGCCTCGCCCATCCTGCCCGAGGTCACGGTGTTCGACGGCGGCCTGGATCGCGTGGTCGGCGGCGCCGTGCAGCAGATCACCCACTGATCGAAAGCCGGAGGAGACCATGCTGACCTTCGCCATTGCAGTCACGCTGGCCATGGCCGGACCGACGCCGGCGGTCTGTCTGGACAGCAGCTGCCCGACCAGTCCGCTGCAGCCCATGGCCGTCGAGCACCGCGGCCACTGCGAGAAGGACGGCATCCGCTGGCGCACCGAGATCGCGCTCGCCAGCGACACCGTGCACAACGGCGAGAGCTACCGGATCGCGCTGGCAACGCCGCTGGCGGCCGACGCGTTGCAGCTGGGCGGTCAGCAGGCGCTGGTCGCGCCGGTGTTCGACGACGGCCATCGGATCGTCGCCCTGGTCGTCGCCGGCGAAGCGATCGCGCCGCTGCGCGTGCACCGTGGGCGCGCGATCAGCGCGCTGCAGTTGCAGAGCGAGCAGCCGACACCCTGTCGCACCGGTCGTGCGACGTTACAGCCGCCCTGGGTGGTCACACCAGCAGTGCAAAAGCTGACGCTCGACGACACCGGCGACCTCCAGTTCGAACCGGGCGCCGCCCATGGCATCGAACGGCACGTGCCGTTCTGGCTTGCGGCGTCGCTGACCGAGGCGATGCGCGAGCAGGCCGACGACGCACTCGCCAACCACGGCTTGCCGCAGTTCGACCAGCCCATCTACGCGGTGGCCGACGCGTCGATCGTCGCCGCCGGCGGCCTGGCCGGCGAGTTCGTGTCGGTGGCGGCCCATCGCCAGCTGGTGGCGATTGGTGCGACCGCCGGTAGTGCGCTCATCGCGATCGGCCTGGTCTGGTTTTACCGTCGCTGCGCCAACCAGGCCCAGCGGGACCAGCAACGCGCCAAGGTCGACGCCGAGCTCAAGCGCATCGATGACGAGTTGCTCCAACTCGACCGGACATTGACCGCGGTCGCCGACGCTGACCTCGCCAAAAACAGGTAGCGCGCGCGAGCCTCGCGCCGTAGGCTGGCGGCAACAAACCCGGGAGGCGTTCATGCCGAATGCGTTTGTAGCCGGTGCCGCCAACCCGATCGGCCACGCCGTCGTGGAGTACCTGGCGTCCCGCGGGGTGACCACGGTTGCCCACATCGACGTCGAAGTCGCGCAACGCGCGACCTGGCAGAAGAAGTTCTCCTACCCGAGCGTGCGCTGCGACGCCTCGCGCTGGGATGTGGCGCCGCTGACCAATTTGATGGCCCAGCTCAAGCCAACGCACATCTTTGCCGCCCTCACCGTCGGCTGGACCATGGCGCAGCGACTCGAGAAGAGCGGCATCCCAGCTGGCAATTACGAGGTGCACGACTACAAGAAGACCGAGATGCTGATCGACGCCATGGTGCGTGCGCGCCAGGACGCGCACATCGTCTACGTGTCGACGTTTGGCGCCAGCTCCGTCGCGAGCGGCGAGTTCGAAAAGGTGCGCGGCCAGGCCGAGCAAAAGATTCGCACCCTGGGTTGCCCTTGCACCATCGTACGGCCGCCGGCCGTGGTCGACGACGGTCCTGACCGGCCGAAATTTTCTCTCGACCAGGCCTACGGGCTCGCCTCGAATCTTTTGTTGCTGCCGTTGCGCTTTCTCGGCGCGCGCTCCTGGGCCAACCGGCGGCGCGGGATCGCCGCCTCGCAGCTAGCCAGCGCCATGGTGGAGCTCGCATTTTCGGCGGAACGCGGTTGCCGCGTCGCCGAGGGCGACCAGCTGCGCGGTTGACGTCTCTTCAGTACTCGCGCGCCTCGAGCGATTCGGCACCGCGCGCAGTGGCGACCCGGCAGACCAGTGCGGCCACGACGATCGATCCACCGTAACCAAGTACGCTGGCAATCCAGACCAAGCGCACCGGCGGGACGTGGTATTCCAGTGCCATCAACAGCCGCCAGGTCGGGTAGGCCTGCAGCGCAATCAGCGTGAACAGGACCACCAGCGCCGCTGCCATGAACAGCAGTCCGCCAAACGATGCGGCCACCTTGGCGGCATTCTCCGCCTTGAAATCGGGCATCACTGAACCGATGCCGGCCGCCAGCGCACAGATGGCAATGCCAGCCAGTGCAGCGTCGACGATCGCGATGCCCATGATCAGCGAGTCCGTGCGCAGCAGCAGGTTGGAGGCCACCGCCAGCACCTCACCGAACACCAGCACCGGAAGCGCGCCGCCGATCCACTTGGCACGCACCAGTTCGGCCGCGCTGGTTGGCGATGTGCGCAGGATCCAGATCCCACGCCCCTCGGCGGACAGCGACGGAAAAACGAAACGCGCGGCGACTGCGGACTGCACGAACCCGGTCATGCCGATGTTGAGAAATGCGACCGCATTGCGATAATTGCGGGTGTCGAATTGCAACACCTCGAACGGCAGCGCATGGATGCTGAACAGGTAGATGGCGACCAGCGCCAGCAACAGCACCAGCTGGCTCCACTGCGTGGCGTCGCGCACCAGCACCTTGGCGTCCTTGGCCAACACCGCGCCGCCAGCCCGGCCGAGCAACCGCGACGCCCACCGCTGCAGCTGTGCGCCGCGCAGCCCATGCAGACGAGCCGGCCTGCCCTCCTGTGAGCGCGACCAGCCACCCAGGTAGAGCGCTGATGTGATCCAGGCGGCCAGCACGGTGAATGCTGCGGCCCAGAGCACCACGAAGCCTGCGGCCGGCAATCCGGCCATGACGTCGCCGCGCATGGCCGGCGTCAGCGCCTTGCCAACCCAGGTCGACGGCAACCACTCCGACTGCGGTACGGCGAGCGAGCCTAGAAACTGCGCGACGCCGATAAAGCCCTCGGGGTTGGCCAGCCGCTCGGGCCGCAGCATGCGAAACAGGATCCAGGCGCCGCCGAGGAACACCGCGGTGACGATGATGAACAGATCGCGCGCCGCGCGCGCCGGAAAGATGTTGACCAGGCTGGTCGTCACCACGACGCCCAGCGCGGCCGGAATGAACAGAAAACCAATCCAGGTCAGTGCCGCAATTCCATAGAAGCCGAGCGGCGAGCCATGCACCGTACCGTAGGCCAGGATCACCGGCACGCCGAAGAGCACCACCATCCACGACGAGGTGACCAGGTTCTCGAAGAACTTGGCGTAGAACAACCGCAGCCGGGAGACGGGTGCAGCGTTGACCAGCATCAGCTCGGCCGACAGGTAGTAGGTCGCCAGCGAGGTGACGATGTTGGAGAGCAGCAAGATGCCCAGAAACGAGACCAGCAGCAGCAGCAACAGACGATCGACCAGGTAGGGACCGAGCAGCTCGACGTTGTACAGGATGCCGAGCAGCCGTTGCAGGCCATAGTAGAGCCCGACCCAGACACCGAGCACGAACACGCTGGCGCCGATCACCTTGCCGCGGCCGCGCCGATCCAGCCGCTGCGCCTGATTGAGCAGGCCGCGCAAGCGCGGGTAGAGCAGCGAGGCCGTTGCGCTCACTGGGTCTCCTTGGACGACTCGGGGCGGCCGTCTGGCAAAAGAACGGCATCGAGCAGTGCACTGGCGTCGTCTGCTGCCGAACGCGAGCTGTCCACACTTTCCTGCGTCAGTGTGAAGAAGACCGATTCGAGATCGCCGTCGTTGCGCGCGCGTCCGCGCAGCTCGTCGAGGGTGCCGATCGCCACCAGCTTGCCGTGCGACAGGATGCCGATACGGTCGCACACCTCCTGGGCCGTGGCCAGGCTGTGGGTCGACAGGAAGACCGTGCGCCGGCGCGCAGCATACGCGCTGAACACCTGTTTGAGCAGGCGCGTGCCCTGCGGGTCGAGGCCGACGGTCGGCTCGTCGATGACCAGCGCGCGCGGGTCGTGGACAAACGCACCAGCCATCACCAGCCGCTGTTTCATGCCGTGGCTGTAGCCCTCGATCAATTCGTCGCCCCAGTCCCCGAGCTGAAACAACCGCAACAGCTCCTCGCTGGCGCGGCGCCCGCGCTCGTCGGGCACGCCGTACAGCCCGCACATGAAGCTGAGAAATTCGCGTCCGGTCAGCTTCTCGTACAAGAACGGTCGATCCGGCACCACGCCCAGTCTCTGCTTGGCGGCGATCGCCTGTTTCTGCACACTGAGGCCGTCGATCCGGATCTCGCCCGAGGTCGGCTTGATCAGCCCGGCGATGGCCTTGATGGTGGTGGTCTTGCCAGCGCCGTTGGGTCCGAGAAAGCCGAAGATCTCGCCGTCCTCGACCCGCAGCGACAGATCGTCGACGGCGACGAACTTGCCGTAGCGCTTGCACAGATGATCGATCTCGATCATGGACGTTCCTCCTCCGAGCGCTCGAGCTGCTTGATGCTCACTCGCAGGGTGCCGACCAGCCGCAGGATGTCGACCTGGCGCTCGAGCCCGCCAAGGATGAAGCGGACGTGGCTGGCGTCGGCCGGCAGCTGGCCAAAGGTTGGATCGACGGCGACCCAGCTGCCGAGCCAGACCTCGGGCCAGGCGTGGTAGTACATCGCGGCGCCGCTGCCGGTGGGGTCAGCGTAGACGACGCCAGCCGCCATGCGGGTCGGGATCCCGGCCGCGCGCGCAAGCGCCGTGTACAGCACGGTGTGCTCGTTGCAGTCGCCCGCCATCACCGCCAGTACCTCGATCGCGCTGGGCACGCCGGCGCTGTTCTCTTTGCGCAAACGGCTGTGCACCCAGTCGGCGATCTTGCGCGCCGCGACCGCCGGGTTGCGCTCGCTGCCGACGATTCGATTGGCCAGCGTCTTGATCTTGGGATCGTCGGACTGCACCAGCGCCTCGGGCCGCAGCGCCTCGGCCAGCTCGGCCGGCGCGCCGGTCGGTTCGAATGGCAGCGCATAGGGCGCGCTTGTCGGGTACGGCGGCGCCTCGATCGTCACCTCGTCACCCTGGCGCGACTGCCGTCCGCCCTCGAGCGCGGCAAAACTCGAGACGTCGGTGCCGCTCAGGCGCAGCACCAGCCGCCGCACCCGCGTCGGATCATCGATCTCGCCGTCGACCGGCACCGCTGCCGCAAAGACCAGATCGGGCACGCTCTCGGCGTCGTCGGGCAGCGCCATCGCCTGCTCGCGCGGCTCGGCCTCCATGCGAAAGCCCATGAAGCTCTCTTCGCGCAGGGTGTTACCGGCGCGATCGATCCAGGCCTCGGTCTTGATCGAGCCGCGCATGATCTCGGAGATGTGCCAGCCGTCGGCGGTGCGCTCCTCGACCAGCACCTCGATCGGCTCGGCACTGCGCAACAGCGGATTGTAGATGTCGAGCTTGAGCGCGCTGCCTGGCGCCGGATCGCGGGCCGCGACATAGCTGCGCAACAGCGCCGGCACCAGCACGGGTTGCTCGAGCGCAAAGGTCTCGCGCCGGATCTGGCCGCCGGTGGTGATCTCGACCTCGAGCGCGTCGCCTTGCACCACTGCCCGCGCCTTGATCTTGGCCAGGCCAGCGTCGACCCGGGTCACAAACGCCACCAGGTGCCAGCCGGCGTCGACGTCGGTCTCGCTCTCCAGCGCCAGCCGCTGCACGCGCCCCTGCGCCTTGAACTGCCAGTAGGCGCGCTCGTAGAAACGCGCTCCGCCCTCGGCGCGCTCGCTGCGCCAGTTCTCCGAAAAACCGATCTTGCGGCCCTGGTAGTAGATGCCGTAGCTGCGGGCGGCGGGGTCGGTCGTTGGCGGCGGCACGTTCGCCGCGTCGAAGGCGTACTCGGGGCCAGTCCCACGCACCTGCAATGCGGCGGCGACCAACCAGCCCGCGACGATCAATACCCCGACCACGTGGTGCAACACACGCCAGGGTTTACCGCGATCCGTCGTCACCTGAGCTCCAGCGGCGATTGTGCGCCGTCCGAACCGTCGTGCATATCACGTACCGCGGAAGCGGCTGCGGTCAATTTGCGCGCCGGTCAGCCCGTGCGCGCTGCGCGCCTGATCGCCTGCGGTTCCGGCTGCTCCAATCATTGCTCAATTTGCGCAGGTGGGCAGGTCGGACGATGGCAGGGTTTCTGCGGGTGGCGGGCCAGGGAGATCGACGCGAAGGCGCGATACGACAATGCCCAAGTTGCGGCGCGCATGGACTCATTGACTTGACATCCCGCCACACCTGAGCGACGTACCAGACGCACTCTCCGCGTCGAGGTGACCGTGGCTCAGATCCGATTCGTGGGGGTTCGCAAGGCCTTTGGCGACGTCGTCATCGTAAAAAACCTGGACCTCGACGTGGCCGACGGCGAGTTCGTGGTGCTGGTCGGCCCCTCGGGCTGCGGCAAGTCGACCATCCTGCGCATGATCGCCGGCCTCGAGTCGATCACGGCCGGCGACGTCTACATCGGCGACCGCCGCGTCAACGACGTACCCCCCAAGGACCGCGACATCGCGATGGTCTTTCAGAGCTACGCGCTCTACCCGCACCTGACCGTGCGCGACAACATCGGCTTTGGCCTGGCCGTGCGCAAGACGCCGCCAGCCGAGATCAAGCAGAAGGTCGACGAGGTGGCGGCCCGGCTCGGGCTGACCCCGTTGCTCGACCGCAAACCGCGCCAGCTGTCGGGTGGCCAGCGCCAGCGCGTGGCCATGGGCCGCGCCATCGTACGCCGGCCCCGGGCCTTCCTGTTCGACGAACCGCTATCCAACCTCGATGCCAAGCTGCGCTCGGACGTGCGCGCCGACCTGGCGCGCCTGCGGCGCCAACTCGGCACCACCACCGTCTACGTCACCCACGACCAGGTCGAGGCCATGACTCTGGCTGACCGCGTGGTGGTGCTCGAGGGTGGCGTGGTGCAGCAGATCGGTGCACCGCTCGAGGTCTATGCCCGGCCAAACAATGTCTTCGTCGCCGGTTTCCTCGGCACACCGACCATGAACTTCATCGCGGTCAAGGTCGACGCTGGCACCCTCCAGCTCGACGACGGTCGCAGCCTCAAGCTGACAGCACCACCGAATACCGCCACCCTCGGCGTGCGGCCGCAGTCACTGGTGGTCGGCACCGACGGCATCCTGTTCGGCGAGGTCGAGGTCGACGTGGTCGAGCGGCTGGGCGCCGAGTCGTTTGCGCTGTGCCGCGGCGGCAAGCAGCCGCTGACCGCACTGATGCGCGCCGACCATCAGGTCAAGCCAGGCCACGCCGCGCCGCTGGCCATCACCGGTGACGCCATCCACTTCTTCGACGCGCAGGGCGTGCGCATCGAGGCGCACACGTGATCGCGTCGCTGCTCGCGCTGTCATTGCTCCTCGCTGGCGCAACCGAGGACGCCGGAGAGAACGCCGGTCTCAAAGGCCAGACCGCACCCGAGGTCATCCTCTGGCACGCCTACCGCGGCACCGAGCGCGAGGCGCTGGAGCAGATCGTCGCCGATTTCAACCAGCAGCACAGCGACGTGCACATCGCGCTGCTGTCCATCCCGTACGACGCTCTCGTCGACAAGATCACGGCTGCCATCCCGCGCGGCCGCGGGCCGGACCTGTTTATCTCGGCCCACGACACCATCGGCGACTGGGTCGAGGCCGGCTTGCTCGAACCGCTGGACGACCGCGCCGGACCGCAGCTGCTCAAGGAGTTCTTCGACCAGACCGTGCCACCGCTGCTCTATAAAAATCGGTTGTATGGCCTGCCGCTGGCGTTCAAGAGCTGCGCACTCTTCTACAATCCCGACGTCGTCAAGAAGGTGCCGACCAGCACCGACGAGATGCTGGCCGTCGCCCGCCAGGTGACCAACGCCGACCAGGGTATCTATGGCATCGTCTACGAGACGGCCCTGCTCTACTTTCACGCACCCGTGCTGTTCGGCTTTGGCGGCTGGCTGTTCGACGACGCTGGCGTACCTCAGCTCGACAACCAAAAAAACGTCGACGGTGCGCTGTTCGCGCAGCAGCTGGTGCAAAAAGAAAAAGTGACACCGCGCGAGGTCAACGGCCCGCTGGTCGCTGCGCTGGTCAACCAGGGCAAGTACGCATTCGCCATCAACGGTCCCTGGATGCTGGGCGACCTGGACGCCAAGGCGCCGTTCGCCGTAGCCAAGCTGCCCATGGTCAGCGCGACTGGCCAGCCGCTGCGACCGTTCTTGTCGACCGAGGCGGTGATGCTGTCGGCGCGCGGCAGCCACAAGGAACTGGCCTTCGCCGTGGCGCAGGCGCTGACCGCCACCGCGGCTGCTCGCACGCGTCTGCTGGTCGGCAAGCAGCCGGTGGCGACGCGCGCAGCCTGGCGTGGCGTCGAGGACAAGACCGACAAGAACCTGCTCGCCTTCAAGGCGCAGCTGCCCGACACCGTGGCCACGCCCAACACGCCGGCCATGAAGGCGACCTGGTCGCAGTTCGACATCGCGCTCAACCGCACCATCAACGGCAACGAGGACCCCAAGGTCGCGCTTGCCGACGCCCAGCGCAAGGTGCTCAGCCTGCTCAACGTCGACGAGAGACAGGCGCAGCAGAAGCCAACCCAGACCCCGGCGATCGTGCTGCTGATCAGCCTGGGCGCAGCGCTGCTGCTGCTGATCGTCTTCAAGCTGTGGCGCTACGGCCGGCGCCGGCTCTGGCGCGAGATGGTCGAGTCGCGCGCTGCATACGCCTATGCGGCGCCTGCGCTGCTGGCCATGGCCGCGCTGGTGCTGACGCCGTTCTTCTTCGGCGTGGGCATGGGCTTCTACAAGCACGAGTGGGGCAAGTACTCGTTTATCGGCCTCGCCAACTACGTCGAGATCCTGGGCAGCGCCAACTCGCGTTTCTGGTTCACGCTGCTGATCACGGTCATCTGGACCACGCTCAACGTGGTGCTGCACCTGTGCATCGGCATGGCGCTGGCGCTGCTGCTCAACCGGCCTACCCTGCGCGGCAAGGCCGTCTATCGCGTGCTGCTGATCGTGCCGTGGGCAGTCCCGACTTACATCACCGCGCTCATCTGGA
>Ga0315268_10000762_pt1 | contig 37493 bp, 33 predicted proteins | sample C1_top_MG_FD_204535 | JGI IMG/M metagenome (GOLD analysis project Ga0315268, IMG submission 204535) | Sediment microbial communities from Yellowstone Lake, YNP, Wyoming, USA - C1_top | ecosystem: Environmental > Aquatic > Freshwater > Lake > Sediment | place: USA: Wyoming | collected 2017-08-01
TATATTGATTAGCTTTGTTTGGTGAAGTCGAAATAATTGCGCAGCTCACCCCAACGTCGGGTTTATGGCGTGCTCCCTTTACTCAATACACCCAATAACAACCTTCCTTTTTCAGTCAGCCGATATTTTTGCAGGCGACTATTGGGTTTGTCTGGAATAGTCCGTTCCAGCAATTCATCCTCCAGCAATTTATCCAGATAGTTGCGCTGAAAAGTCTCACGATGCCGGATACCCGCCACCTCCTGAATTTCTGCGCTCTTCAAATCTTTAGTTGAGCACGCTTCCACAACTCGCATCACCCACGGATCAACTTGTCCGGTGACTTGTCCGGTGACTTGTCCGGTGACTTGTCCGGTGACTTGTCCGGTGATTTCACCTGCGACAATTTCCCTCGCCTTACGCCAGATCGTCGTCACAAACCCATCCGACACCGAGAACCTTGGCTCCGGCAGCCCCACTTCGCGGCAGCGGCGAATCATGTCGCCCGTGCCCGTTCCCATGCGCTCGATGTACTTGGTGAGGTACAGCGGCTCCGCCAACTGCGGGTTGAACGGCACAGAGCCATGGGGGTGGCGCAACTTTTCCAGTGTCAGCGATTCTCAAGCTCGATGAACTGCCGCCTGATCCGAAAGATGCGCGTGTTTACGACCTGGCCCCTCTACTACAGAAGAATTTTGATTTCGTCCCAGCCGTTGGCAGTGGCATTGAAAAAGTGGTCGTTAAAAAGCTGCGGCTTTCGTCGCGTGTGAAAAAAGGCGACCGCATTACGCTGGAAGCGGATACAGCAGTAAATCCTGATGCCGTTTATGCCCTGCTCGAACAGATAGGCAAAACCTTGCCGATGAATCAGTACAACATCACCCAGGTGGAGCTTGCAGCCACCGTGGCGGAGATTGCTGGCAAGCCCGCGAAGACGGTGACAATCCGCATCACGCATCCCAATTCATGTTCGCTCAAATATGACGAGCTGGATTTGAAGCTGCGCGACATGTTGGCAGCCTCGGGGATTGAGCCCAAGGAATTGGCAGAAGAAGCGGAAGCCGTTGAGGCATGACGCCACAAGCCGCACTGATTGAGCTTTACGTAATTGATGAGGTTCAAAATCCCTCCTACCCTCCCTTTGCAAAGGGAGGAACTTTCTCCGATCACAGCCAAGCCTGTTCCCCACTTTTCAAAGGGGGGTGAGGGGGGGGATTTGCAGCTTTTTAAATACAAAAATAGCTGTCGTTTAACTCTTAATGTTGAAAAATCACAGGTGTCATGAATTATGAAAAGGTCAGTAATTGAGCTATTAGGGCGCTTGGGTGCCAACCAGGGAGCTGCGGTTCTGATCAATGAAGATGAGTTGAGCCAGTGGCCGAGCGAGGCAGTGGCGGCGATGAAAGCCCAGCGACTGCTGTCGAAGGCGCGCCATGCCACCAGCGCAGTATGTTCAGGTTGCGAGCGCGCTTGTGTGATGCCGGTGGATGTCTTACCCGCTGAAGGTAATCGGCCTACCAGCGCTTTCGTGGTGTGCAATAAACGCAGCGATATTAACCGCGTCCTGATTCCGTTGACGAAGTTGACCCAGTGGCAGTGCAACACCGATGCTGTGTGTGGATTTATTGCGACCAGCCTTGCCTTGCGCCGCAGTGAGGAGCAAACAGCCAGTGCCGATTTGTGGAACATTGGTATCGCCACCGGTGACAAGCGCAGCCAGATGCTTTGCCTGCAAGCCAATGGTGCGCTGGCTTTGGTCGCGGGTGGCAATGCATTGCCGTTGGCCGAGCTGATCGAGTATCACGACGGTGCATATTCACTGGATGCTGTCATGGTTCGCCAACTGGTGGATGCCGCGACAACGGCAGATAACCGCTACACACCAAACAACGCCAAGCGCGAGTCACGCAAGCTGGAGACTCAAGCGAGGTATGCAAGCTGGCAAAAGGCTTATCGCGAGCTGTATAAAAAACACAAGAGCAAAAATATGTCCGAAGTCTGGTACTCCCAGCAGATTGAGAAAATGGAAATTGCACAGGACCGCGATGCTTCCACCATCAAAAAACACATGAAACTGTAAATAGTTGGGCGGAATATTTTCGCCCAACTAAACCACCCGCCAAACCCTCTGTTTTACAGCACTCCCCTCAAATAAAGCTACACGGCTAGCGCCGAAACGCAGATTCTCTTAAATTCGTAACATCTTGATTATATTGAATAAAATATATTTACCCTAGGATCAAACTGGGAGTTTTATCGCCCAATTCGCCCAAGCAGGATGCGTCTTAGCAAGTTCGCTATCACGTTAAGAGGTTCCAACATGACACATACCATCCAGCGGCTACCCGCCGTTAAATCTGAATCCGGTCTATCCCGTTCGACCATCTATCTGCGCATTACTCAAGGCTTATGGACTAAGCCCGTCAGCCTCGGCCCTCGTGCTGTTGGCTGGCCAGCGGGTGACGTGATGGCAATTAACGCGGCGCGCATTGCCGGGAAGTCTGACGAAGACATTCGCGCCTTGGTGATGAAACTGGAAGCGGCTCGCAAAGCTGCGGCTTAAGGGGGCTGCCATGACCACTACTGATCTGTCAGTTTTCGATACCGAGCCGGTCGATGCCGGTAAAGGCGGCGAAGGCGGTGTTTTAATGCTGACGAATGCCGAATTTGTTGCTGCGGTATTTCCGCAGTTGCCTGAGGGTGCGTTTGCTGCGGTCTGCTCCAAGGCGGGTGACCCCAGCGTGGGCGGCTGGACAGCCAGCCGCTCTGGTTCCGTTATTGAAAATCTTACTGCCGAGAAAAACAACTTCGTCGGGTGCTCAAGTTTCTATCCCGGCGAGGATGGCTCCTTCAGAGCGCTCAAAGGCCAGTTTGCCGCGTGCCATTTTTTGATGCTCGACGACCTTGGTACAAAAGTTCCTCTGGATCGGCTGGCCGGTTTTGATTTGTCCTGGCTGATCGAGACAAGCCCCGGCAATTATCAGGGCGGAATCATTCTCGCTGATCCTGTCACTGATGGCGCGGTGGCCGTGCGTCTGCTCAACGCAGTTATTGCTGCGGGGCTTTGCGATGCGGGTGCTACCGGGCCACTAAGCCGCTGGGCACGACTCCCCGTCGCAATCAATGGCAAACCCAAACATGCAGATGAAGCAGGTGCGCCGTTTCAATGCCGTCTTGTCGAATGGCGACCAGACAAGCGCTACACACCACAAGAAATTGTAGATGGCCTGCAATTGGAACTGGCACCGGCTGGGCGACCAAAAAAAGAGGTTAAACCTGCTGCGGTTAATCCGCGCAACATAGGCAACGATGCCGACGATGTGTTGACGCCGAAAGCTGCTGAGAATCCGGTGGTGAGTGCGCTCAAGGTACGGGGACTTTATAAAACGCCGTTGGGGTCTGGCAAGCACGATGTCAGTTGTCCGTGGGCTCAGGAGCATACAGATGGACTCGACACCGGCGCTGCGTATTTTGAACCCGATGAGTTATATCCCCTGGGCGGATTTTGCTGCCAGCACTCTCACCGTGAGAAGTTCCACATCCGACAGTTGCTCGAATTTCTGGGTGTGCGCAATGCCGAGGCGCGGCACAAGCCGGTGATCCGTGTGCTCGCCGGTGACTTGCACCGCGTGGTGGATGCGGCGGAAAAAGAATTGGCGAATCGCGGCAGGCATTATCAATCAGGCGGTTTGATTGTTTCCGTTTCGACCGACCCGACCAGTGGTGACCCTTCGATTGTCCCGACCAGCGCACCGGCGTTGACGCGTGAGCTTTCTATCGCGGCGACATGGGAGAGACTCGATGGGCGTGCGGACGATTGGGTGCGCTCTGATCCGCCTACGCGGCACACCGCCATTCTTTATGACTTGCAGGACTTTCAACACTTACCACCACTGGCTGGTGTAGTGCGGCAACCCTATTTCCGTGAGACGGATGGTGAGCTGATTACGCACGCAGGTTATGACAAAACCTCGCAGCGCTTCGGCGTTTTTGATGCTCGTCAATTTGTCATACCTGACCCGACCCCCGAAGCAGCACGGGCGGCGCTGACGCTGTTGGAAGAGTTACTCAACGAGTTTCACTTCGTCGCAGCCACCGATAAAGCCGCCGCACTATCAGCAATCTTCACTGCCGTGGTGCGCCCTACGCTGGCTTATGCGCCCGGCTTCCACGCGAAAGCACCGGTTTTTGGCAGCGGTAAAACTTATCTATGCGAGCTGATCGGGGCATTCGCCGGGCCTGCCGGTAATGCAAAAGTGAGCTATCCGACCATGTCGGAAGAAGCCACCAAAGTGATTCTTTCTTTGCTGCTGACCAGCCCCGCTGTCATTGAGTTTGATGATATGGACACAGACTGGATACCGCATGGCACCATCAAGCGGATGCTGACTGCCGACAAGATTACGGATCGGATTCTGGGGGTGAGCAAGACAGCGACGGTGAGCACGCGGACTTTGTTTCTCGGCTCAGGAAATAATGTCGGCCCGGTGCGCGACTTGCTGCGCCGCGTATTGACAATCCACATTGATCCGCGCTGCGCGACACCGGCCACGATGACTTACAAAAACTATCCGGTTGATAAGGTGCGCAAGCAACGCGGGTTATATGTAGCGGCTGTACTGACCATCATCCTGGCATGGCGCAAGGCAGGTTCACCGCGTGCTGACGTTGAAAGCATCGTTACCTTTGGCGGCGCATGGTCGGACTATTGCCGACATCCCTTGATGTGGCTTGGGCATCCTGACCCGGCAACGGCGCTGCTGGAACAGGTTAAGCATGATCCCGATGGGGATTCGCTTGCAGGCTTGATGACCGAATGGATGACTGCATTCGGATCGACACCGGCGACGGTACGCAAGGCAGTTGATCGTGCTGAACTGACACAAGCAAACCTGCTCGATGCAATGCGTGAATTTCCTGTTGAAGAAAAAGGCGGGATCAATCGCTCAAAGCTGGGCTGGCTGTTGAAGAAGAATGCAAATCGGATTGTCGGTGGCTTCGTGTTCCAACAATCAACGGCGGATGGACGAACTGCGTGGCGTGTGGTTGCGGCCAATCCACCGCCTTTAACGCCTTTGCCGCCATTATCCCCGACGCTTGCGAAAACTGTCGCGCTCTCACCGGGCGAAGTTGTTGAGGTGGAAATATGAATACCGCTGAACTCATCGAACAGGCGACAGCGGAAGGAGTGACTCTCGCGCTCTCACCGTCTGGCACAATTAAGGCGACCGGCGACCAGACGGCGGTAAATAAATGGCTGCCGACGATACGCGATAACAAGACTGGAATTTTGTGTGAATTACATCGAGAACGCAGGCATGCCAAGGTGGTGGCCATGCTGGAAGCCGCACCGGGTACACGCTATGCCGTGCATGTTGCGGACGCATCCACCGACCCGGTCGTCGTCGCAGTCGGCATTCGGAAAATCGCTACCTTCGAGCTGGAAATTCCCCACCAGTATTACGACGGCTTCACGCTGCTGGAGCTCATTGAAAAACATTCTGGTGATCGGTAGACGTGCCGGGCAGCGGGTTAAGAACAAAGTTAACGGTTGTTGATCTCGATGACATGCGCTGGTGCAACAAATATCACTTCGTTGACCGCTCAGTCACGGCGCTTGCAATAAACCCCGCAAGCCCCCGCGCCATCGCTATCGCACTGGCATCTGACAGAGCGCAGAAGGCGATGAACCTGCCCTCTGCTATAGCTCCGTTGCCAAGTGTGTCCGCTCCGTTGCCGCAGCCGCTTCTCGCCGTCGCACTTCATGGCTACGCCAAAAGCCGCTACGCCATCAAGCGCTCGCCGTTCGCAGGCTGCTGATGCACTGGTAGCCTGAATAAGCAGCGCCATCTCAACGTTGTTGCAAGGCGGTGTTGTCATACAGTAAATGAACATAACGCTGAATTATGCAAAGTGCTATGCACTGCTGCGCGCCTGGCGGTTCGCATAATTAGACGTTATGTGTAAATTACCGCAGGGCTATTTTTTTGTTTAACTTCTCTTGTCTTTTGCCCCGCCCCCTTGCAGGGCGCATCTGCGCTTGTATGCGCAGACCGTTCGTCAGGCTCGCCGCAGTGCGGCTCGAAACCCCTGCCTCACCCCAGCGTGTCAGGCTCTGGCGGCTCGCACTGCGTTGCTCGTTTCCGCCTCACCTGCCACGCTTCCCATCCCCTTGCAGGGCGCGTGTGCGCTGGCAGGCGCACACCGTTTCGCAGGCACACGGCAAGCCGTGTGAAACCCCTGCTCAACCCCCTTGGGCACCCTGAAACCAAGCCTGATTTTGATTCACAGGGTGGTGTGTGGCAATGAAAAAACCGGTGCCGGGGTTTTGTCCGGCATGGTTTTTTTGTTGGCATGCACGACCCGCAAACGGCAGCGGTAGCGTGACGGCGAAGGCGCACGTGGTTCATGCCTGCGCCGTGACGTTGCCGCGATAAACAAAATGCACTTCCTCTGAGAACGATACCGCGCAGCGACCACGCCTCACAAAAACAAACCCAATCGGCGTAGCCGACCGCATAAGCATTGCCTCGCCTTGCCCGTCTCTGCGCGAACCAGCGGGCGATGCAGGGCGCAAGCCATTGGACGGTGCGCGGGGATGCAGGTTTACCCAAGGCAAGGGGTGGCAGTGCGGACGGGTGCGGCCATGCCTTTGCTTCACTTGGCCGCTGGGGGGATGGGGGGCGTTAGCGGGAAAGCGCCCCCCACATAAGCCGCGAAGCGACCACAACAAGACAAGACATAGACCGGCACGACCGAGCAGCAAAAAGCGAAGGGGCGACGAATCACCAGCCCCGTTTTGCCGCCCCTCACTGAAGGTGATGGATGTTGATCTTGATCTTGTGGCGGCATTTACCCGAAGGGCGCAAGACATAACGGTCTCTTGTGCGAACCCGAAGGGCGGGAAGTTTTACCGGCGCTTGCGCTTCGCATAAGACGCCGTTATGTTGGATACCGCCACACATACAGCCGGCGCAGCCGACAACGCCTTACGGCACTGAGTGAGGCCACAACACTTCCAGGCTATCCACTGCTCCAGCAGCCTGCGAACGGCGAGCGCGGAAGCCGATGGCGGCTTTATGCCTTCGGCGCTCTCTCCGACTACCCTTGCTCTAGCCGACAGCGAACCGCAAGCCCTTGGCGAGGTACTTTTCGCGAAGGGCGCAGTGGTGAGGTGGCGGCGGTAACGGAGCATACACGCTTGGCTACGGAGCTAAAGCAGAGGGCAGGTTCATCGCCTTCTGCGCTCTGTCAGATACCACTGCGCTAGCGAAGGCGCGGGGCTTGCGCTTTATCTTGCAAGCGCCGTGACTGAGCGGTCAACGGAAGAGTTTGAGAGACTGAGGCTGCGGAAATTGCTGAAGCCGGTTCAATCGCCTAGCAATTTTCCGGTGTACCCATGAGTGTACCCATGGAGAGTAAAAATGAAAATGGGCTAGATCATTTCTGACCTAACCCATTGATTATACTGGTGCGCCCGGAGCGATTCGAACGCCCGACCCCTTGGTTCGTAGCCAAGTACTCTATCCATCTGAGCTACGGGCGCAAACTTACAACTTTTTATGCTTTATACCTTGGCGGAGAGGGAGGGATTCGAACCCTCGGTCAGATTTTGTCCGACGCTCCCTTAGCAGGGGAGTACCTTAGACCACTCGGCCACCTCTCCGTAAAGAGCCGCGCATGTTACTGATTTGCGGCCTTTACGTCAAATGTTTTTTACGCGCTTTCCTGATCCAGATCGAAAGCTTTATGTAACACACGCACAGCCAACTCAAGGTATTTTTCGTCTATCACCACGGAAATTTTGATTTCCGAGGTGGATATCATCTGGATATTGATTCCCTCTTCCGCCAGCGTTCTGAACATCTTGCTGGCAATTCCCACATGTGATCGCATGCCGATGCCCACCACCGATACTTTGGCGGTTTTGTTATCGCCCAGAACATCGCGCGCGCCGATATGTTTCTGGACTTTATTCTTTAAAATATCCATCGCTTTGGCAAACTCATTGCGATGCACGGTGAATGAAAAGTCCGTAGCACCACCCACGCCGACGTTCTGGATAATCATATCCACATCGATATTTGCTTCGCTCACGGGGCCCAGGATCTGGTAGGCAATACCGGGTTTATCCGGCACGCCTATCACGGTAATTTTGGCCTCATCGCGGTTGAAGGCTATGCCTGAAATAATCGCCTGTTCCATTGTATTATCTTCCTCAAATGTAATCAGCGTGCCCTCGCCCTCTTCTTCGAAGCTGGACAGCACGCGCAACTTAACCTTATATTTTCCGGCGAATTCCACCGAGCGGATTTGCAGCACTTTGGAGCCCAGACTGGCCATCTCCATCATTTCTTCGAAGGTTATGCTTTTCAACCGGCGTGCCTCGGGCACCATACGCGGGTCGGTGGTGTATACGCCGTCCACGTCAGTGTAGATCTGGCACTCATCGGCACCCAACGCCGCCGCAACTGCCACGCCGGTGGTATCAGAACCACCGCGCCCCAGGGTAGTAATATTACCGTCCTCGTCGACCCCCTGAAATCCTGCCACAACCAGCACGTAGTCGTTGGAAAGGTCTAAACGAATGTTTTCCTCATCGATGCTCAAAATGCGTGCTTTGGTAAATGCGCTGTCAGTCAGGATTTTCACTTGTGCGCCGGTGTAGCTCTTGGCTTTGAGCCCTTCAGCCATCAGCGCCATCGACAGCAGGCCGATGGTGACTTGTTCGCCGGTAGATAAAATAACATCCATCTCGCGTGCATTGGGCTCGGCCTGAACCTCTTTGGCCAATGCGACGAGACGGTTGGTCTCACCACTCATTGCAGAAACCACGACAACTATCTGATGCCCCTGAGCCTTGTATTTCGCCACGCGTCGCGCCACGCTCTTGATGCGTTCCGGGCTGCCTACCGAAGTTCCACCATATTTTTGAACAATCAATGCCACGATATGCCTGCCAGTATTTTACAAAATGGGCAGCATTCTATCCTATATGGGGAAAAAATGAGAACCCGGCTTTAAAGATTAAGGGATTTATCAGTGCCACGCTACTTGGCGTTTCATTGAAGATACTCGCATTTGCATGGGATCATTTTGAAAGTATGAGGTAATTTTAAATCCGGCTGGTTTGCTTGCTCATTGAAGCTACATAATACTGATAATTGCTTTTACCCATTCCTTTTGCATGGCTCAACGCGGTATCGGCATTTTTAAGCAATACAGTCACCTCATCTCCATCATTGGGGGAAATACTGATACCGACGCTGGTCGTAACATGGACTTCATCATCGTCGATTAAAAACGGCCTCTCCAAAACTTTTAACATACGCGCTGCAATTTGGGCCGGCACTTCCATGTCTCCAATATTCCGCAAAATTGCAACAAATTCATCCCCTCCCAACCTGGACAGTGTGTCACCCTCGCGAACACAATAACTCAGGCGTTCAGCAGCTTCTTTGAGCACTTGATCATCCGCACTTTGTGCAAGGTCGACATCAACATCCTTGAAGTTGTCAAAATCCAGAAACAGTACCGCCATTAGTGAATCTCCCCGCTTCGACTGTACCAGCGCATGCTGCAGCCTGTCGTACAGCAGGCTCCTGTTGGCCAGCCCGGTCAACTCATCGTAATAGGCCAACTCTTTCAATTTTTGTTTCATCGCCTCCTGATTCGAAATATCGGAAAATATTCCGATATAACAGTCGATCTCACCGTCGGGTTTTCTGATTACTTTTATATTCGCCCATTCTTGATAAATTTCACCATTCTTGCGCATGTTCCAAATCTCGCCCTGCCAGCCATCGTTTTCTTTAAACGACTCATGCATCACCCTGTAGAACTCCTCGTCATGACGTCCGGATTTCAATTTTGACGGCGTGTATCCGATGATCTCTTCGCTTTCATAACCGGTCGCCTTCAAGAATGCCGGATTAACCGCAATAATCCGCTGTTGCGCATCGGTTAGCATAATGCCTTCCTGGGTATTCTCCAGCACTCTGGAGGTCAAGCGCAGCTTAAGCTCGGCAATCCGGTGCTCTGTCACTTCGATAAGAGCCATACGACAACCCTCAATATTTCCTTTGAAAGAGACTGACGAGACTTTGGCTGTCTGGACTTTTACAGCCTTTCCGTCCGGCAAGACCAGTTCAAACTCAACGCTGGCCTTGCCTTCGCCAGATACGCAACCCCGCACATAAGTCAAGAAATCACCGCGCTCGTGCCGCACTATAAAATTGACAAAGGATTCGCCCAACAAATTGAGCCTGTCCTTCCCCAACAGCGACGCAGCTGCCAAATTCAGCTCCAGAATTGAACCGCGAAAATCAAAGGTAAAGTAGGCAAGCGGCGCAAAATCATACAAATCTTCGTAAAGATCGCGTGTCTTCTCCAGTTCCTGCTGCGCTTCCTGCAATTCCCGGTTTTGCAATTCAAGCTCCATTTGATACACCTGCAGTTCGTGCAACATGCGCATAAAAACAGTTTCACCCGTGCTCTCGATTTTCTCTTTTAATATTTCGATTTCATTGATCAATTTCAAATCGCTATAATTTGCATACTCGCTCATGCTATAACTCCCGCCGGCAGGAATATTAATCATGTCTACCTCGACTTTTGCTGAGCATGTTTCTTCGGCATTGATATCGCGGGCTTAACCACCGGTACTTCGAGCAATTCCCAGCGGAACGGAGAGGACACGTGCTCCAATACTCTTTCAACGTCATCAGCCTGGACAGACTCCGGGGGGCACACCGGCGCAGCATTTTCGGGTAACCGTTTACCTTTACCTGTTTGTTTTTCGCGTTTCTTTTCCATGACAATACTCCTTCGTATGTTCCAGCTAATTTTTTTAGCTAGCAGAGCCAGACGGCTCTGAGTTTTTGGCAGCAGGCCCGCCATTCGCAATTCGCGTTGCAGGAATAACGCTTATCCGTTGAAAAGCACGGTTCCTCGTCACGCTTCTGCTGAATCGCCCGAATAATGATTTTTTGCGATGAATTATCACGGTACTGATGCAGCCCCAGCTGGCTGGCTAATTTCTGCAATGCTTCGATATTCATGATCACATTCCTCTTGTTGAGTATTTTGTAAATTAATCAATGCATCCATTCAACCCGCAACAAATTCTGTTCCGGGTTGTAGCGACATTCCAGATTGCCCTGATAGGCATGGTGCAAAGCATCGCCTATGCTGCGGGCGAGATGTATATCCGTGGTAGTCACCAATACTTCATCCCCCCTCTCATCGACATCCATAATGCGCTTCAACGGATGTTCGGTCCGTTCGCGCTTTTCTTCGTTATGCACCAGATTCATGATTTCATCCCGGTGCTCCTGCACAAAACTCCCCTTCAATGTCACAAAGCCGGCCGGGAAGTGATCGTGTATTCGATGGCAGGCGGGACAAGTTGCAGAATGCGCGCCAGCAGGAGCCTCAAGCCATTGCCAGCGCCCCTGGTGGAAAACGGCCCCGTAATCCGGGCACACTGTGGGTTCCGTCAGCTTGCCCTTGGCCTTGTAAGCATCATGCTCCTGCTCCTGCCACAAACGATCGTGACGAATAAGATGAAAACCGGCTTGCTGGTATTTTCCGCTCATGATATTTCTCCTTAAAAATTTAATCGGCCGCCACACTAAACTAAAGAAACATTGATTAAATCCAATTTGTCGTTCCCGCGAAGGCGGGAACCTAGTCAAATCAAACAACTGGATCACCGCCTTCGCGGGGATGACGATTTATTCAGCACATCCCTAATATTGCAACGGAATAAACATCATGTTTCCGTCGCGTTGAACCAATACAGCAGCGTGCTTGCCAGCATTCTCCAGCGCATCGCGTAACTGTTTAATACTGGCAACACGTTTACTGTTTATTGCGACAATCAAATCCCCGGCCTGTATTCCGGATTTCGCTGCAATGCCATTGGCCGCTTCTACAATTATTGCTGCTTCAGTTCTTAACATTCGCTGCTCATTGCGATTCAGCTCACGCAAGGTCATCCCCAGTTGATCGGGCTGTTGCGCTTTGCCAGAGGGGCGTTGTGCCGCATTGGCAGCCACAGCATCGCCAAGCACGACCGCAAGTTCTTTAGCTGCACCCTCGCGCCACAGTTGCAGTTTTATCCTGGCACCCGGGGCTGAATCGGAGACAGCCTGCACCAACTCCCCTGCACTGGATAGCTCTTTGCCATTGAACTTGAGAACAATGTCGCCAATCTGCAGGCCCGCCTGTTCTGCCGGGCTCCCTTTCTCGACCGAAGCGACCAGCACACCCGTTGCTTTGCCCAGTTTGAAGGACTTGGCAGTCTCAGCGCCCACATCCTGTATCCTGACGCCAAGCCAGCCGCGCCTGACCGAGCCGTGCTTCAGCAGATCGTCCTTAATTTTCATTGCCATATCAATCGGAATGGCAAATGACAATCCCATGTAGCCGCCGCTGCGGCTATAAATCTGCGAATTGATGCCGACTACTTCGCCGTTCAAATTGAATAACGGTCCGCCGGAGTTACCCGGATTGATAGGCACATCTGTTTGAATAAATGGAACAATATCTCCGACCGGAAGACTGCGCTGTTTGGCGCTCACAATGCCCTGGGAAACCGAATTGGTAAAGCCGAAAGGTGAGCCTATTGCAACCACCCATTCGCCGACTTCAAGCCTGGATGAATCACCGATAGTCACGATGGGAAGACCGCTGGCGGCAATCTTCAGCAGTGCAATATCACTGCGTTGGTCGATACCAACTAGCTTGGCCTTAAACTCGCGCTTGTCGGTCAAGCGCACAACAATCTCGTCCGCATGTGCCACAACATGAGCGTTGCTCATAATGTATCCATCCTGGCTGATGATAAAACCCGAGCCCAGCGACTGAGTCTGATATTCGCGCGGCAATTGACCGCCGGGAGCAAAACGGCGAAGAAATTCATATAAGGGATCATCCGGTTCAATACCCGGAAAGCCATGAAATGGTACGGCCTCAACACTGATTTTTTGCGTGGTGCTGATATTCACTACGGCGGGTCCTTCGCGTTTTACCAGTGCGGTAAAACTGGGTAGCGAGACCAGCGGCGACACGTTGCTCGCAGCGATTTCTTCGGCAACTGCTACGCTGACATTCGCTACACTATCCGTTTGCTGGCTGCACCTCGCAGATGCCGATACGAGTATCGACAGGAACAGCGTAAACACAACAAACCAGCCCAATGCACGCATCGCTTTTACCTCTCAATTGCGGACAAATACGGTCCCGGTTAGCACACTAGCGCGAACAATGTCAGCTATTGCCCTGGCGCAAAATTTCCCTCTATCCCCGTCTTATTTTGCAGTCTTGTATTGCGCGGATAATTCGGACCTTCTTACAGGATCCCCGGGTTGCCCGCGTCCGCGGACGAAAGTGGCATTATGCCTATCGCCGAAAATCTGCGTAAACCCGCGCTCCATCTCATCCATGAGATGGGCGCTTTTGGCAGATTCATTTTTTGCCAAAGCCTGCTTTTTTTCGCGTCTTTGCCGGTCAATTTTCCAGTCCATCACAACCTCCATATTTATGTTTAGAAAAAATAGAAATATGTCACCCTGTTAATCACAGGCATACGAACAGACGATCCGTATGCCTGAACATACACAAGAATTATGAAACGGTAATTAATCTCTTGTTACCGCCTGATTTCTTCGGCATTACAACTTCAAGCACACCATCGGCATATTTGGCCCGTACCTTGTCCGAATCGACCTCGTTTGCGAGCGTAAAACTGCGCGCAACCTTGCCAAAATAGCGCTCGCTGCGTATTACGTTTTCACCCTTTTTAACCTCTTCTTCTTTCCTGACTTCAGCATCGATTGAGACCAAATTTCCGTCTATCGAGATATGAATGTCGTCCTTCTTTACGCCGGGAATCTCTGCCTTAAGCGTATAAGAACCTTCGGCTTCAGCTACATCCATCTTCATCTGCGGTTCTCCCCGCTCAAATTCGCGCATCAACGGCCGCATCCCGAATCCTTTAAAAAAATCATTCATATCCAGAAATGGATCAAGACGGGTAAGTTCATTGAATGGATCAAAACGAGTAATGTTTGCCATGATGGTCTCCCGAGTAATATTAATGATTAACTGAAAATATTTACCGCTGACTAAATTGCTTTATCCACTGACTGCTTAAACTGCTCGATAGCTGAGCTGACGCCACCTCTCAGCTCCTTCCATTGTTCACCGATAGCCAATCTAAGAATAGCGAGCTTTTCTTCAACATCTTTCTGATCATGCTCCATTGCCAAGACCTGCTGATCCAGCTTCTCCCTTGCTTTTCCGCTTGCCTCAGCCGCTTTTTTCCTGAAGTCCGCCAACCTGACCCCCAATTCATCTATTTCATTCTGTGCCTGATTGATAAACGCTTCGCGTTCCAGCCTGGATTGTTCCGCTACATCAATATCAACCCGTGCTGCCGAATCTACCTTCGGTAAAATTCTTTCCTCTTTTTTTTCACAGGCGGAGGTACTTAGCAGCATCCCCCCCAGCATCAGTACCAGCACTAGCTTATTCATCCTTGATCTCCCGGAAGTGGATACTATGAATACTTGCATTTGATAAAGCTTGTCTGCCTATCCCTTGGATGCTTCAAAACAATCTTCGCGCCACAGACAATCCGTTCGATCGCATACGCCATCATAGGCAGTGGCAAAACACTCGAAATTCCCTTCTTCCCTTTGCACTGTGCGTATGATGTCTATTTTTGGCATGCCGGTAATATCAACTTTGTGGCTTTTGGCGATAGCGCGGATTTCTTGCATATTCATGACGATCTCCCTGAGATAATTTAATAGATGAGGAACATGCGGAATAGTAAGACTTCAGGCCGTATTAAAGAATAGGGAAAATCCTTATTTTGAGGGCTTTCAGGGTCGGCTAATGAAGGCGGAACTGCAGATGGGCGCCCGCTACGCCCCGATTCTTTTGAGATGCGCATAAAATTAACAGCAACAAATCAATTGCTTGAGCAACACGGATCAAATCTTCCGTTTGCCGTGAACCCGCCAACAAAATTTATCCGACATTTCCCATTAGCCCAATCATTCCCGCGCAGGCGGGAATCCAGCGGGTTATGCGCTCGCAAAGCGGACAAAGCCTGGCTATCGACTCGCTACGCGGGGATTTTTTTAAATGACTGGATTCCCGCCTGCGCGAGAATAACGAGGCTTCGTTCTAATCAACAATCCGGGTTAAACAACGGATCGCGAAAAGAACTGGATAACCTTTTGGAAGAGGAAACTATCATCCCGGATAATCCGTCAGAGACAAATACTGTCGTGGAAGCGCAGATTTCTGCGCGATTATTGCATAGGGCTATCGCCCGATGGCCACAGGGCGCAGGAACTTATTCGAGGTAATCTGCGGAGTCAATCAACGTTCTTAGCACGTAGCTGCCGTACGGCTATGCTATAGAACTATAATTTGTAATACATTGTTTTTATTGATAAAAAATTAGCCATTGAGAGAAATCAGGGATCGATCACATTGCACAGGATAGCCAGCCTGACCAGCTGGCTGGCATTGTTCAAATCCAGTTTTTTCATGATATTGGTATGATGGACGCCAACCGTTTTGGCGCTGATGGAAAGCATGGACGCAATATCGGCTACCGAATATCCTTCCGCCAGCAATTTGAATAACTGAAACTCGCGTGAGGATAACACGCGTATCGGATCCGCTGCACTGTCAGAAAGTTTATGCTGCGCCAGGCTGCTGACATGGTCGACATCGATATACATTCTGCCCTTTGCGACCTGCTCTACGGCCTGCACCATCTGCCCTATCCCGCCCTGCTTGGTAAGGTAACCCAAAGCACCCGCCTCCAAAGCTCGCTGAATCATGATTTCATTGCTGTGCATGCTGAATACCAGGATATGCGCTTTTTCATCATGAGCCTTGATGCGGCGTATCGATTCAAGGCCGCCGATACCCGGCATGTTTATATCCAGCACCAGGACATCAGGCAGAAATTTGCGGTAACTCTCGCAGGCAGACTCGCCGCTGTCCGCCTCCGCCACAATTTTTATGTTCGGCGACTGCTCCAGCAATCGGCGGTAACCATCCCTGACTACGGGATGATCATCCACCAGAATCACTGTAATCGTCTGCTGAGTCGTCATTGACTCTTCCTTATAGAATTTTGTGGAGTGGTAGCCTTGCCTGGACGATCGTGCCGTTACCCCATGTGCTGTCGATTGAAAAATCTCCTCCTGCGGCAATCACCCTCTCGCGCATGCCCAACAGCCCAATTCCGGCGCGTACCTGTTTTGAATCGAATCCTGAACCGTCATCTTGCACACTCAGCGACAGAAAGTCCGTGCCTCCATCCTTTGCCGGCTCCAGCTCAAGGCTCACAACTACCCGCCGGGCATGGGCATGACTGGCAATGTTATTGAGTGTTTCCTGAACCACCCTGTAGACAACTATATTGAGCTCATCACCCAATTGACCAAGGGAAACATCCAGTTCAAATTTACACACAATATCGGGATGGCTGTTGCACCACTGTCGCTGCAATTCGAGCAGGCTTTCCTTCAAACCCAGCTCGTCCAGCAGGCTGGGGCGCAAATGGCGCATCATGCTGCGTATCACCTCGTGTACCTTGGCGGCGCTTTTATTGATCGCAAGCGCGCTGTCATGGATTTTAGGTGCCTGATTGTTGGCTATATTGCAGATTACCTGGGCTTCCGCCTGGATCGCGGTCAGCCACTGGCCCAGTTCATCATGCAGCTCGCGCGCGAGGTGGCGACGCTCCTCTTCCTGGGCCGTAAACAGATTGCGTGTCAACTTGCGGTTTTGCACAAGCAAATCCCTGTTGCTGTTGGACGTGCTCTTGATCATGCTGATGTCGATGCTCACCCCAACCAGACCGATGATTTTGCCGAGCAAATCGCGAAATGGCGCAAGCACACTGGACATGCAATATGCATTTCCGTGCACATCCGGCAAGGTATTTTCAAAACCATAGAGCGCAATGCCGGAACTCAGCACCGAAGACGATACCTGATGGAAATCTTCCGCCACCATATTTGGAAAAAGATCGAAAAAAGTTTTGCCCACCACGCATTCTGGCGTGAACCCGACAAATTCGGCAAACGCCTGGCTGACGTTGAGAAAACGCAGATTATTATCCAGATAGAACACCAGTGCAGGAATCGAATTAAGCAAAGCATCCTGCGCCGAGCGGTTCACCTGTAAAGATATTGCCATCCTCCTCTGCTCGGTCACATCGGTCATCACCGTGCGGCAAATTCGTTTTTCACCCGCCACAGCCAGACTTTCCAGCGAGAATATACGAGGCTTATTCTCTTTCGACCTTATCATGACTTCCATTATGATGTTTCCCTCGCGGGAAAAAACCTGGCGCAAATGGGACAGAAAAGAATGCACGCTGGTAACGCTGATAAAGCTCAAGAACGACTGGCCGACGATATTTATTCGCTCCCTGCCCAGCATGACGGCCCCGGTCAGATTGATTTCCTGTACAACCCCCGACTCGTCCAGCGTGAGATATCCAACGGGCGCAAAATCGTAAAGATCGGCATAGCGGTCGCGTGTTTCCTCCAGTTCCTGCTGCGCTTCCCTGAGCTGACGATTCTGCATTTCCAACTCGATATGCTGCACCTGCAACTCTTGCAATAACTCATTCTTGCTTTGCAACTCGTCGTCCAGCCTGCGCTTTGTAGTATTCGTGCTCATGTCAACTCTCGCTCTGTGATTGCAACAGCCGTTGCCTGACCGGCCTCACCCAGCAATAGCGATGAGGTTAGCCATACCTTGAAATCACGCCCATCCTTGCTGCGGCGCCAGCTTTCGCAAGGAGAGCCTATTTTACCACGCTGCATTTGCCGGATCAAAAGCTTCATTTCTTCGGCAGATCTTGCCGCAACCAATTGTTCACCGTTCAGTTTTAAGGCCTCTGCTTCGCTGTAGCCATACATTTCCGCGGCGCGCCGGTTCCACGCCAGAATACACCCGCTGAAATCCTGCACCATGATCGCATCGCTGGAGTCACGCACCACCGCAGCCAGGCGCCGCTCCTGCTGCAACGCCTTGCGCAAGCGCTCGGCATCCTTGACGCTGTCAATGTCCATAAAGGTCATCACCACGCCTTCGATGCGATTATCAAGCGTCTTGTAAGGACGTATACGCAACACATACCAGTGCCCCTGCTTGTCCTTTACCTCCAGCGACTGCCCAGCCATCGTGGCGGTCACCTCGTGCACGCGCCGCTCCAGATCGGGGATAGCCACATTGGCCCGTATATTGCTGATCGGCCTGCCCACATCGGCATCGATCAGGTTAAGCAATTGCTTGGCTGCCGGCGTGAAGCGGCGAATGCTCATGTCTTCACGCAGGATAACAATCCCCAGTTCCACGCTGGCCAACAGATTGCTCAGGTCGTTATTGGCAGTGATCAACTCCTGATTGCGTACCTCGTGCTCTTCGTTGATCGTCGCCAGTTCCTCGTTGGTCGATTGCAATTCTTCCTTGGCGGTTTCCAGCTCTTCGTTGGTGCTTTGCAACTCCTCGTTGGCCGATTGAATCTCCTCGTTGGCCGATTGCAGCTCTTCGTTGCTGGCCTCCTGCTCCTCGATAATGGACTGCATGTATTCGCGGTTGCTCAGCAACTCATGCTCCAGTTCCTGAATACGCAGATCGCAGGGATCGGCTGCTTCGGCGCTTGCGGCGTCGACCTTGCCTTTTTTACCGCCGGATTTTTTCTGTGCCGGTTTTCCCGCCGGCACCAGTTCACCCTCCGCCTCAAACAGCACCAGATAATAGGGCTCGACCGCACTTGCCGCAGGGACGGGTATTACATGCAAATTCACCAGCCGGTAAGCGCCATCCTGTTGCTGGATGCGCACCCCGTCCTTGCGCACCGGCCTGCCTTCCTTGATCGCCTCATGCACCGCCGAACGCAGTTCCATCACCATGTCCTGGCGCGCCATTTTTAGCAGATTCAGGCTGGCGTTACCCGCTGCCGGCTCTATATAGGGGCCGGTCTGCCCGCGAAAATTGACTATACGCATCTCCTGATTGATGATCACACCAGGCGGGCCGTAATTCGCCAGAATAATATTCTCGGCCTCTTGCTGCAGGTTGAACACGGGCAGATGGCGAACATCTTCGAGCGGCTCGGTGCCCATAGCCTGCGCAAGGTAAGGCATGGCGCCGAAATCATAGGCCAGACGGGTCGCAATGGATTTTTTCAGGTATATCCTGTTTTTCTTGTCCACCAGCGAAAACAGGTCGGCATGGCCGCCTATGGTCTCGGAAGTGCCGAGCATCAGGTAGCCGTTGGGGCGCAGCGAATAATGGAAAGTCTGCAGCACTTTTTTTTGCAGCACGCTGCCGAGATAAATCATCACATTGCGGCAGCTCACCAGATCGAGACGCGAAAATGGCGGATCCTTGACCACGTTCTGCACCGCGAACACGCAAATATCACGGATCGATTTGCAGATCTGGTATCCCTCTGCAGTTTTGACAAAGTAACGCTGCAGACGCGCCGCCGACACTTCGTCCCGTATACTTTCCGGATAGTTGCCTGAGCGTGCCTTGTCCAGCGCCTTGCTGTCGATGTCGGATGCAAACATCTGGATGCGCGTGCTGTTAATGTCTTCACCCAGAAACTCAAACAGCACGATTGCGATCGAGTACACCTCCTCGCCGGTGGAACAGCCGGGTACCCAGATGCGCAAAGGCAGATCGTTGCCGCGCCCCTGCATCAATTTCGGGAACACTTCATTCTTGAGCGCATCGAAAGTTTCCGGGTCGCGGAAAAAGCTGGTGACGTTGATGAGTACATCCTGAAACAGTGCATCCAGCTCGGCAGGCTTTTTCTGCAAAAACTTGACGTAATCTTCCATGCGCCCGATCTGGCTCAGCACCAGGCGCCGCTTGATGCGGCGGCGGATAGTCGCATGTTTGTAATAGGTAAAGTCATTGCCGGTACGCGAACGCAGCAGCACAAAAATCTTATTCAGGCTGTCGCCGGGCGCGCCGTCTTCTTCCTCTTTGGCCGGGCGTATCTCATGCAGCAGATAGGGATGCTTCGCGATGCGCGTCAATTCCTGCGCAATACCCTCCGGCGGCAGCACAAAGTCCACATGTCCTGCGGCTATGGCACTGTGCGGCATGCCATCGTATTCGCACGAATCCTCGCTTTGCGCGAAAGTAATGCCGCCTTCAGCCTTGATCGCGCGCAATCCGAAAGTACCGTCGGATGCGGTACCCGAAAGGATAACGCCGATCGCATTGCTCTGCAGATCGTCTGCCAGGGTTCGCAAAAAATCGTCTATCGGCAGATGCTTGCCCAGCGTATCCGGGCGCGGCATCAGGTGCAGCACGCCGTGCAAAATGGCGAGGCTGTAGTTGGGCGGCATCACATACACATGATTGCGCTCGACGCGCATGCCGTCCTCGATCTCTATCACCGGCATCGGCGTGGTGCGGCCCAGCAATTCAGGCAACATGCTGGCATGTTTGGGATCAAGGTGCTGCACCAGCACAAAGCCCATGCCGGTATCGACGGGCAGCGCTTTCAGCAATTTGCTGTAGGCGCCGAGGCCGCCGGCAGAAGCGCCGACGCCTACAATCGGGAAAGTTATTTTTGCGATGACTGGAGCCGCGCCTATCCTCCCCTGCTCGATATCGGCTTCAGGCTTGAGGGGTTTTTTGCTCATCGGATCATTCCTGTAGGGGTGATTTCAACACAGATTGTTCATTACAACAAAACCCCGTCATTCCCGCGCAGGCGGGAATCCGGTTATTCAAAAAATCCGTGCGCGGCGGGTTGATATCGGGGTTTTGTCCGCTTTGCGTAGTGCGTAACCCGCCGGATTCCCGCCCCTGCGGGAATGACGGGGTTAATGGATTATCCGGGTGCAATTCTGCTGACTCCATTTGGCATAGACTGATAAACAACGGAGATTCTGTCATATTGCAACTATAGGGGCTGCTCCATGTTTCCACAATGGTTACAAGCGTTCGGAATTGACAGTCACTCTGTTAAACTTGATTTATTTGCAAATAATCAACTCTCAGCATGACCGAAATTGTACAACGCCCCTACACCACCGCTAGCGCGCAACAACTGACAGACAGTGGCATGCCCGCGCTGCTGGCACGCATTTACGCGGCGCGCGGCATCACCGGCCACGGCGAGCTGGATACGGGACTCAACCGGCTATTACCCTTCACGCAACTAAAAAACGCGCAGGAAATGGCACGCCTGCTGGCCGATGCCATCGCGGCAAAACGCAAGCTGCTGATTGTGGCCGATTACGACGCCGACGGTGCAACTGCCTGCGCCGTCGGCCTGCGCGGCCTGCGCGCACTCGGCGCGCAGGCCGATTTTATCGTGCCCAACCGCTTTGAATATGGCTATGGTCTGACGCCCGAGATCGTGCAACTGGCAGCTCAACTCAAGCCCGACATCATCGTCACGGTGGATAACGGCATCGCCAGTGTGGAAGGTGTCGCGGAGGCGCGCAAACTGGGCATGGAAGTGCTGGTTACCGACCACCATTTGCCCGGTGACACCCTGCCCGCTGCACTATGCATCGTAAACCCGAACCAGCCCGGCTGCACCTTCCCGAGCAAGCATCTGGCCGGTGTGGGGGTGATGTTTTACGTGTTGCTGGCCCTGCGTGCCGAGCTGCGCGCGCGCGGCGCCTTCACCGGCAAAAACGAACCCAACCTCGGCAACCTGCTTGACCTGGTGGCGCTCGGCACCGTGGCCGACGTGGTGAAGCTGGACGCAAACAACCGCATTCTGGTGCAGCAGGGCCTGCTGCGCATGCGCGCCGGACGGGCGTGTGCAGGTATTACAGCGTTACTGCAGGTAGCAAAAAAATCGCCGGCCCAGGCCTCGGCCTACGAGATGGGGTTTATCGTCGGCCCGCGCCTGAATGCCGCAGGGCGCCTGGAAGACATGGGGCTGGGGATACAGTGTTTATTAACCGACGATGCCAATGAAGCCGACGACATCGCCGCGAAACTGGATGCTCTCAATCAGGAGCGCCGCAGCATCGAGGCCGACATGCAGCAAGCGGCACTGGCCGCGCTGGAGAATATCGACCCCACCGATGGCTACAGCCTCGCCTTGTTTGACGAAAGCTGGCATCAGGGCGTGATCGGCATACTGGCGTCGCGCCTGAAAGACAGGTTCCATCGCCCGGTGATTGCGTTTGCGCGCGCGCAGAACGGGGAACTGAAAGGCTCGGGCCGCAGCATTCCCGGCCTGCACCTGCGCGATGCGCTGGATCTGGTAGCCAAGCGCCATCCGCAACTGTTGCAGAAGTTTGGCGGCCACGCGATGGCGGCGGGGCTAAGCCTGCGCGAGGAAGATTTAGCCGACTTCCGGAGCGCGTTTGAAACGGTGGCACAAAGCCTGCTGACGCCAGCAGATCTGACCAAGATACTTGAAACAGATGGCGCACTCAGGCGTGACGAATTCAGCGTGGAGATGGCACGCAGCCTGGAGCAGCAGGTATGGGGACAGGGGTTTCCGCACCCCTTGTTCGACGGCGTATTCAGGGTGGAAAGCCAGCGCGTGGTGGGAGAAAAACACCTCAAGCTCAAATTATCCGCGCCTGCAGGCAGCTACGAAGCAATCCACTTTTTTTGTGCCGACCCCATGCCGATCAATATCCGTGCGGTATACAGTCTGGGTATCAATGAATACAATGGCAAGGTGAGCGTGCAGCTCATTATCAGACATTGGCAATGTATTGAATAAGGATTTTGCCTATATAACTTCCCGAATCAATAACGTATTATTTGTTAACATAAAAATAAAATTCAATAAGCCGTGATGGAACATCTACTGGAAGGAAAAAGTCTCGAGTGGCTACTGGAATCAGCTACCGATGCAATGATTATCACAAACCGGGAAGGCCGGATCATCCTCGCCAACCCTCCCATCGAGCGCCTCTTTGGCTACCCGCGTGAGGAACTGATCGGAAAACCGATGGAAATCCTGTTACCGGAACGCTTCCGCAAAACACACCATATCCTTCTCGCGGATTATTTCGATCAACCCAATGCGCGCGCCATGGGCTCAGGAACAGAGCTTCTCGGCAAGCGTCAGGACGGCAGCGAATTCCCGGTGGAAGTGAGCCTCTCTCCGCTTAAAACCGACCATGGGCTGCTGGTGATGGCGACGATACACGACACCACGCGCCGCAAGCAGGCCGAAGAGTCGCTGCGCGAGAGCGAAACACGCATGCGGGCTATCTTCGATACTGCCGTGGACGCCATCATCACCATCGACGAGCGCGGCGCGATCGAACGTTTCAACCCCGCCGCCGAGCACATGTTCGGCTACAGCGAGGCAGAGGTGGCCGGAAACAACGTTTCCATGCTCATGCCCGCGCCCTACCACGAGGCGCACGATGGTTATCTCGCACGCTACCTGCAGACCGGCGAGAAAAAAATCATCGGCATCGGCCGCGAAGTGGTGGGGCTGCGCAGGGACGGCTCCACCTTCCCGATGGATCTGGCAGTGGGCGAAACGCGCCAGGGCGAACGCCGCATGTTCACCGGAACCGTGCGCGATATCAGCGAGCGCAAACGGGCGGAGGAACAGCGGGCGCTGTTGATGCACGAGCTGGAGAGTGCCAACGAGGAACTCAGGAATTTCGGTTATGTGGTATCCCACGACCTCAAGGCTCCGCTGCGCGCTATCGGCTCGCTGGCAAACTGGCTTTCCACTGATTACGCGGACAAATTTGACGACGAAGGCAGGGAGCACATGCGCCTCTTGATCAGCCGGGTACACCGCATGGACCGGCTGATCGACGGCATTTTGCAGTATTCGCGGGTGGGCCGGGTAAAAGAAGTGGCCGTCGCGGTCGACATCAACCGGCTGGTGCGCGACGTGATCGACATGCTTGCCCCGCCAGCAAATATTACGATCAGCGTGGAGAATACCTTACCCACCGTATTGTCCGAGCCGACCCGCATTCAGCAGGTATTCCAGAACCTGCTCTCCAACGCCATCAAATACATGGACAAACCCGAGGGAAGAATTCGCATCGCCTGCAGCGCCGAGGGCAAGCAATGGAAATTCAGCATCGCCGACAACGGCCCTGGCATTGAAAAACAACATTTTGAAAAAATCTTCCAGTTATTCCAGACGCTCGCGCCGCGCGACCGTGTGGAAAGCACCGGCGTCGGCCTGGCGCTGGTCAAGAAAATCGTGGAAATGTACGGCGGGCACATCTGGCTCGAATCCGCAGTCGGACAAGGCAGCACATTTTTTTTCACCCTGCCGCGTACTATTACAACTGCCGGCTCAAACAAAGGAAATAATGCATGAAAATTACCAACAAGCCCATCCTCCTGGTGGAAGACGATCAAGTGGATGTCATGACAGTCAAGCGTGCGCTGAAGGAGATCCACGTCACCAACCCGGTGGTGAATCTGGAAAATGGCGAGGAAGCGCTGAAGTACCTGCGCGACCCGCATAGCGTGAAGCCGTGCATCATCCTGCTCGACCTGAACATGCCTATCATGAACGGCATCGAGTTTCTGCAGGTGGCGAAGCACGACGCACAACTCAAGCGTATCCCGGTGGTGGTGCTGACCACATCCGAGGAACAACAGGACAAAGTAAACAGCTTTGACTTGGGGGTGGCCGGTTACATGGCCAAGCCGGTCGATTACCCACAGTTTGTTGAAGTCATGCGCTCCATCGATGCCTACTGGACTATCAGCGAGATGCCGCAATGACAAAGCCCCAAATGACCAGGCCACAGATACGCGCGCTTATCGTCGAGGACGATCTGGTAGACCGCATGGCCTGCCGCCGCGCGCTGGGGCAGGACCCTGACTATGAATTCGTGCTGTCCGAAGCCGAAACCGGCCGCAAGGGGCTGCAACTCGCCCATGCGCAAAAACTTGACTGCATTTTGCTTGACTACCACCTGCCTGACCTGAATGGTATGGAGTTCCTGACCAAGCTGAGAACCGACTTGGGCGAGATGCCGGTGCCGGTCATGATGCTGACCGGTGCCGACAACGCTTCGGTCGCGGTCGAGGCCATGAAGCTCGGTGCGCAGGATTACCTGGTCAAGGATGTGAACCGCCAATATCTGGAGCTATTGTCCGTTGTCATTCAGCGCGTATTGCGCGAGCGGCAGACGCTGATGGAAAAAAAACAGGCTGAAGAAAATCTGCTCCAGGCTGAAGCGAAGTTCCGTTTCCTGGTGGAGCATATTCCCGCCATCATCTACACTAGCGCGCAGGATGCGCCAGGTAACCTCTTGTATATCAGCCCGCAGATAAGCCAGCTCGGATTCACTGCCGAGGAATGGCTGGCCGATCCGGAAGGAGCGCTGAAACAGGTTCACCCCGAAGATAAAACGCTCGTGCACGAGGAGATCGCACGCAGCTACAGGCGCGGTGAGTCCCTGCGCTGCGAATACCGGCTGCTCACCCGTGACGGCAAGGTGCGCTGGTTCCTGAACGAAGGCAGCCTGATGCGCCACGAAACGGGCAAGCCGTTATTCCTGCAGGGCGTTCTGGTCGATATCACCGAGGCCAAGAAGGTCGAAGAGGAGCTGCAACAGCATCGCCGACGACTGCAGGAACTGGTGGCATTGCACACCAGGCAGTACGACAAACAAAACGCGATGCTCGCTTCGGCCAACACCCATCTCTCCGATATGCTTGTCGAGTGCAAACAGGAACGGAGCGCGCTCAAGAAAAATGCCGATCAGTTCGCGGATCTCTATCACAACGCCCCCTGCAGTTACTACTCGCTCGATGCGGATGGCGTGTTCGTCCAGATCAACGATACCGCACTCAAGTATTTGGGCCGCACACGCGAAGACGTCGTGGGCAAGATGAAATTCACCGATCTGCTCACGCCCGCGAGCGTAAAAACTTTTGTGGAAAGCTTCCAGTGTTTCAAGGAATCCGGATGGATGCATGATCTCAAACTCGAAATCGAGCACAAGGATGGAACGAAGCTATCGGTGTTGTTGAACGCTAACGCGATCAAGGACGCCACGGATCGCTTCGTAATGAGCCGCTCCATGATGTTTGAAATTACCGACCGCAAGGGTGCCGAGTAATCCATTACGCGAAGGCGGGAATCCGGTTAATCCAATATTCTCCGCTTAGCCGGGCAACATTGCGGCTTTGTCCACTTCGCGGGAATGACCCTGTTTTTGGCCTGGCAGACTGGTGGACTTCGAATTTTACTGAGACATAACATGTTGATTATAATAAATTTTTTATTTGCCCAAAATAGGGAGCACATCAATTAAATCAATGAGTTGCGAGCGAAGCCCGACAGGCTCCTAGCGACTAAACCGGGATAAGTCCAAAACAGCAAACCTCAAGGAGAAAGCATGGAAATTTCTATCTTGCAGGGCAACGGCATCGAAGCGCTGCCGCAATTTATTACCAGTCTCGCCATTGGCTTGCTGATCGGCCTGGAACGTGAGCGCACTCCTTCCGCCAAAGCCGGGTTGCGCACATTTGCGCTGGTGGCGCTGTTCGGCACCCTCATCGCGATGCTTTCAAGCAAGACAGATTCATCATGGCTGCTGGTTGCCGGTTTATGTATTGTCGGCGCGATGATTATCGCGGCCTATTTCAACAGCCCGGGTGAAGATCATGATCCCGGCACCACCACCATCGCAGCACTGTTGCTGTGTTACGCGCTGGGCGCACTGATCTGGTATGGCCAATCCAGGCTGGCCATTATGCTGGCCATCACCACCACTACCCTGCTCTATTTCAAGCCGGAACTGCGCGGCATGACACAGCGCATGACCCGGCGCGACCTGGTGTCGGTGCTGCAGTTTCTGGTACTCACCTTTATCGTGCTGCCGATTTTGCCCAATCAGAACTACGGGCCCTATGGCGCATTTAACCCCTATCAGGTGTGGATGATGGTGGTGCTGATTTCCGGCCTGAGCCTGGCAGGCTACATAGCCCTGCACTGGAGTGGCAGCCGCTATGGCCCGGCACTGCTCGGCTTCCTCGGCGGCGTGGTTTCCAGCACTGCCACCACCCTCGCTTATGCGCGCCATGGCAGGGACAATGAAAGCATGGTGCACCTGTCTGCGACGATTATCCTGATTGCAAGCCAGGTCGTACTGGTGCGCCTGCTGGTGATCAGCGCGGTGATTTCGCCGTCTGTGCTGTCAAGCTTGTTGATCCCTATGGGTACGGGACTTGCCTTCGGCGTCAGCGCCACTTTATTCGGCTGGAGACAATTGCAGAGCAGCGCCGATTTACCCAAACCGACCAGCGCCAATCCGACCGAGATTCCGGCTGCATTGAGTTTCGCGCTGATTTATATGCTGGTACTGCTGGGTGCCGCATGGCTATCGGATATTGCAGGCAACAAAGGCCTGTATGCGGTCGCCGCCATTTCCGGGCTCACCGATGTCGATGCAATCACGCTCTCCAGCCTGCGTCTTTTCGAACTGAACAGACTGAGTGCCAATCACGCGGTGACATCGATTGCCATAGCCTTTCTCACCAATATGCTGTTCAAATTTGGCCTGGTGTTTTTCATCGGCGGCAAAAAGCTGGCAAAACATGTTTTAACGGGCTTTGTGGCAATGTGCGCAGGTGTGGCGTTGGGCTTGTTAATTCTCTGAAGCACACTCCCGGTCAAAACTCTCAGTCCATGTATAATTGCCGACTTTTCCGCAAGCGACATTATCATGGAAGCCGAACAGCTCAACGCCCTCACCAACCACCTGCAGGATTTGCAGGTGCGCAACCTCGAACTGCGGAGGTATCTTTGACTTCGCTGGCAAGCAGGATCGTTTAGCCGAAGTCGTCAGCCTCGCCGAAGACCCCGCCATCTGGCAGGACAGCAAGCGCTCGCAGGAACTGGGGCGCGAACGCAAGATGCTGGAAGGCGTGGTACTCAACCTGAATCAGGTCGAAAGCACGCTGAACGACGCCAGCGAACTGATGGAAATGGCGCTGGCCGAAAACGACGATGGCAGCCTGCTCAGCATCGGCGAGGACATTCAGCGCATGGAAAAACTGGTGTCGGAGATGGAATTTCGCCGCATGTTTTCCGGCGAGATGGACGCCAACAATGCCTTTATCGAAATCCAGGCAGGCAGCGGCGGCACCGAAGCGCAGGATTGGGCCTCGATGCTGCTGCGCATGTATCTGCGCTACTGCGAACGCAAGGGCTTCAAGGTTGAAATTCTGGAACAGTCCGACGGTGAAGTTGCAGGTATCAAAGGCGCATCGCTCAAGGTGACCGGCGAATACGCCTTCGGCCACCTGCGCACCGAGACCGGTGTGCACCGGCTGGTGCGCAAGTCGCCTTTCGACTCCGGCAACCGCCGTCACACCTCATTCTCCAGCGTGTTTGTCTATCCCGAAGTGGACGAATCCATCGAGATCGAAATCAATCCCGCCGATCTGCGCGTGGACACCTACCGCGCTTCCGGCGCAGGCGGCCAGCACATCAACAAGACCGATTCGGCGGTGCGCATTACCCACGCCCCCACCGGCATTGTGGTGCAGTGCCAGAGCGACCGCTCGCAGCACCGCAACCGCGCCGAAGCCATGGCGATGCTAAAATCGCGCATGTATGAAGCCGAATTGCGCAAACGCAACTCGGAAAAGCAGGCGATGGAAGACGGTAAAACCGATATTGGTTGGGGCCACCAGATACGCTCCTATGTGCTGGACCAGTCGCGCATCAAGGACTTGCGCACCAACGTTGAAGTCGGCAACACACAGGGAGTGCTGGATGGCGACCTGGATCAGTTTATTGAAGCGAGTTTGAAGCAAGGGGTGTAGAACAAATGTCGGATATTGGTCGTTCTCAACCAGAGCGCCTGGCGATGGTCATTGGGCGATGAACTACGACTACCTCTGCCAACTGCGCAACAACCATCCGGCCTGGCGTTTGCTCACGCTGGATAACGCGCCGCTGATCGCCGGGTTTTTGCATCACGTTTTCATCCGCCCCAACAAACGCGCCATACGCCAGCGTGAACTGGTGGCTGCATTGGACGATTATCTGTATGACCTGCGTTTGTCCTACGGCGAAAAACTCTACCCCCGTCCGGCCAGGGAGTACCTCGATACCTGGGCGCATGCGGACTATGCTTTTTTGCGCAAATACTATCCGCCGCAGGAAGACGAAGCGGAATACGACCTGTCTGCGGCAACAGAAAAGGCACTGGAATGGCTGAACAGTTTACGGGAAAAGCAATTCGTCGGAACCGAATCACGGCTACTGACGATATTCGAGTTACTGCGCAATCTGGTGCATGAAACCGAAAAAAATGCGGAAACACGTATTGCCGAATTGAGCAAACGCAAAGCGGAAATTGAAGAAGAAATTTTGCGCTTGCAGGCGGGCGATGCGCCGCTATCTCTACCCTCCTCCACGCAAGTCAAGGAACGTTTTTTTCAGATCGAAGAAACGGCGCGGCATCTGCTTTCTGACTTTCGCCAGGTCGAGGCAAACTTCCGCCAACTGGATCAAAAAACCCGCGAGCGCATCGCCCTGGCGGACAAACCGAAAGCCGAGTTGTTGGCGGAAATTTTTGGCGAACAGGATGCCATCAGCCTGTCCGACCAAGGGCGCAGCTTTGAGGCCTTCTGGACATTCTTGATGTCGCTGGAACGACGCGAAGAGTTGCAGGCATTATTGGCCCAGGCGCTGGAATTGCCGGAAATTTCTGTAATAACCAAAGATAGATGGCTGGCGGATTATCGCTTTCATCTTTCGGAAGCCGGGGAAAAAGTCCAGCGTACCGCCGCGCAGCTGGTTGAGCAATTACGCCGCTTTCTCGACAGCCAGATGTGGCTGGAAAACAAGCGCATCGCCGAGCTGGTACGCGACATCGAAAAACACGCTCTCACCATTAAACACAATCCGCCCAAGGAAACCGGTTTTGCCACTTTGCCGGAACCCAAAATCGATATTACCCTGCCCTTCACACGCAGCCTGTTCTCGCCGCCGCGCAAAATCCGCATGACTGCTACCGCGCCGCTGCTGGGCGAGAGCGAGTTTTCCGCCGATGCATTGTTCAACCAGCACTACGTGGATGAAGACCTCCTACTTGGGCAGATTGCGCGGATATTGTCAGAAAAAGGCCAGGCATCATTGTCTGACATCGTCGAAAAATATCCCGTTACGCGCGGCATGGCGGAAATCGTCACCTATATCAACCTCGCGAACCGCGATGAAAAATCCACCATCAACGAAACCCAGCGCCAGCAGATTCCATGGTTTGACGCTGAAGGCAGGCAACGCTACACCGATATTCCGCTGGTTATTTTTACCCGCTAACATGAACCAAAAATACAATTCAAGCCACAGAGAACACAGAGGAGTGACAGTGTTTTTCAGCCTTTCGCGCACTCACCCAAAAGGTGAATAAACCACAGTCTCAACCCTTTGTTTTTACTCAATGTTCTCTGTGGCAAACTGCTTTTTATAGGATGAACGGCCAGGAGTATCGTGTTTCCACCATCATTCACAGGCACACTGCCACCAGAAATGTTGTGATAATATGCGCATATCAAGACAACATAGCAGGAGAAACACCATGCCCACCGATGTCGCGACTCCCAAAAAAGCCACCAATATCACCCTCTCCGCCGATGTGTTGAATGAAGCGAAGGCCTTGGGCATCAATATTTCTCAAGCCTGTGACCAGTATCTGCGGGAGTTGGTCAAGCGGGAGCAGGAACGACGCTGGCTGGCCGATAACACCGATTTCATCGCAGCCTACAACGCCGGCGTGGAACGCGATGGCTTGCCTCTGGATGCGTGGCGTACCTTCTGAGATGGCGCGCTTCGAGGTCTTTCGCAACAGTGGCATCCATGCCGATGACGTCCCTTATTTGCTGGATGTGCAGAGCGATCTGCTGCACGGCCTGGACACGCGTGTTGTCATTCCACTGCGTCGCCGCGACCGATTTCCCGCCAGCCGGATACCGCAGCGGCTGACGCCGATTTTCGAGATTGAGGGCATCGCCTGCCTGCTGGAAACGCCTAAACTGGCCGCCGTACCGTTACGCCTGCTCAAGCAACCAATACAATCGCTGTCGGCTGAGCAGGCCGCGATAACAGGCGCGCTGGATTTTCTATTTCAGGGGTTCTGAACGTGCTGGTAAAACATCTGAAAACGCAGCCCACGTATGCCGATTCAAACTTTGAAAATTCCATTACCCCCACGCTATGACCGACTATCCACCTACCCTGCCGCCGCTATTGATCCACCTGCTCAAGGGCGTGCTTTACCGCGAGCAGATGCCGAATCGCTGGCAGGAATTATTGCAACAGGAGAGCCAGGTACGCGATTATTTGTCGGTGATCGGGTTGGAACTCGATCTCGACGATGCCGAAGGGTATGCCTACTTGCGCCAGCGTGAAGCGGGCGAAAACGAGGAACTGCCGCGACTGGTCAGCCGCCGCCCCTTGAGCTACGCCGTCAGCCTGCTGTGCGTGTTGTTGCGCAAACGTTTGCTGGAAGCCGATGCGGGCGATGGCGAATTGCGCACGATGATTACCCGCGCCGAGATCATAGACCGGGTGCGCACTTTTCTGCCGGAGAGCAGCAACGAAGCAAAGATTGAAGAGCAAATAGACACGCATATCCGCAAGGTAGTGGACATGGGATTCCTGCGCGAACTGAGCGGCCAAAAGGATACTTACGAAATACGCCGCGTGCTGAAAGCCTTTGTCGATGCCGAATGGCTGGCTGATTTCAACGTGCGCCTGGAGGAGTACCGCAGCCATGCTCTCGACTGAAATTGATCTATTTAAATCGCCGGGATTTCGCCTGGAGCGCTTTGAGGTGCTCAACTGGGGCACGTTTGACCAGCACATTTGGCGCATCGCAACCAACGGTGAAAACGCGCTGCTGACGGGCGACATCGGCTCGGGAAAATCCACGCTGGTGGATGCGCTCACGACACTGCTGGTTCCCGCGCACCGGGTGATCTTCAACAAGGCCGCCGGTGCCGAATCGCGCGAACGCAGCCTGGCTTCTTATGTGCGCGGCTACTACAAGAGCGAAAAAGATGACGAGCGCCTGGCCGCAAAATCTGTGGCGCTGCGCGGGCTTGGGAGTTACTCGGTGATTCTGGGCTGTTTCCGCAACGACCATTTCAACGAAACCGTGACGCTGGCGCAAGTGTTCTGGATAAAGGATGAAAGCGGTCAGCCGGAACGCTTCCATCTGGTTTGCGAACGCGAGCTTTCCATCGCACGGGATTTTTCCGGCTTCGGCGAGGATATTCAGGAACTCAAAAAACGGCTGCGCAAAATGGAAGGGGTCACGCTGCACGACAGCTTCCCTGCTTACGGCCAGGATTTCCGCCGCCGCATGGGCCTGGCGGGCGAACAGGCGCTGGACCTGTTCTACCAGACCGTGTCGATGAAAGCCGTGTCCAACATCACCGAATTTGTGCGCAACCACATGCTGGAAGACCCTAATATCGAGCCGCGCATCACCGAGCTGTGCCGCTTGTTCGACAACCTCAATGCCGCACACGAGGCGGTTATCAAGGCCGAAGGGCAAATCGCCAGGCTTGCGCCGCTGGTAGACAATTGCCGCAGCCACGAGCTGTTGATTGCCAGTGTGGCCGAATCGGAGCGGCTGCGTGAAGCGCTCTCTGCCTGGATTGCGCAGCGCAAGCACGGGCTGCTCGGCGAGATGATTACCCGCTTCAATCACGACATACTCCGGCTGGAAGACGAAGCCGGACAACAGCAAGCGGCGATAGGCCAATATTATGAGCAGCAAAGCGACCTCAAACAGGCCATAGCCGACAACGGCGGGCGGCGCATCGAAGAAATTGCAGGACTGCTTGCGCAACTGGAAAAAGAACGCGAGCGCCGCAAAATAGCCTACGACGAATATGCCGATGCCTGCCAACAACTTGAACTGCCGCGCGCGCAAAGCCTGGATACTTTTCATGACAATCGGCGCAACGCCGCCGCATTAAAAACCAACATCGAACAGGACAAAGCGAAACAGACGGATGAACGCGACCAGCTCAAAATTTCCATCCACGCCGTGGATGAAAAATGCAAAGTTCTGCTTGCTGAAATTGCTTCGCTGAAGAAAAGAAAATCAAATATTCCGAGCCCCATGCTCCACTTGCGTACTTCACTTCGTGAGGCGCTGAATATACCGGAAAGTGAACTGCCTTTTGCGGGCGAACTGATCCAGGTGCGCAAGGAAGAGAGCGTCTGGGAAGGCGCAATTGAGCGGGTGCTGCACGGCTTCGGCTTGTCGCTGCTGGTGGCGGAAACACACTATGCCGCAGTCTCGGCTTATGTTGACCGCACCCATCTGGCGGGTCGGCTGGTGTACTTCCGTACCCCGGCAGAGACACGCCCGGTTGCATCGCTTTCTCCGCACAGTCTGGCAAACAAGATTGAAATCAAGGCGGACAGCGCACCCTGTCAGTGGCTGATGAGTGAGTTGGCTCGCGGCTACGATTATATGTGCTGCGACAGCCTGGATGAATTCCGCCGTCATCCCAAAGCCATGACACGCCAGGGGCAGGTCAAGGCGGGCGGGGTACGCCACGAAAAAGACGACCGCAACCGCATAGATGACCGCAGCCGCTACGTGCTGGGGTGGAGCAACGAGGGGAAAATCCGCGCGCTGGAAACACAGCTCGAGCAGCGCCAGAGCGAAGGAACCGCGCTGCTCTTCAATTTGGGAAAAATTGATAAGTCATTGATTGTATTAAATAAACTACAATCCGCACTGCTCGAACTGTTGCGCCCCGCAGAATTTTCCATGATCGACTGGCCGCAAGTTGTGGCGCAGATTCACGGGCTGCAAGAGGAGAAGCGCGAGCTGGAACAAAGCTCCGATGTGCTACGCTCGCTTAACCAGCGGCTCGCGGAAATCGCGAAGCAACTGGAAACAGGCAACCTGAACCTGATCGAATTGCGCGACCAGATTGGCGGAAAGAAAAAAGACCTGAGCAATGCGCAATCCGACCTGCTCGACGCCAAGAATATTCGTGAGCATCTGCCCGAAAGCGAGCGTGAAATCTGCTTCATCGGCCTGGACAAGCAAGCCCTGGAGGCATTGGAGAACAAGCTGCCGAACACACCGAAACAATGCGTAGACGCAGAAAAACAGCTGCGTGGCTGGCTGCAAGCCCGCATCGACAAATCGCGTAAAAAAGCCGGTGAGATTTCCAACCTCATCATCGCCGCGATGCAGCAATACATTGCCGCCTACCCTGCGGATAGCCGCGAGGTGAATGCCAGCCTGGATTCTTCCACCGCCTTCCAGCTCATGCTCGAACACCTGCAAGCCGAAGACCTGCCTCGCTTCAAAAGCAAATTCAAGGAGCTGCTCAACAAAAACACCATCAACGAAGTCGCGCTGCTGCAAGATAAACTTGACCAGGAATCCCGCACCATCCAGAACAAGATCGACATAATCAACCGTTCGCTCAAGCAGATTGAATACGGCTCCGGGACATACATCCAATTGATACCCGACCCGGATCCCGACATGGAAATCCGCCAGTTCAAGGAAGACCTGAAAGGATGTCTGGCAAACACACTGACAGGGGCGGAAGATGAGCTCTATACCGAACACCGCTTTGCCCTGGTCAAGAGGATAATCGACCGTTTCAATGGCAGAAAAGACTCTACCGAAGCTGACCGGCGCTGGATGCGCAAGGTGACGGATGTGCGCAACTGGTACCGTTTTTCGGCCAGCGAACGCTGGCAGGAAGACGGCGCGGAAAAAGAATTTTATTCGGACTCTGCGGGCAAGTCCGGCGGACAAAAGGAAAAACTGGCCTACACCATACTCGCCTCCGCGCTCGCCTATCAATACGGCATAGACCAGCAGAACCGCTCCACGCGCGCTTTCCGCTTTGTGATGATAGACGAGGCATTCGGGCGGGGCTCGGACGAATCCGCCCGCTACGGACTGGAACTGTTTGCCAAGCTGGGCCTGCAATTGCTTATCGTCACGCCGCTGCAGAAGATCCACGTGATCGAAAACTACGTGCGCTCTGTCCACCTCGTCCATAACAAGGAGGGAAACGATTCCATGATCCGTTCGCTGACCATCGCAGAATACCGCGAAGAAAAAGCCCGTAGCCAGGCAGCCATGGCGTGATTAGCCCGCAAGACATACGCGCCAAGGCGCTGCGCCACTGGAACAGTTATACCTATCACCGTCTGTATTTATCCGGCAAACCCTGGCAAGCTCTGGATATCCCGTTCGGCAAGCCGGGCGGGCGTGAACTGCTGAGTGAATTCGCCAACATCTGCCAGTCCTTGCAAGAGCTGCAAGCCTCGGCCAAAGCCGCATTGGGATACGGCTACCAGATTGATTTCGAGCCTGTCGCCCATCGCCAGTTGGGGGAGCAACACCTGCCCAGCCGGATATATTTTGCGACCGAGCAGGATTTTCTACGCTTCATCGGCAAGCACAAAGAGGCGACGCAATTCAAACAACTTGCACAGCAAACCTTAACGCAATACCCCGCCCTGAGCGGGCTATTGCACAACAAGCCACGCTGGCTGTTGGACAATCTTGCGGTATGGGACAAGCTGCTCAGCGTTGCCGTCTGGTTTATCGCCCACCCGCGACCGGATATTTTTATCCGCCAGATCGACCTGCCCGGCATCGACAGCAAATTTATCGAGCAGCACAAAACCCAACTCACCACTTTGCTGGATGCCCTGCTCCTCCCCTCCGCCATTGATAGCGAAGCAAAAACTTTTGAGCAACGCTACGGCCTGCGCTTTGACCAGCACTTGATCCGTTTCCGCCTGCTTGACCCTGCCATTGCGCTGGCAGGGCTCACCGACCTCACGCTGCCCCTGGATGATTTCTGTCGCCTGGAGCTACCTTTGGAATATGTATTCATCACTGAAAATAAAGTGAACGGACTGGCTTTCCCGGTTTTCCCCGCAAGCATGGTTATTTTTTCACTGGGTTACGGTGTGGGCAGTTTAGCCCTGGCAGGCTGGCTGAAAACAAAACGCATCATTTACTGGGGCGACCTGGATACGCACGGTTTTGAAATACTTTCCCGTTTTCGCGAAACGTTTTCGCATGTTGAATCGATGTTGATGGATAGCTCAACGCTGGCAGAAAATCGCACCTTATGTGTCCCGGAAGCATCCCCAGTAAAAGAAATTCCGGCCTTCTTGACTACTGCTGAACAGAACACCTTCAACGCGCTGTTAACCTCCGACGGTATCGCTTTAAGGCTTGAACAAGAGCGCATACCCTTTGGTCAAATAGAAGCGTTTTTGCTCGGGTTAAACCCAGATTGATCCATTAGGATCAAACCCCTCCCGGCCTCCCCTTAACAAGGGAGGAGCTGATTGTACTCTCCCCCTGTTCGAGGCAGGGTCGCAGCAAAGCTACGGGATACCCGCCAGCATACCCCTTGCGGGTGCAAGGGGGAGCTGGAGGGGGTTTAAGGTTCCAATGGATTAGCTGGGTTAAAAAGATAAGTGCCAGAGCGACCGTTCGCAACACCGCAACCGCGTCGAAACCATGGCAATGCCATATACAATTGCATATCGGTAATTCTGCTTTTTCAATAAAAATAACTTTTATGTAGGTTAGGTTGAGCGCAGCGAAGCCCAACAATGTGTAGCGTTAAAATACACCGTAGCGCGTCAGTTAAGCATGCTGGGCTTCGTGCCCCAACCTGCGGAAAAAAATTAATGTCATTTCTATTCCGAATTGTATTAACAACGACAATACCTTAAATTCCCACATTGACCTTGAATGTAGTTGACGACGCCTATAACATGGGCTACATTGTAGCTCAATTTAGGAGGTTTGGTATATGACTGCAAATACTGTTGTCCGTGCGCGCATAGACGAGCACATTAAAGAAGAGGCCACCATCGTTCTGGCGGCGATGGGGCTGACTGTTTCCGATGCTTTCCGCATCATGCTGACTCGTATCGCACGAGAAAAGGCTCTGCCATTTGAGCCGCTGATCCCCAACGACGTGACTATTCAAGCGATAAAGGACGCGCGCCGTGGTGTCAAGATGAAATCGTTTAAGAGCGTGGACGATCTGATGGCAGACCTGAATGCGGATGATTGATCGGACAAATCAGTTCAAACGGGACTACAAGCGTGAATTGAAAGGCCAGCATCGCGCGACGCTTGAGGGCGATCTCGTCAAGGTTTTAAATCTGCTTGTGAGTGATACACCACTGGCCGAGAAGTACCGCGACCATGCATTAACCGGTGAATGGAACGACTCCCGCGACTGTCACATCAAACCCGACCTCGTGTTGATCTACCAGAAGCCAGATGATGATCGCTTGGTGCTGGCGCGGCTTGGTTCTCATAGCGAACTTGGATTGTAGTGAGGACGAATCGAGTAGGAGGCAAGGTCACCCCTGCCGACCTCTCACACCACCGGACGTGCGGTTCCGCATCCGGCGGTTCATTGAATACACTGGAGTCGTCGCGTCGTATCAACGAGCGACACCAGACCTGAGC
>Ga0315268_10000764_pt1 | contig 37470 bp, 39 predicted proteins | sample C1_top_MG_FD_204535 | JGI IMG/M metagenome (GOLD analysis project Ga0315268, IMG submission 204535) | Sediment microbial communities from Yellowstone Lake, YNP, Wyoming, USA - C1_top | ecosystem: Environmental > Aquatic > Freshwater > Lake > Sediment | place: USA: Wyoming | collected 2017-08-01
TCCTGCACGATCTCCCACTTCTCCTCCGGGGTCCTCTGTACACGCGCTTTCCTGCTCATGTTGCCTCCTGTTGGGAGGCCCTGATCTTACCTAATTGCGGTGTCCAGTTTTAGAGGGGGGCACTACATGGGTATCCCTTGCTTCTGTACGCCATGATGTATTGCAATAGTGATATCCTCTCCATAATGAGCGCGGCCATGAATGAAGAACGGGCAAAATGTCATACCTTTTGGTCCGTGTGTGGCCTCTGTAAGAACGGAGAGCCTTATGAATAAAAGTGCTTCCAAGGCGGAGCGTGCCGAAGCGAAAAAGGAAAGAGAGGACCGCGAGAAACGAGAACTCCGCGAGAGGCGCGAGCGTCAATTAGCAGAAGCGGAGAAGGCCGCCGAAACTCTGGAGGGGCGACTGAAGTTAGCCCTCTCGGCTGAGCGACGTTGCCACGTACTGCTGGATCATTCGAAAGGTTTTTATGAAGAACTAGACAAGCTCGCAAAAGGAAAATCTCTATTGGAAGTAACCCCTCTCATGCTGGAGCAAGCCAATAACATTATTCGAGACACCAAGGAACTTGCAGGGGGAGATATTTATTTGGACCGAATCAAGCAATTTGTAGCAGCCGGGAATAACCCCGTGTATCCGGATGTGCTTGTCATTACCCGTATGGTTAGAGACGGCATGGTGCGCTTTAGGAAAATATTAGAGAAGCGACTAGTGATCCTAAAGGTGTCGTTAAGCAAAGCGGAGACTGTTATTGGTGCATTGACCTACTTCCTGGATGATGACGCACGGGACGGAGAGGATAAAAATTGCCCAAACAGAGAGAATGTCGAATTATATGTGGATGGAAATGTGAGTGATTTGTGTTTTTCGAAGTACGGCAATTGTGATGAAGAATACTTCGATTTTGAAAAGCTGGACCGACAGCCAATAGCAGAATATCTCTCGGTTAACGAAACTGGCGAAGCGAACGGAACTGCTGCCAACGCGGAGGAAGAAGAGTCGGGCGTTGATTCGGCTGACCTCGATACCCCAGACAGACGTGAGAAGGGGCAGGGCGAAGAGGAGGATAATGAAGTATGAGTTTACTGGATCCTCGTGCTCCTTTGATTCTTGGCGTGTCACAATATGATGTGGACTTTGTCATTCCACGGGTCGGAATAGATGTCCCGGTGGGCATAGATCCGTTTCTTCTCTACAAGAGCCGAGATTCTGAATACCGACAACTGCATGGCTATCTGCTCGAAGCATTTGGTGCCGGGATTGAAGCTATAAGACATAGGCACTTGGAAGAGGCCGGACGTATCCTGGATTTCCCTGAAGTCTCAGCAATTGGCATGGGATATACGCAGCGTAGTAAACGAGGATCCGGCGTTGGTTCGTATCTTACGGGACTCATCATCAAGACCGTTTTGGGGTCTCCGAGTTTGCAGGAGCGTGGAATTCGCCATGTTGAAGAGATGCAGTTACTTTCAGCCGGGATTGGTCCAGACAGGGTAAGCGATATTGCAGCCAATATTTTGAAAAGATTTCTAATTGAATATACAAAACGCCAATGCGTCATTTGGAGTCTGCCAGTAAAAAACGGCGTACCCGTCAATCATATATACGATGTCTCATCTGGGCAATGGACTGATTCATATGAAGATCTCCCCGTAAATCCCGACGATGGTTCTCCAATTCTGCTTGTCCCGCGCCGTATGGTTCGTGTCTTGCCGTGGATTAACTACGATGATTTTCTCCGGACAGAATTCAATGCATATCTCGCCGCCAAGCGGCAGGCGGCTGCAAAACATTTGAACAATTACGTTAAAGAGCAGTCAGGACAAATAGAGTCAAATACGAAGCCGCACGTAACAACCGTCACCCGGAGCGATATTAGTTTAGTTGAGCGATATGTCAGGTCGCGCGAGCAGCACTCTACTGAGGCCCGCCCAGCCCTAGACTATATTGATGAAGATGCTTGCATTGAGGCAGAAAAGCTTAAAGCGAGGCTTGCCGCCATTCAACCTGGTCGAGAACATGCCGTTGATTACCAGCGGCTCGTTCTTGAAATATCGAACTTTCTGTTTAACCCAGAGTTGATTGACGGACAGCCCGAGGTCCGCACAATCGACGGGACTGAAAGAAGGGATATAATCTTTACTAATGATTCTGACGAATCCTTCTGGAATTACGTACGCACGACGCATGATGGCATTCTGGTGATGTTCGAGGCTAAAAACACAAACGAGTTAGGATTAACCGAAATCAACCAGACAGCAACCTACTTGGGTGATCGAATTGGAAGGCTGGGGATTGTCGTTACGCGACGCCCCCCTCCGGAGACTGTCCAGAGGAAAGTATTTTCCGTGTGGAACGACTCTGCGCCACAGCGCAAGGTCATTTTGATCCTTTCAGACAACCAGTTACGTGAATTGATGGACCTGCGCTGTCAGAATGGATCGCCAACAAAATGGATGCAAAACCATTATCGAATGTTCCGCACATCGGTCCAATAGGCAGGTGAACATCGCCCCAGCGGGTCAGCGTTCGATCCATGTCTTCCACCCCGCCGTTTTTGTTGTTTTCTGATTTCTGGCTTCAGATTTCAACTTTCAATTCCACCATCCCCGCCCCCCAAAAATCCCCATCCGCTGCTCCCTTCCTCCCATTCCCTGCAAATCACTTAACCAAATCCCACCCCCCATGCTATCCTCCACCGTGTTCGCCAAGCCCCACACGCGCTCCCTCCCCATCCCATCATTACCTCTCCACCTCCTTACTTCCTCCCATCGCCTCTCTTCTCCGCAAGTCCTCCAGAATCAACACTTCCAGACCCCCCTCGGAACTGCTGAATCCAAACAACTTACAGTACAAAAAAATTCCCCCGAACCCCTTTATTTCCAACAGTTACAAGCAATCCCCGTATCTGCTGAAACTACACGACTTATAACCCCTTTAGATTCTTCGCTTACGCCAAAATTTTTCCGCAACTCTTTTGGAATCTGCACTTACAGGAATACCGGGGGGTGGGGGTCATTACGGTTAACTAGCTTTCCAACCACCCAGTTTCCCCAAGCCCCCTGTTATCAACATTTCCCGCTCTTCCCCCTCCTCATTCTCATTTCCCTCCTCCTGTCGTATCCTCTTTACGCCATGGACCAGGCCAACATCCTCATCATCGGCGGCGGAGTCGTCGGCTGCGCCATCGCCCGCGAACTCTCCACCCGCTGGGACGACGTCTTTCTCGTCGAAGCGCTTCCCAAACCCGGCATGGCCACCAGCACGCGCAACAGCGGCGTGATCCATTCCGGCCTCTACTACCCGAGAAACTCCCTCAAAGCGCGCCACTGCCTCGAAGGCAATCGCCTCACCTACGAATTCTGCGCCGCCCACAACGTTCCCCATCGCCGCACCGGAAAACTCCTCGTCGCCGCCGACGCCCACGAGGCCGCCGAACTGGAAAATCTCCAGCGCCGCGGCGAAGCCAACGGCGTCGCCGGCATGCGCATCCTTGACGCCGCCGCCATTCGCGCCCGCGAGCCGCACGTCGCCGGCGTGGCCGCTCTCGAAATTCCCAGCACGGGCATCCTCTCCTCCGAGGAAATCGTAAAAGCGTACGCCCGCGTCGCCGCCGAACAGGGCGCCAGCATCGTCACCCACGCGCAAGTGACCGCGCTCGAACCGCAAGGAGAAAACTCCATTCGCGCCGAGCTGCGCATCGGCGGCGGCGAGGACGCCCAGCGCGAATCCATCGCAGCCCGCTGCGTCATCAACGCCGCCGGCCTTCATTCCGACGAGGTCGCCGCGCTGCTCGGCAATCATTGCTGGAAAATCTATCCCGTGCGCGGCGAATACTGTGAAATCCGCGGCCCTCGCGCCGCGCTCATCAACGCTCTCGTCTATCCGCTCCCCCACGCCGAAATGCTCACCCTCGGCACGCACTTCACCAAAACCCTCTGGGGCACAACTCTCGTCGGACCCACCGCCCGCTACATCGAATCCAAGGACGACTACGAACACGACCGCTACACCCCGGCGCAGTTCCACGCCAGCGCAAAAAAACTCCTCCCCGAAATCGAAGAAGCCGATCTGCACCTGGCCTATTCCGGCATCCGCCCCAAGCTGAGCGCCCCCGGCGATCACGCCCCCGCCGATTTCGTCATCACCCGCGACCAACAGGTCCCTCGCGCGATTCATCTGGTGGGCATCGATTCGCCGGGATTAACCTCCGCGCCCTCGATCGCCCGGCAAGTCGCGAATCTCGCCGCGGAGGTCTTGTCCTGAACCGCGAACCAAACGGGCCAGAGAGAAAGTGGCGGAACGCCACCCTCTGTAATAGAATCAAAACGATAGCTCAAGCGGTTCCCCGGTAGCTCAACGGTAGAGCATTCGGCTGTTAAAATTCACACATATCGTTGATTCGGCACCGTTTACCCCGAAATTGGCTTCCAAAGAACGGGCAAGTTGGACCCAAAGTTGGCCCCAACAATCTGCGACGCGAATCAGTATTGACGTCCTCGGCTAAACAACCTAGGAATTCATCATGACCAAGAAGAATAGGCATCTGAGGGAGCGTTCTTATTCCCAATTGTTCACGCGAGTGGCGGACCTACTCGAACAGGCGAGGAAGCATTCAGCTCGCTCTGTCAATGCCATCATGGCGTATACCTATTGGGAGATCGGGCGCAGAATTGTGGAACACGAGCAACAGGGCAAGAAGCGGGCCACGTACGGAGAGGCCTTAATTGAAAGGCTCGCTTTGGACCTTACAGAGAAGTTCGGTAGGGGTTTTTCTAGAAGCAACCTCTGGCAAATGAGAGAGTTCTATCTCGCATGGCCAATTCTCCAGACGGCGTCTGGAGAATCCCTTCCGTTTTGAACAATTTAACGCGCTGTCATTTGCGCTGCAGTTTTAATTGAATGAGTTCCCGGAAAAAGGAGGCGGATCGAGACGAATGAAATCGTTCGCGAATATGTTGCTCTCTGCTCATTCCAAGCGGTGCTTTAAGGTATTGGGCCAATCGCGACAGAATAGTTCTGGTCTTTCTGGAAAGCTCGCGCCCCGCCTGAGAGCTCTTTGCATTGTGTGGCGAATAAGGCGTGAGTTGACAACGGCCTGACCGCAAGGTAAGAACGTGTATCAGTCGTAGTGTGAGAAATGTCGCTGGCAGAGACGGTCATAGTAGAATGCAGTGTCAAAGCGGAGTATTTGTTAGGAGCTTCAGGTGCATGTGAAGCAAGGATATTGGACGAATCCCTCCGTCTTAACACTTGCCGGAGAGGCAGACCCCATCGACATTATCACTCAGAAAGCAAGGGCGATAGTCTTTGACGCGATCCAAAGTGGTTGGTCAGGTCCGCCCTTTGACCCGTTCGCTCTCGCCGACCATCTCAAGATAGACGTTGTCCCTCGCGAAGATATCGCGGAAGCAAGGACAGTTCCCGTCGGGTCTGCGCTAGCCATTGAATACAATCCCAACCGTCCTCGCAGTCGGGTCAGGTATTCTGTCTGCCACGAAATCGCCCATACGTTGTTCTCCGATTGTAGGCAACTTATCCGAAACCGCCTCGCACACGAACAAATGCACAGAGACGATTGGCAGCTGGAAATGTTGTGTAACATAGGTGCCTCGGAATTTCTGATGCCCATCGGCAGTCTGCCCTTGCTAGAGGCGGAACACGTAACGATAGATGCGATCATGGATCTGAGAAAGAAATACGAAGTCTCCATGGAAGCGGTCTTGCTCCGGACTGTGCGAATCACATCCGAGCCATGCGCAATCTTCACTGCATCGCGCCGTGAGCAGAACGATGGCGGAACTAGCTACCAGGTCGATTACGCCGTCGCGTCTAGAGCTTGGAACAGGTCTCAGATTCCTGCTGGATTCAGATTACCCAAAGCCACCGTCGCGTCGGAATGCACTGCCATCGGATTCACGGCCAAGGCACATGAGGACTGGGGTAATTCAATCGGAAAACTAAGGATTGAGATCGTTGGAATCCCAACCTATCCTGGTGACCTCTACCCAAGAGTTGCGGGACTCGCCAAGTCTCAGGGTCGTGCCTCTTCTGACCTGCCAGAAATAACTCACCTAAGAGGAGATGCTACGCAACCTCGAGGAGATGGCTTCCGACTAATCGCTCAAGTTGTCAATGACCGAGCTCCAACGTGGGGTGCGGGCTTTGCCTTGGTTGTGCGCAAGAAATGGCCCACCGTTCAGGAATCATTCCGTTCTTGGGCAGAGAACAGGGCGAATTTCCAATTGGGACAGACTCATGTCTCGGCCGTGGATCCAACGATTGGCGTTTTCAGCATGGTTTGTCAGCACGGCTACGGTCCCTCCCCAAAACCTCGTATTCGTTATGCACATCTAAAGAACTGCTTGGAGCAGCTGGCGCGATTTGCTACCCAAAGGCAGGCCAGTGTTCACATACCGAGAATTGGTTGTGGCCAGGCAGGCGGAAGTTGGGAGATCGTCCGCGAGCTAATCGACCAAACACTGTGCCGTCAAGGTGTGCGGGTAACAGTCTACGATCCGCCAAACACCGAGATTCATGCTGTCGCTCAATCTTCTCTTGATTTTGCCGGGTCCAAAGCTAATTAGCGGAAGGACTTTCCAAATTGGCGAAACAACTCGTTCTACTGTCCGGTCGTGTCTCATCCGGAAAAAGCACATTGTGTAACAAACTCGTCAGTCGTTTCGGCGTCCATTCTGTAAAAACAAAAGATTTGATTGCTCAGCTTGCTGGCGCGATCGAGCATGAACGAGGCGCGATGCAGCGCTATGGTGAACTGCTTGACCGGCGCACAAAGGGCGGGTGGGTGTGCAACGAACTTACCAAGATCACCAAATCACTGGAGGAAGAAGCTGTTGTAGTCGTGGATGCAGTTCGCATCGCTGGTCAGATAGAAGCCCTGCGAAAGGCGTACGGCCCACGCGTTTTCCACATTCACCTGGAGGCGCCTCTAGATGTTCTCGCCAAGCGTTATGAGAAGAAAAAGTACCAAAAGGGATTCAAAGAATTTGCCTCATATGATGAGGTCCTAGAGAACAAGACTGAGCACAAAGTGGACCGCCTTGCGTCCGTAGCGGACGTAGTGATCAAAACAGATCGTTGCACTAAGGATGACGTCGTTGTCAGGGCAGCTTCGCATCTTGGATTATATGGGCGCGAGTATTCGAGATTGGTTGATGTCCTGATCGGCGGAGAATATGGGAGCGAGGGTAAGGGCCATATTGCATCGTATCTCGCAAGAGAATATGACCTCTTAGTTCGCGTCGGCGGACCAAATGCTGGGCACAAAGTGTTTCAAAACCCGTCGCCGTATACGCATCATCAGCTTCCCTCTGGCACGAGGTTTAGCGAGGCACGTCTTCTGATCGGTCCAGGTGCAGTAGTCAATGTGGAGAAGCTCCTCAAGGAAATTGCCGAGTGCGAGGTAGACGACCAGCGACTTTCCATTGATCCTCAAGTAATGATCATCGAAAAAACCGACATCGAAGCAGAAGTTCGATTGGTTAAAAGCATTGGATCAACTGGCCAAGGGGTAGGAAACGCAACAGCGCGCAGAATTCTGGATCGAGGTGTTAAGGGAACAAGGTTGGCCAGAGATATCCCTGAGTTAAAGCCCTTCGTTCGACCCGTGTCCGTAGTGCTGGACAAGGCTTTCTTTGACAGGGAAAGAGTCTTCGTAGAAGGTACTCAGGGCACGGGCCTAAGCCTGTACCACGGCCAATATCCTCACGTTACGTCGCGTGACACTACTGTGGCAGGTTGCCTCTCTGAAGCGGGTATTTCTCCAAGTAGAGTCCGACGAGTCATCATGGTTGTCAGAACCTACCCAATCCGGGTTCAGGATCCATCCAAAGCCACCTCTGGCCCGATGTCGCAAGAGCTAAGCTGGTCAAAAATCTCTGTGCGCTCCGGCGTTTCGCTCACGGAGCTACGAAAGACGGAGAAGACCTCCACTACCCACCGAAAGCGCCGCGTTGGTGAATTTGATTGGGAATTGCTGCGAAGGGCCGCATCATTGAACGGTCCAACTGACATTGCGCTGACCTTTGCCGACTATGTTTCGATAAAAAATCGTGCGGCACGTCGGTTCGAGCAACTCACTGAGGAGACCATTCGCTTCATTGAGGAGATTGAGCGCGTGGCCGGGGCTCCAGTATCATTGATCTCCACTTGTTTTGAGTCCAGAAGCATCATTGATCGCAGGTCTTGGTAGATAAAATGGGAATAACGGCTGGAGATTTCGCCATCTACTATCCTCGCCTGTACCACATGGCGGAGCCCGGCATTTGGCCATCCATTCGCAGGCATGGACTCTTGAGTACGTCTGCTCTCCTCAGCCTTTACCAAATCCGAGGCGAGCAACGGCGCGAAATAGAAAGTTGCCATCGCCCGCAGTCCATCGAGATTCGTCATGAGAAATATGGAACCGCCGTCATTAGAGATCAAAAGCCGATGGGCGATACGGCTTTGCAGAAGTGTCTTGTTTCAATGACACCTGCAGAATGGTATGAAACCTTAAACCACAAAGTCTTTTTTTGGGTCACCGCTGCGCGAGTAAATGGTCTGCTCGTAGCTAAAGCCTACCGGGGGCGGGAGCACACTGTTCTGACTGTCGATACCGCAATGCTCTTGGAACGCCACGCTAGAAGGTTAACTCTGTCTCCCATCAACTCCGGATCCACGTTGTATAAGGCACAGCCTCGCGGAAGGGACACATTTCGAAGACTTGGTGAATATCCTTTCTCGGACCGCAGGAAACTGCGTGGACTAGCAAACGCAGTTGCTGAGCTTGCGGTTGAAAACCAAGTCGAAGACATCTCGAACATCGTCACCCGCGTTGAACTCAGAAATGGCTCTCGCGTAGTGAAAGTCATCTTTGAGCGAGCAGCAGCTCGCTGAAAGCCAAGAAGTGTCGGATGTGCAGCATCGCGACCGGTGCGAGCAATTTGGAAGCAGCCTACACCATACAAGCAATCCGGGGATGCTTTTGCCTCTCCGTCTCCTTGAAACTTCAACTGCTAGGCCGCGAAATCCCTTCCTATTTAATAATTGTCAGATTCGGCTTCTCACTACGAGAAGACTTCTTACGTCCACCTTCTATGCTAGCCATCGTCAATCCAAACATCAGCTGCTCAAGCTCCGAACGAGAGATTCTGAGAGCCTTGGCGACATCCGACCTGCTCGTGCCCTCGTTGTGAAGTGCCGCAAAAACCGCCGGCAACAGCTGGGAAGTCTCCCGTGGCATCTCGTTTGGTTCCTTTGTTCGGTATCCCTTCTTTGTGATCTGGATGCACATCATTCTGTACTGCCAATCGCTTTGCATAGCGACTGTGTGAAGACGATAGTTGAGAGCTGCTACCGATACCTTCCACGCCACTTTTAACTTCACCAAGTCAGATAGAGACGGAAACCGCGGCGCATTGGCAATGACACTCGCGCGCGGCATGAGAAAAGCGGATGCGAATGCGTCAGCTTCACGCTCCGCCTCGCGTCCTTGTGGAGCAGCGTGGCGGTGAAGCAACAGGTGGCCTAATTCGTGTGCCGCGTCGAAACGACTGTGCTCGGAGGATTTATTGCTATTGAGGAAAATAAACGGTGTCTCTTGTTTCCAGATGGAAAACGCATCAACTTCGCGTGCATCTATCGCCAATGAAAAAATGCGAATGCCCTTGGCTTCAAGCAGGTGGATCATGTTCCTAACAGGCAACTCTCCGATGCCCCAAAGTCTTCTGAGGGATTCTGCTGCTGCTTCGGGGGATCGTTCCCGGCTTACGTCAGGCAGACTAGCTTTCGGCAGATCAAATTGCTGGTCGAGCCATTTGTTGAAGTGGAGCGCGATAGCTCCCTGCGTCAAAGCTATGTCACGTTGAGCAGCGGTCATTTTTGAAAGCGACCGAAAGCTAGCCGTATCCGGCTTCGGCTCATCTAAATCGTCGCCATGAAAGAACTCCACTGGAAAGTCTAAAACATCTGCAATGTCTCGCAAGGTGCTTCGCCGGGGTGGGTATTCGTCCGATTCGTAGGCCGTCACGGAGCGAAGATCGACTCCAACTTGCTCTGCCAAATCGCTCTTGGTGAAACCGCGCCTTCTGCGAGCCAACGACAGGCGTGTGTAATTGAATTTACGCCGGAATTCAGGCACGTTTGCGCCGAACCTCTACCACGATATTTGGAGTTTGGGGAACTTCGGACGGAGGAACCAAGATTTTGTCAGTGTCAAACGAAGTAGGCCCCAGAATAATCCTCTCTGCCCAGCCGTCCACCTGGCCATCAACATTCATGTTTACAGGCCTAGATAACTCGCAGCGCAGTTCACTTGCCGCCAGGTCCCGATGAAAGAGTAGAATCCAAGTCATCTGGCCGTTGATGCTCTCCAGATCCTCCGGTCGAAGTCGAATGTCTCCGAACAATTGTAGTTGAAGCGCATTTACCTCCACCGCAATCGCAGTGCGCGGTCCTTTGCTGGATTTGGTACAAGGGCTTCCCTCTGATAGGCCAGTCTGTTCGTCCCCGGTCGAGACTGTGATCGCTAACTTCCCCGCTTCATCAACGGTCAGCGGCAGATTCCCTTGCTCGGACCGTTTCCAGCCTTTGGGCAGCAAAAGCTCCCTCAAGGCGGAAACCGTCTCAGCCCAAGCTGAGATACCCCGATACAGCGGTGGATGGTTCGCGGTGCAGTTGGCCCACGCAGCCTGGCCGCGTTGCACCGCCTGTAGTAGAATCTCCTCTTCAAGCCCAAGTTCTGCTAAACGGCTTGCAAGGTCAATCGGGCCCGAGTAAGATTTGATCTTCATAAACGTCCTTTCTTCCGATTACAGTACCACAAATGAGGAAGAAAAACAGGAAGTTTAATTTAGGACGAATTCCGGTTTGGCCAGCGGATGAGAGACCCCTACTGGATTGCCCCCATGCGGCACCCCTAGCTCGCACCGCAACCCTTCGGTTAACAGCCTTGAAACCAAATTAATCACAAGTTGCCGGAGCCGAGACAAATCGAGGGGAATCAGCAAGTTCTGATCAAATGGGGCTAACTAAAATTCGCCTTCTCTTTTCAGTTTTGTTCGCTTTTAGCCGCTATTCACTACAATTTGCATGACACCTACATGACACTGTTTCTGGCGGAGCACAGCGAACCAAAAATGACCGTTGACCAAAAAATGATTCGATCTCTTATCTACGCCTGGCAGCAAGTAAGTCCGCAACAAGCGGCGGCCTTAGACGGCTTTCTTGCACGCACGAATGCACTAATGAACTTATCCTGCACTTTTGGTGCAACGGAGTCGGCATTGATCCCTGCGGCCTTCAGGAACTCCCGGGCGTCATCGATCTTGTAAACGCGCGTCGCTTCGATGTCGATGGATTCAAAACCAGCGGCAGCGAGCTTTTGTTGGTAGTCAGTGTCTGAGAGCGCGCCGGCCACACATCCGACCCAAAGCTCCATGCTCTTGCGAATTTCCTGTGGAACTTCACCCCGAACGACTACGTCCGAAATAGCAAAACGCACGCCCGGCTTGAGTACGCGGAAGGCTTCCAGCAATACGCGGTCCTTGTCTCCGGAAAGATTGATCACACAATTCGACACGATCACATCGACGCTGTTGTCCGGCAACGGAATGTTTTCGATCTCGCCCTTTAGGAACTCGACGTTTGTGAGACCCGACTTGCGCTTGTTTTCTTCTGCCAAAGCCAACATTTCATCGGTCATGTCGAGGCCATACGCCTTGCCAGTTGGACCAACGCGCCGCGCCGAAAGCAAAACGTCGATGCCCCCGCCGGACCCGAGATCCAGGACTGTTTCCCCTAGCTCCAATTTCGCAAGCGTCGTGGGATTGCCACAGCCGAGCGAGGCGCGCAGAGCAGCTTCGGGTACGGAACCGGCCTCGCCTTCGCAGTAAAGATTGGACGTGATCGGGTCACACCCTTCGATGGCAGAGGCAGGACTGGTGCCGCAACACGCGGTACCCTTTCCCGATGCAGCGCGCTTGGCCGCTGCACCATACTTTTCCTGCACAGCTGTCTTGATGTTTTCCGAACTCATGGAGATCTCCTTATCTTGAAATCGAAACGATATCCTTGGGGGCGATCACCCGGTTGCGGGTGCAGCACTCGGCATACAGAAAGCTGAGTAGCTCCTTGAGCGCGTCCGAATTTGCACGATACCAGAGGAAGGTTCCCTCGCGGCGTACAGTCACCAGGCTTTCGTTTTTCAGCTTTTCGAGGTGGTGCGAGAGCGTCGAATTGGGAATGTCCAGTTTCGACTGGATGTCCCCAACTACCAAACCATGTGGTTCCGCCGTAATCAACAGGTGCATGATGCGGAGCCGCGTCTCGGTCCCCATCGCAGAGAACATGTCGGAGTAACGGGCTATCAACGATGCTTGCGTATCCATGCTATTTCCATGATACTGGTAATATAACAATTGTCAAAGGCTTCTTGAATCGCTGCACTGTGGACATGGCCTCGCTCTATACCAACTTCCTTCCAGAGTAAATTCTCTATCAACCCCCTCAAGCAAAAATCTCCGGTCGCCTCATACCTCCCACGAGAATCCAGAGAAGGATTCCGAGTCGAAGAGCAGCGCTCAACGCTTCAAAAGTGCTGTCGGGAGGGCCTTACCCCGCGTGCTTCGCGTCACCCGCAACGGTGATAGGCGTCACAGCGGGGCCCGGGCCTGATGCTAGAATCTGTCTGTACGCGTATGCGAATAAACAAGCACACTGATACACCTAAAATCCTCGCTCACCTACTGGAGGCCGTCGCGGAACCGACCCGCCTGCGGATTCTGAATGTGCTCCAGGCTGGCGATTTCTGCGTGTGTGACCTGCAGGCGGCGCTGGAACTGTCCGAACCAACGGTTTCTCGCCATCTTGCCCGGCTGCGCTTCGCCAATCTCGTAACCGCCGACAGGGACGGCGCACGTATGGTTTACCGCCTCACACCGGCTAATTCCCCCATTACGGGAATCCTTCACAGGTTCCTAACTGACATCAGCAAGCAGGAACCCGCGTTGCAGCAAGATCTGGAAAAGCTCCGTGTGCGCACGCATGGGACATCGTCAAAGCGGGCACTAAGCGAGCCGGCTCACGACCAGCACACAAGGAAGGAGATCGCTCGATGACGGTCGAAAGGCCAGATCAGGTATTCCTGCACCGCATGACTTCGGAACAGAACGAAGCGTTGTTGGGCGGTGGTCCCGTAGAGCAGGCCGGCGGCACTCAAGTTTCTGAGCACCAAGAACTCGGCAAAAATGCGAAGTATGGAAGAGGAGGAATCGTGATGAAAATCAAAGTTTTGTTGTGCAACTGCAAGGGGCTCTGCAATTCCTTCAAGGATGCGGATATGAACACGCTCCCATTCCAGATCGAGAGCGAACTGGAAGTGCAGTACAGCGTGTTGCATCCGCAACTCTGCGGTCAGGGAGGAAACGAAGTCCTGATGGAAATCCTGCGTGAGTCGGCCGCCGACCCAGACACGTATATCGTCTCGGGTGCCTGCGCTCCGGAAGCCCAGGTAAAACTCTTTAAGAAAGTACTCCGCAACACCGGCTTTGATGAAAAGCGTTTCATTGCGGTCGACATTCGTGGAACCAATAACGAAGGCATCCTGGACCGAATCCGGGAAAAAGTGGAAGAGCTAGTGAAAGCGCGCGCCGGGGCGCCCGCCTAATTTCGCGACAGGCACGCGTCGCATTCATACGCTTGAGTTGGAGGACATCATGGGTACGAACTTGCCCCGAGAGAAGATTAGCTGGTTCCCGACCATCAACGTTGACGCCTGCCTCGGGGACCGTGCCTGTTATGAGTTTTGCAAGAACGATGTTTTTGTGTGGGACGAAGAGAATCAGCGGCCGATTGTCCAGAATCCCACGAACTGCGTGGTTGGTTGCGAGAGCTGTGCGCAGCTTTGCCCTTCGGAGGCCATCACGTTTCCCAGCAAGGAAGAGTTGCGGGCGACGCTGAGGCGTCTGCGTGAAGAGATGAAAAGGGACCAGGAGGCTGCACCGGCCGCCCCAGCCGGCAGCGGGCAGCCAGAAATCGCTGGTGAGCGATGAGCACGCGTTTCGAGGAGAAGTTCGCATTTATCGGTGCAGGTAATCGCGCGGAAGCATGGATCGTGCGGCTGATTGCCAGCGGGGCCGTGGCACCGCAACAGATCATGGCATGTGACCCGTGTCCAGGCCGTTTACTCCAGCTCGCGACCAGTTTCCCTGGTCTTCTAACCACTCAGCAAAATGGCGAAGGAGTAGAATTCGCGCAAATTGTGCTGATGGGTACCCCTCCAGGCGAGACGCACAAGGTCACTGCTCTCTTGCGTTCGCAGTTTCGTCCCGAGCAGATCTTCATTTCTCTCGCAGCTGGTGTCCCCATGCAAAAGCTGCAGGAGGCCGCCGGTAATCTTCCCGTCGTGCGAGTCATGGCCAACATCCCTTCGATGGTGGGAGAAGGCATGAACTTAGTCTCTTACGGCTCCATGCTAGCGCCGAACGTTCGGGAGTTTGTCAGCAGGTTGCTTGGCTTGTTTGGGCGCTGGCAGGAGGTGGACGAGAACTCAATTGAAGCCTGGGGCGCCCTGTGCTCCGTGGGTCCGACCTACATTTTCCCGGTGCTTGAGGCTTTGGCCTCGGCTGCGGCGGCGTCCGGTCTTGCGTCGGACCAAGCTCTGGTTGCTAGTGCTCAGGTCCTTGCCGGGACCGCGCGGCTAGTTCAAATGTCGGACCGGAGCGTTCAGAGCTTGAACCAGATGATCGGCCTCCATACGCTGCCCGAGGAGGAAGTCAAACGCTTGTTCGCCGGGGCATACAGCGAAGCCTTGAGCAAGCTGCGCGGTCTGGCTCGAAAGATGGCCGCATGATCTTTGCAGGAAACGTTTGAGCGACGCGCGAAAATGCGTCAACCACGGGATTGCAATCAATTGCGCGTGGAGCGTCGAGAAAGGCAATCGCATGCCAGCGGTGACCAACTATTTCAAGAGACTCGAGCACTACGCGCTGGTGACAGATTGTCGAGAGGTTACAAGAATTCCTGTGTAACAGACGCTAAGGGAATTGCATTTGTTCCATGTCTGAATACCAGTTCTTAACGAAAGCATGACTCATGGCAATTGAGACCTGTCCACTAACTGAGGTACCTGACAAACACGGGAAGGCGTCCAGCTCGACTCTTCCCAATTTCGTGCCGCTTGCCATAAGCCTTGTCGCCTGGTGGGTCATCTACCGGCGCTTGAGTATTCTGGCCGATTGGCTGACCTACACGGTTCTTCACCTAAGGCCGCAAACGCATCTCGGTTCCGCTATCCAGTTCTTAACCTTTGAAATTCCAAAGGTTCTCATGCTTTTGACCCTGGTGGTCTTTGGCGTGGGGATCATACGTTCTTTCTTTACCCCAGAACGCACCCGGCGAATCCTCACGGGAAAACGCGAGCTGACAGGAAACGCCTTGGCCGCCTTATTAGGGATTGTTACTCCGTTCTGCTCGTGTTCGGCCGTGCCGCTCTTCATCGGGTTTGTGACTACGGGGGTTCCGCTTGGCGTCACCTTCACGTTTCTGGTCTCCGCACCGATGGTGAACGAGGTGGCTCTGGTCTTGCTGTTCGGCCTCTTCGGCTGGCGAATAGCCGCCATTTATGCGGGCACAGGACTCCTCATCGCATTCCTTTCAGGCTGGGCGATTGGCCGCCTGAAGATGGAGCGGTACGTCGAGCAGTGGGTTTATGCAACACCGCTTGGGAGCAATGACTCGATAGAGGAAACAGAGACTTGGCCAGCGCGCATCCATCACGGCGTTGAAGCAGTCCGGGAGATCGTCGGAAAGGTCTGGTTGTACGTGGTGCTGGGTATCGCCGTGGGTGCCGGAATTCACGGTTATGTGCCTGAGAACTTCATGGCTTCCATTTTGGGCAAGAGTGCCTGGTGGTCGGTGCCGCTGGCTGTTCTGATCGGCGTGCCCATGTACTCGAACGCTGCCGGAATCATTCCGATCGTACAGGCACTGCTTGGAAAAGGGGCAGCGCTTGGAACTGTGCTGGCGTTCATGATGTCGGTGATTGGCCTTTCGCTGCCCGAGACCATCATTTTGCGTAAGGTACTTCGGCCACAGTTGATCGCGGTCTTTGTAGGTGTGGTCGCGCTAGGCATTCTCATTGTGGGTTACGTGTTCAACGTTTTGCTGTGACGAGTCTGGTCCAAATGGAGAAAACATTCATGAAAACTCTTCAGGTACTCGGACCCGGCTGCAGGAACTGCAAACGCCTGGCGGAAAACGTGGAGGCGGCGGCCAAGGAGCTTGGTATCGAGTACAAGCTGGAGAAAGTGACCGACATCCAGTCCATCGTGCAGGCGGGCATCCTGAGAATCCCTGCGCTGGTGGTGGATGGAAAGATGAAGCTCTACGGACGGGTGCCAAGCGTCAAGGAACTCAAGACGATGCTGGCCTGAATGGAAATGAGACCCATGAAAACCAAAAGAATCGTACAAGTCGTTTTATTACTCTTTGTGGCGGTAAGCGTCGTCTATCTTGCTGTCGGAGAGTTCCGAAAACCCGCAACAATTGCCGCGTCGCAAGAAGGCTCGACGGGCATAGCACCCACGGATGCGAAGCCGGCCAAGGTCGTTACTTATTACTTCCACGGAGACTTTCGGTGTGTGTCGTGCCGCAAGCTTGAATCTGTCGCTCACGAAGCCGTGATGACTGGTTTCGCGGAGGAATGGAAGCACGGTGATGTTCAATGGCGAACTGTCAACGTTGAACAGAGCGAGAACAACCATTTCATCGCTGATTACCGGTTGTTCTCCCGTTCCCTGGTGCTCGTGAGATTCCAGGACGGTAAACAGGTCGAATACAAGAATCTGCTGAAAGCCTGGGAGTTGCTCGGGGATGACGAGGCATTGAAGAAGTACGTCCAATCCGAAGTGCGCGCTTATCTGCAGGTGAAATGAGATGGATCACTTCTGGATTGGGCTAACGTCTGCCATCTGGCTAGGCATCCTGACCTCTATCAGCCCATGCCCGCTAGCGACAAATATCGCGGCAATTTCCTATATCGGAAAACAGGCGGATCGGCCGCGCACCGTGCTCCTGACGGGAATTTTGTACACCTTCGGCCGCGCGCTCACCTACGTAATTCTCGGCGCACTGCTCGTGGCCAGTCTGCTTTCGATTCCACAGTTGTCGAATTCTCTGCAGCACTACATGAATAAGATCCTAGGGCCGGTGCTGATCCTGGTCGGCATGCTTCTGCTCGACTTACTGCGCCTGCCGGCGCTGGGCGGGTCGGGCACATCTAGACTGAGAGAGCGATTGGGCCAATCTGGCGCCTGGGGCGCTGTCCTGTTGGGAATGCTGTTCGCGTTGTCGTTCTGCCCAACCTCGGCGGCGCTGTTTTTCGGGAGCCTGATCCCCCTGTCCATCAAGTGGGAATCCGCGGTCACCGTCCCGACTCTCTACGGCGTGGGAACCGCCCTGCCGGTGTTTGTGTTCGCCGTGCTGGTCGCGGTTGGAGCGAAGTCAGTTGCTTCGACGTTTCAGAAGTTGACCGCAGTGGAAGTCTGGGCGCGAAGGATCACTGGTGTGGTGTTCGTGGCCGTCGGAATCTATCTGTCGGCGATTCACATTTTCTCTATATCGATAGGTTAGGCAGTCGCGCAATTAATTTAGAGAGGGCAAGAGGAGCACATTCATGAATCCCACTCATGGGCGGCTGGGCCTGACTTACGGTCGAACGCGACGATTTTCTGGAAACGGGCAGTAGCGGATGTTATCTTGGGATGACGGTGAAACTGTCATACTTCGATGCTTCTACCAACTATCACCGGGTTTGTCTTGGCCATTTTGAGCGCCATCATCCACGCGATTGGGCTGCTGGGCCTGCTGTACTGGCAAACACGGCAATGGCCACGGATCGAGGCGGACTTCCGCCCCCGGCGCAATCTGCCGGTGTTCTTGCTCTTGTTCAGCGTCATTCTCGGCTTGCATGTGGCCGAAATCTGCGTGTGGGCAGGCCTATACTTCTGGCAAGGATGCCTGCCCGACTTGGAAACCAGTTTCTACTTCTCGGCAACCAGCTATTCGACCACCGGTTACGGCGATATTGTGCTTTCCCAGCCCTGGCGGCTGGTGGGCGCGCTGGAATCGCTGACCGGGGTGCTGCTACTCGGTTGGTCGGCGGCCTTCTTTTTCACGGTCGTCCACCGCTTCTTCGAGATTCGCATCCGCCGCTGGCAGCGGGATGGTGGTCAGGCGGGGGTGAGCAAGCAAATCCGAAGCATCGATTAAGGAGAAGGCTTTATGCCCAAAGATCTGAGCCAGACTCTGTGGCACGGGATTGCACGAAAAGAGATCCCATGGTTTCCCTCCGTGGACGCCGACAAGTGCATCGGCTGCGAGCTGTGCTATGTGACCTGTGGCATCTGGCCTCGGCGCTCGCCGCCAGCAGCAAAGCCTGCATACAGGCCATGGCCGACAAGGCTAAGATGCAAAGCATTGCGCCGGAAAAAGTGCTGGAGACGTTTCGGATTGTGCGGTTTGCGCTGGCAACGAAGGTCCTTGGGGACGCGGAGCCAATATTCGAAGCGCTGCAGAAATCATAAGACCCACGCCCTGCGTCGGTTTTCTTAGTGGAAAAGAGAATGTCTATGAAGAAGTTTGAGCCGAATTACCTGAGATGGGTATTACCAGTTCTGATAATCATCTTAATGATGGTGTGGCTGGGCGGCAGTTTCCATCGCGGGAACATTCAACCCGGCAAGGTAAAAGCTGCGGAAACCAGCGCCAGCGGCCTGCCACTCTACACGGTTTCGATGCAAACCGCTCCGCAAATTGCGGAAGCAGTTGGCACGGTACAGCCACAGTTCAAGAGCACTGTTTCCGCCCGCGTGACCGCCAATATTATCGAGTTGCCGGTTGCGGCCGGCCAGCATGTGCATAAGGGAGACGTGCTGGTCCGGATGGATGACCGTGACTTGCGCGCGAAAAGACAGCAGGCGCAGGAGGCGCTTCGCCGCGCCGAAGCCACCCAGGATCTGGCGCAGAGCGACTTCGAGCGCGACAAGCCCTTATTTGAAAAGGCCGTCATCCCCAAGTCGGAATTTGATCAGACCACGCTGCGGATCAAAACCTCCACCGCTGATGTAGCCGCCTTGCAACAGGCTCACCATGACGCCGATGTCACGGTCGGTTACGCTGTCATCCGCAGTCCCTACGATGGAATCATCATCGACAAGCTGTCCGACGTGGGCGATCTGGCAGCTCCGGGCAAACCGCTCCTGACCATGTACGAGAGCGGACGGCTGTGGCTGGAAGCGGCGGTGCCGGAGGAACAGGCGAGCGGCCTGCGCATGGGCAAAACCTACCAGGTGCGCTTGGATTCGCTTGACAAGCAAATGGAAGGACGGCTGGTGGAAATTGTTCCATCGGCCGATCCTTCCAGCCGCACCATCACCGCGCGCGTCGCGATTCCGCGCGCAGAAAACGTCTTTCCCGGCTTATTCGGGCGAATGCTCATTCCTATTGGCCAACGACAGCGCATCGTCGTTCCGGCGCAGGCCGTATTGCGCGTGGGCCAACTCACCATGGTGGATGTAAGCGAAGCTGGAACGCTGCGCCGCCGCTCGGTGCAAGTGGGGCCTCAGATCGGCGATCAGATCGAAATTCTTAGTGGCCTTGTCCCAGGCGAGAAAGTTTCCCTGGCTCCCCGGAAGGAACTGCAGCCGTGAAACAGCAAGGTGAAGGCGTAACGATTCGAGTCGTCCGCGCCTTCCTGGAATCACATCTTTCGATTGTTTTGATTCTGCTGGCGCTGGTGGCGGGCGGAGTGGCCCTGGTGGTTACCCCGCGGGAAGAAGAACCGCAGATCGTCGTCCCCAACGCAGACATTTTCCTCTCGTATCCCGGCCACTCGGCGGAAGAAATCGAAAAATTGGTTTCCTCACCCATGGAGCGCTATATCTACCAGATCGACGGGGTCGAGTACGTCTATTCGCGCTCCATGCCGGGACAAAGCATTGTCACGGTTCGCTTCTACGTGGGCCAGGATCGCGAGCGCAGCCTGGTGAAATTAAGCAAGTGGCTCGATCAGAACGCCGACAAGATTCCCGCGGGAGTGACCGGTTACGTCGTAAAACCTCGCGAGACGGATGATGTTCCCATCGTCACCTTCACACTCACCAGTTCGAAGCGCGATGACTATGAGCTTCGGCGCATCGCCGAAGAGGTGCAGAACCGGCTGCAATCCGTGCCCAATACCGGCATCAGCTTCATCGTGGGGGGCCGCCCGCGCACGGTTCTCGTTCGCCTTGACGCGGAGCGGATGGCGGGATTTCATATCGCTCCCTTGGACATCTACCGCGCGTTGGCAGGAACGGACAGCAACCTGCAGGCCGGTTCCTACACCCGCGAAGATCGCGATATCCGCGTCGAAACGGGGCGATTCTTTGCCAGCAAGTCGGACGTCGATTCACTCGTTGTCGGCGTATCCGGCGACCGGCCCGTTTATTTGCGCGATGTGGCGGACGTGACGGACGGCCCCGGGGAAGTGACCGATTATGTCCGCTTCAGCCAAGGTGCCGCGTGGAATCTGAACGAACACCCGGGATCGGCGGGCTCTTGGATCGGCAGTGCCAATCACCCGAAACAGCCGCTGCTTTCCGAAGAGCCAGCCGTCACGATTGCCATTGCAAAGCAGAAAGGCGCGAACAACGTCACCGTCGCTCATGCCGTGCTGGCCCGCATGGAGCAGATCAAGCGCGAGGTGCTGCCGGAAGACATTGAGATGGCGGTCACCCGGAACTATGGCATCACCGCGGATGATAAGGTGAACGAACTGGTCGAGGGTCTGCTGGTTGGTATTGTCGTGGTCATCGCGCTGCTCACCATTGGAATGGGCTTTGCCGAAGCGATGGTGGTCGCGGTTGCCGTGCCTTGCGTGTTTGGTTTTACCCTGGCGGCCAACTACCTGTTCGGTTTCTCGATCAATCGCGTGACCCTCTTTGCCTTGACAGTGGCACTCGGCCTGCTAGTCGACGATCCTATCGTGGACGTTGAGAACATTCACCGCCACTTCCGCATGGCCGGAAGAGCGACACATCAAATTGTTTTGGAAGCCGTCAACGAAGTGCGGCCTCCCCTGATTGCCGCCACCATCGCGGTCATGATTTCCTTTTCGCCTCTCTTCTTCGTTACCGAGGAGATGCATGACTACCTGCGGCCCATGGCCGTGAATGTTCCCATGACCATGCTGATGTCCATGCTCGTCTCCTTCACCATTACGCCGTGGCTGGCCTATCTGATCATGCGCCGCCGCTACGAGCCGGGCAAAGATGGCAAAGCGCCGCCAAAAGAGACAGGCGAGGCCGACGTAAAGCAGATGTGGACCTACCGCGTGTTCCGTCCGCTGCTTGAGCCGCTGCTGGCACGGCGACGGAACGCCTACCTTTTTCTTGGCATCATTGTCGTGGCGTTCTTTGGGAGCCTGCTGCTGGTTGGGACGCGTCGGGTGAAACCCAAGCAGTTGCCCTTCGATAACAAGGACGAATTCCTTCTTGTGTTGGACATGCCCAGCGGGACAAGCCTCGAGCGCACCGACGCCGCCGCCCGCGACTTCGAAAACTTTCTGCAGACCGTTCCTGAAGTGACAGACTTCGAATCCTACGTCGGCGCGGCTTCGCCGTTCGACTTCAATGGCATGTCGCGCCGCTATTTCCTGCGGCAGTCGCCGAATAAGGGCGACATTCGCGTGAACCTGATCCACAAGACGGACCGGGCTTCGGGAAGCCATGAGATTACCTTGCGGTTGCGCGATGAACTGACTGCAATTGCCCAACAAGACGGAGTAAAGCTGAAGATCGTCGAACTTCCTGCTGGTCCGCCGGTGATGTCCACCGTGGTGGCGGCGGTTTACGGCCAGCCGGGTGATAGCTACGAAAACCTGATCCAAGCGGCCCAGACCGTGAAGCACAGGATGCGGCAGGAGCCGGGTGTTGTGGACTTGGACGACACCGTCGAAGAGAACCAGGAAAAATACATCTTCACCGCGGATAAGATCAAGGCCGCCCTAAATGGCGTCCAGACCGACGACATCAATCGCACCGTGCGCTTGGCCTTGTCTGGCGCAGACGCCGGAACGGTTGCGGTGCCGGCGGAACGGAATCCTCTCCCCATTGTGCTCTGGCCCGAGCGTGCGAACCGCTCCAGCACCGACGATCTTTCCCGGATTTACGTGCGCGGTCAAAAAGGTAACCTGGTCCCTATTTCGCAGTTGGGGAACTGGCGCCAGGAGATCGAGAACAAGACCATCTATCACCGCAATCTGGAGCGGGTGGTTTACGTGACCGCGGAAATGGCCGGTCGGCCCCCGGTCGAAACCATCCTGGACATCCGTGCCGACCAGCGCACACCTGAACAACTCGCTGCCCAGGGGCATCCCGAGCGCAACGCCACCCCGCGGCCGCTGAACACGCGAACGTTGTTCAAGAAGGGCGGTGGCGTCCCCTGGGCTGTCCCGAACGGCATCAGGCTACAGTGGTGGGACGAAGGCGAGATGCGCCTCACTGTCAACATCTTTCGTGATCTCGGCATCGGCTTTTTGGGCGCGTTGCTGGCGATTTACATCCTGCTGAGCCAGCAAACCGGCTCCTTCCGCCTGCCCATCGTCATTATGATGGCGATTCCTCTCATGGTCATCGGCGTGATGCCGGGATTCTGGCTGCTCAATCATCTTGGCACACGGCAGGTCGGCGGTTACCCAGACCCACTGTTCTTCACTTCCCCGGCCATGATCGGCATGATCGCTCTCGCCGGCATTGTGACTCGGAATTCCATCATCATCGTGGATTTCGTGCACATTGCCTTGGCCCGCGGACGCACGCTGATTCAGGCGTTGATCGAGAGCTGTTCGGTTCGTTTGCGCCCGATTCTTCTGACCTCCGGCGCCGCGATGCTCGGCGCCTGGCCGATCACCAAGGACTCCGTGTTCGCCGGTTTGGCCTGGTCTCTGATTTTTGGCCTGTTTGCCTCCACGATTTTTAGCCTGTTGGTCATCCCTGTTGCCTATCACCTGATGTACGAAAAGGAGCCTGGACATGGCTTGCCCGAAAACTTCCATTTGAGGGAGATGGCGTCGGGGTCAGTGACGGCGGATGCGGGAGGAGCAGAATGAAATTTGCCGTTGCATTGATTGTGATTTTCATTTTCATAGCCGGTTCGCTGCCAGCCCAACAGCAGCCAGCACCGGTTGAACTCACGCTGCAGCAGGCGGTCTCTTTTGCCCTCGAACACAATCCTGACTTGAACTCGGCGGTGGCTGAGACCACAAAGCGCCAAGGCAACGTCACCACGGCGCGCTCCGCGTTGCTCCCGGAACTCGATGCGACGGGCGATTTTGGTCAAAGCCGCCTTGAACATGGCTATCCCGGCGGCACACCGCCATCCGTCCTGCGCTTTGCACAGACCACCTATTCCGCCAACGCCGACCTACACCTGATGGTCTGGGATTTTCAAAACACTTCATTCGAACTTGCTGCCGCACGCGAAAGGCTTTCGGCAGCTCGGGTTCTATCCGATCGCAAGAAGCAGGAAGTCATTTTCCAAGTCGCGCAATTGTATCTGCAGTCGCTTACCTATCAGGACCTGTTGCATGCAGCCGATCTCACCCGCAAGAGCCTCAGTTCCCTGCTGGATCGCACCAACGAACTCGTGAAGGCCGGCCGGGCGGTGCCAGTCGATGCCTTTAAGATTCAAACGCAGATTGCGCAGATTGACAGCGATTCAGCTACTTTGGAGGCGGGACGTCAAGCCACACTCAGTTCACTCGCCGCCGTTATGGGTTACGAAGGGCAACTGCCCACTTTGGCGTACTCGCCTGCAAACGAGACCGCTCCCGCTCAAAACGAAGATCAACAACAATTGGTGCAAACTGCTTTGCAGCAACGCCCCGATCTGAAAGCCGCCGGCTTTGATACAAAATCCGCCAATGACCTGGAGAGCGCGGCGCGCCGCTCTTACTGGCCAAGGGTTGATTTTCATGCCTCTGCAATCCAATACGGCGGAGTGAATCCCGTGGGGTTCCCGACATTGATCGGACAGCTTCTGCCGGGGCTTCCCGTGCCGAATTCTACCACTCCCAGCGGTGTCAATGACTGGATGGTGGGCCTTCACATTGCCGTGCCACTTTTTGACGGTGGCCGCCGCAGGGGACAAATCCAGGCTGCTGCCGCCCAGGCGGAACAGGCCCACCTTGCCGAGCAGAAGCTCGGCCTGAATGTCGCCCGCGAGGTCCGGACCTCCTCTGCAGAACTGCAGAGCGCTCAAGTGCGCGTCAAGGCGATGCAGGAAGCGGTCGTGCAAGCTCAAGAGATCCTGAAGAACGAACAGGCAAAGTATGAGGTCGGCCGAACGGTGATTAACTTCGTGCTGGAAGCCGAGGCGGGCGTGCTCAACAGCCAATCTCTGCTGCTGCAGGCGCAGCGCTCAGAATCCATTGCAAGTCTCGCACTGGAATTAAGCCTCGGAAGAATTGGACCGGATTCAGAGCACTTGAAGTAGGAATCGAAATCATATTCCTGGAGTGGACATGCTTTGTGAACGGGTCTGGCGGAATGATCGTTCCAACGCGCCGCAGGTGCATTCTTTGATCCAGGAGCGCATGAATGGCAACGAACTATTTCTGGGAATTTCTGGCTTGAAGTTTTGCCAGTCGCCCTGTCGCCTCTAGAGGTGGGAAAAAAGGATGTTCGTCGCAAACGCCCACAGGCAGGCAAGAGCGGCCATATACAAGAACTGCACGACGGGCCACTTCCAGCTGTTTGTCTCCCGCTTGACCACCGCCAGGGTAGATGTGCATTGAAGGGCAAAGGAGAAAAATACGAGCAGGGCTGCTGCTCCTCCCGGAGCGAGGTCGTGCCGCAAAGCTTCCTGCAGATTCAGGCTTCGTGTTCCGGGATCCGCGCCATAGAGAGTTCCGAACGTACCGACAACCACCTCCCTTGCAAAGATCGAAGTAGTCAAGAGGAACCGTCCTTAGCCCTGTTGTTTGGATTCAAGTACTTATACGACGGCTGCGGAGCCCGTATTCGGATCAGCAAGTTCTGGTCAAATGGAGCTAACTCAGATTCACCTTCTCTTTTGTCAGCGCCGGTGCAAAAATCCCCATAGTGCCGATTGAAAATTCCCCACCCCCTGGTGTGGTAAACCGGGACCGACTCCACTTCACCGGGAGGAGGTTCCTAAACTTGTTAAGGGGGCGAGACGTGCAAGAACTCAACGAACTACAACGGCAAGGGATGAGCATCCAGGCGATCAGCGAGCTGACCGGCTGGGATCGCAAGACCATACGCAAGTACCTGCGGGCACCGGGGGCGGCGCCGGAATACGGCCCACGCCCGGCGCCGCCCAGCAAGCTCGACGCGTTTAAGCCGTATTTGGAGGAGCGGCTGCGCGCGGGCGTGTGGAATGCGCGAGTGCTGCTGCGCGAACTGCGCGAGCGGAACTATCCGGGCGGCTACACGATTCTGACCGACTGGCTGCGGCCGCAGCGCCGCGGGGCCCGGGTGGTGGCGGTGCGGCGCTTCGAGACGGCGCCGGGCAAGCAGGCGCAAGTGGACTGGGGGCATCTGGGCACGCTGGAGATGGCCGGCCAGGAGCGCCAGTTGCACGGCTTCACCTTCACGCTGGGCTACAGCCGCAGGCTGGTGGCCGAAGCGGCGCTGGACCAGAAGCTGGGAACGCTGCTGCGCCTGCACGAAGCCGCCTTCCAGGAGATCGGCGGCGTACCCGAGGAGATTCTCTACGACCGCATGAAGACGGTGTGGCTGGGAACCGACGAACGCGGCGAGATCGTCTGGCACCCGGTGTTTCAGGACTTCGCGCGCTACTGGGGCTTCACGCCGCGGTTGTGCCGGCCCTACCGGGCGCAGACCAAGGGCAAGGTGGAAGCGGGGGTGAAGTACGTGCGGCGGAACTTTCTCTGCGGCTTGCAGGGACGCGAGCCGGGCAGCCTGAGCGATCTGAACGCGCAGTTGCGCGAATGGGTTGCGACGGTGGCCAACCAGCGCGTGCATGGAACGACGCATGAGCAAGTGGCGGTGCGCTGGGACGTCGAGCAGTTCAGCTTGCAGCCGCTGGCCGGGCAGCCGCCCTATCCCTACGTGGATGGCGAACTGCGCAAAGTGGCCCGGGATGCCTACGTGGACTGGCAAGGCAGCCGGTATTCGGTGCCCTGGCAGTATGCGGGCCAGGACGTGTGGGTGCAGGAGTGTGCGGGGGAAGTGGGCATCCGCACGGGGCACGAACGGATCGCGGCGCACGTCAAAGCGCAGCGCAAGCACAGCGTGCTGACCTTTCCGCCGCACCACCAGGGGATTCCGCTGGGCGCGCGCCGGGCGGAGGGCAAGATCCTGATCCACTTGCGGCAGGGCGCGCCGGTGGTCGAGAAGCGCTCGCTGGCAGCCTATGAGCGCGTGGCCAATGGAGGCGGGCGATGAACACGACGATCGAACGCTTGCACAGTGCGCTGGAAACGCTGGGACTGAAAACGGTGGAAGCCCGGCTGGAGAACCTGCTGGAACAGGCGTCCAAGCAAGAACCGAGCTACGCGGACTTTCTGGGCGAACTGCTGAGCTGCGAGATCGAAGCCCGCAGGACGCGCTATCTGCGGGCCCGTTTGCAGCTGGCGCATCTGCCCTTCGTGAAAACCTTCGAGCAGTTCGAGTTCGGCTTTCAGCCTTCGCTCGATGAACGGCAGATTCGGGAGTTGCGTTCGCTGCGCTTCGTCCACGAAGCCAGCAACGTGATTTTCCTGGGGCCGCCGGGAGTGGGGAAAACGCACTTGAGCGTGGCGCTGGCCGAGGAGGCCATCCGCTCGGGACTGGGCGCGTATTTCATCACCGCGCACGATCTGGCGGCGGACCTGGGGCGGGCCTACCGCGAAGGGCGGCTGGACCGCCGGATGCGCGTGTACCTGTCGCCGAAGGTGCTAGTGATCGACGAAGTGGGCTATCTGCCGCTGGACGATCTGGGAGCGACGATTTTCTTCCAGTTGATCAGCGCGCGGTATGAACGCGGGAGCATCATCCTGACCTCGAACAAGAGCTACGGGGACTGGGGTTCGATCTTCGGCGACTCGATCATCGCCACGGCGATCCTGGACCGGCTGCTGCACCACTCGACGACGATCAACATTCGCGGCGAGAGCTACCGGCTGAAGGACCGTCGCAAGGCCGGACTGGTGCCGCCGCGCGGACAGGACGGGGCGGAGGGCGCGCCCCGCTCCTTGGCCTCGGACTCCGTTGCGCCCAAACCGCGCCAAAAACCGGCGCTGGGCTCCACTCCGTCCGAGGCCAAGGAGGCCCATCGATGAGCTTCAGGGGTGGGGAATTTTCGACCGGTACAATGGGGAATTTTCAATCGGAATTGACACTTTTCAGTATTCACTGCCATTTGCCATCATTCATCACTATTTGCATGACACCTACATGACACCAGTTGCTAGCACTAGTTTGCCGTCCTGCATGTCCCAGCCCGAAAAAGGGCATCAAGTCGCATCCGGTGCCCCAATAGATGTAAACCAAGTGTATTTAATTGCTTACGATCCTCTTGGCTCCTATTAACCTGAATTCCGAAGTTGAAGAGGGATTTCTTCGCTCCGGGACGGCAACCCTTCGGGGCTCAGGGCAAGGAAGCGCCGGCCCTCCGGTCCCTTCGACCTCACTCAGGGCAGGCGAAATGACAGATTTTGGGCGGTGGAGGATGTGGGGGCATCCAACTTCGGCGAAGTTGGGTCTTCACATGATAAGCATTTGAAACAAAACGAGATGCGCTTGCCTGTAATTGGTCAACTTCGGGATTCAGGCTGAGTGTCCCTCAAGCAAAAGCATGCGCGTGGAAAACTCTCCCTGTAACAATTTCCCCGATTCTGCATTCTTTCTTTGACGTGCCACGCGGGAATCCGCGCGGACACGGCTGGGAGGCTGGGCGCGCGGTAACAAATACTGGTTTCCGGTAGAGAAGGAGTGGAATCTAATGTCTAATTTTGCTCCGAAAAGCATTCTGTGTCCTGTCGACTTGAGTCCCGCTTCGCCTACAGTTCTCCGCTGGGCCAGCCTTTTTGCGGGGGTGTACGGCGCTCGCGTCGAACTTCTTCATGCCGATTGGTTTGAATATCCCCCGTATTTTCTTCCTTCCCAGACGCAAGAGTTATCCGAGGTCGCCAGACGAAACCGTAAGGTTCTCCAAGAGAGTCTGGCCAAACTTATAAAGGAGAACTTTGGCAAGGACATCGCCTACCAGATCACCACTCTGGACGGCCATCCGGTCCAGACGATCCTCAACCATGCCGCAAAAACGAAGCCAGACCTCATCGTTATGGGGAGCCACGGACGGAGCGGAATTGTGAGAATGAGACTCGGCTCTGTGGCGGAAGACGTTGTACAGCAGGCAGACTTGCCCACGCTCGTTGTTCGGGCGCCGGAGAACAAACCGGTACCGGCAAAACTCTCACGGGTGCTTTGCCCGGTCAATTTCAATGAACAGTCGAAGCAAAACCTCGCGCTATCGGCGGAAGTCGCTTCCGCTTTTGGAGCGCAACTCCTGGTTATGCACGCCGAGGAAGAGGGGCACAGCCCAGCAATGAGCCAGAAACTACTCTGCGACTGGGTGCCGCCAGAGGCTCGGGGCCATTGTGAATTGCTCGAGGTCGTGCGTCAGGGTAATGCCCCGGAACAGATCCTCATGGCAGCCCACGAGCATTCCGTGGATATAATCACCCTAAGCGCCATGCACCGACGGTTTCTTGATTTCACGGTGATTGGCACGACAACGGAGAAAGTGATACGGCACGCCGATACGGCCGTTCTGGTCCATCCAGCAGGAATCGAGGCTGCAAAATGAGTGACGCACTGAAACTGCTTCTGTTTGCCGTAGCCTACATCGTCGCAATGAAATGGGTGCTGCCAAGGCTAGGTGTGCCCACTTGAATGTCCGATTCTTGCAACGTCGCGGGACGACGTAAAGGTTCTGATGGTGACAAAGCAGCCACACCGGGAGCCCCTTCCGCCCCTGGAAGGTTATGAAAACCATGCAAAATTCCATCGCTTGCGCTTACGGTGACGTGCGGCCCACAACCTTACGTTTTGAGGAAGCCGTCGCAAAAGTAGAAGGGGCTCTAAAGGTTGAGGGGTTCGGAGTGCTCTGCCTGATCGACATACGGGCAAAACTAAAGGAAAAACTGGGAACTGACTTTCCCAAATACGTCATCCTCGGCGCCTGCAATCCGCCCTTGGCCCATCAAGCACTGCTGCGTGACATCAATCTGGGGCTTCTCTTGCCTTGCAATGCCATCGTGTATGAACAGAGCTCCCGAGTCCACATTGGGGTGGTCGACGCCGCAAGGATGCTGAGCGTGGCCGATCATCCGGAAATGGAAGGCCTGGCCCGCCAGGTGAATGAGAAGCTCAGCCGTGCGCTGGATGCAGTGGCTCCTCGGCCAGCGCCGTAGATCAGCTCGCAGCACCACGCTCGATTTGTGTTTTCGATTTTTGGAGTGCCACCATGAGTAAATCAATCGCGGAGAATCCAATGGCTCCCGCCGAGAGATATGACGTTCTCGCTTTTGGGGCGCATCCCGACGATCTTGAGGCTGTCATGGGCGGCATGACCGTCAAGCTCGTCCGACAAGGCCTTTCGGTGCTCTACGTGGATCTCTGCGATGGAGAACCCGCACGCCACGCACCACGAGGCGAGCGTCACAAGCAAGCACTCAAGGCAGCCGAAATTCTCGGAGTCCATCGCACGGCACTGGCATTTCAAGACCGCTTAATCGACGACACTGTTCTTGCAAGGCTCCAGGTTGCCGTGCTGTTGCGGAAGCACCGGCCGCGGATCGTATTCACGACTTCAGGTGCAGGCGTGCACCCGGACCACGGCGCTGTTACCAACATTGTCACGAATGGCGTGTTTTACGCGCGGCTGCCGAAGTGGGACGAAATTGCAGAAGGTGAGCTCCTGAAGGATACGGAACCGCTCGAAATCGAACGCTTCTTCTTTGGTCACTGCAGGATGGAACCAGTCTGGGACCGCTTCGACTTTGCTGTAGACGTCAGCTCCGTCTACGACATTAAATTGGCTGCCCTTCGCGCTTATGAGTCTGTCTTCAGCGGGGAGCAGGCAAGCTTGTTGGACAATTACGACGCCGAGGACCGGTATGTCGGTAGTCTTGTAAACGTCCGTTATGCAGAGGCGTTTCGATCACGAAGCCCTTTACTAGTGGATAGTCCTGCAGTATTTCTGAAAACGAGATTTGGTTGAGCCCCGCTTTGGCTAATCCCTGCGTTTTCCCGGGACCAACAATCCCCGGAATTCTTGCCGTTCAGCTTTCGACGGACTGTGGCGTAATTGGACATTAGTTGGGCCCTTAGGCGGAGAGTATTTTCGGAAACTCCTGCCTTGAGGATTCACCGAAGCGCTGGCCGCGCTCAAAAGTGGGAAAAGAGAAAGTTGGTCACGAAAGCGCCAGCGTAGGCTAATGTGGCCATATACAAGAACTGCGCGATAGGCCACTTCCAGCTGTTTGTCTCCCGCTTGACCACCGCAAGGGTAGATGTGCATTGGAGGGCAAAGGCAAAAAATACGAGCAGGGCTGCCGCTCCTCCCGGAGCGAGGTCGTGGCGCAAAGCGTCCTGCAGATTCAAACTTCGTGTTCCGAGGTCAGTACCGTAGAGCGTTCCAAACGTTCCGACGATCACCTCCCTCGCAAAAATGGAAGTAATCAGACCTATGCCCACTCGCCAGTTAAAGCCGAGGGGCTGGATGAATGGCTCCAGTCCATGCCCCAGTCGTCCAATCACGCTCTCGTGAAGTGCTGGCGGCCTCCCACCCACGATAGGCAAGTTGGCGAGGAGAGCCAAAACGGTAGCCACGATCAGGATAACCGTACCGGCGCTCTTTGTGAAAACCCAAGCACGCTCTGCGGATCGAATCACAATCGAACGTAATGTTGGCAAACGGTACTCGGGCAGTTCGAGCACAAATGGCATTCCCGATGAACGCAGGATCGACGATTTCAATATGGCAGCCGTAACAAGCGCAGCGAGAAATCCAAGTACATAAAGTCCCAGCATTGCCGCTCCCCGGTAACCGAGTAACGGGCCTAACAAAGCTTTTTCTGGCACGAAGGCCGCAATAATAAGAGTAAAAATCGGAAGGCGTGCCGAGCAGGTCATGAAGGGAGTGATCAAAATCGTTGCCAGTCGATCGCGTTTGTTTTCAATCGTTCGAGTCGCCATGATTGCCGGCACGGCACACGCATAGGCCGACAACAAAGGAACAAACGACTTGCCGTTCAGCCCGACTCTTTGCATGGTTCTATCGGCAATCAGTGCTGCTCTTGCCAGATATCCAGTGTCTTCCAGAATCGTGATGAACAAGAAAAGCACAAGGATTTGTGGCACGAAAACGAGAATGGAACTCAAGCCCCTCCAAACTCCGTCATACAAGATGGATCGAAGAAAGCCTTCTCCAAGCCAAGAGAATACCAGTTGGCCCAAATGATTCAGGAAAGTTTGAGATCCGTTACTCAGGGGCTGGCCAATGGCGAAAACTACTTGAAACAGCAGGACTACGACCAAGGTGAAAATGACGGGGCCCCAGATCGCGTGCAACAGGATTTGGTCGAGACGGCGTGACCATTTCGAAGGAATTGGAGGCTTGTACCCCGACTCTCTCCCTACCTGCGCCGCCCATCGGTGACACGCGCCTGGATCCTGCAGAACGGTGAGTGCTCTGTTCGCTGTTGCAGAAGATTCTCCCTTCAAGTAACCCGTGATTGCCTCAATCCCGCGGCCGTCCACCGCTGAGACAAGTGCAACGGGAACACCCAGTTGCCCGGCGAGTTTTGCAAGGTCGATACTGCCACCGCGCTTGGCCAAAAGATCGGCCATATTCAGAACGACGAGTGCGGTCAGCCCTGTTTGCAGTACTGCCGGCACGAGGGTGAGATGCCGCTCTAGATTCGTGGCATCCAGCACGATCAGAACAGCATCGGGAATCGCCACCCCTGGCATCTCGCCCCGTAAAACCTGGGCAGCGATTTGTTCGTCCTCCGAATAGGCAGTCAGATCGTAGACCCCGGGAAGGTCAATCAGGGTTATTTCTTGACCCGGACTGCCCTCCAGCGTTCCTGTCCTGTGTTCGACTGTCACGCCGGGGTAGTTCGCGACCTTTTGGCGGAGCGCTGTGAGCCGGTTGAATAGGGTCGATTTCCCAGAATTTGGCGGACCCAGAATCGCGGCTATCTTAATTCCCAGGTTTGCGCTGCGAACTGCCCCGGTGGTGTGAGGGATTCTGGGCTTGGCCGGCAAACTTGTGGAGGCCCCGCTCATGCCTATTTCCGTGTGACCATGATGGCTTCCGCGGTTTCTGGACGCAGTGCAATTTGGGATTGCCCCACCTGGTAAATTCTCAATCCACTCAATGGAACCTTGCGAAAGACGGAGATAACTGCTCCTGGCACAAAACCGAAACGCATGACATAGTCCCGCAGCTTGCCTTCGAGTTGCAGATCTAGGATGACCACAGTCTCTCCTACTGGAATTTTGGAGAGGCTAAGTGGCTCACTGAATTCCCCGTTAATTGGTTTCGATTTCACCATCAATGTTCTTGCGGTTTTCTCATTGCCAGTCTAATGCGTGTGATTCCCTTGTTTCTCCTCTCATCCGCTTGAGTCCGCTCAGGTGGTTTATCCCCGGGGCTCCTCTAAAAATCCTTCGAATCAACGCGAACCCTTCGCAGGGCGGCAGCATCGGGTTGAACTGCGCTTCTGCTGACTAGAACGCCATCACTCTTCGCTCGCATAGCCCTTCTGAGAAAAACCAAGACAAACACAATCCCGGCGACGGTACCCACGACGGGGATTCCATACAACATCAATCGCCTCAACCCCTCAGGCTCTGCCAATACCTGTTGCCCGAACTGCCTCACGTAAAAGTCCCGAATCTCCTTGTCGGATTTACCGTCCAGAACCATCTGAGTGATTTCTTTGCGCATTTGAACCGCTATCTCACTCATGTGGGTGGACACTTGTCCGCCGTAGCAACAAGGAGAGAGCAGCGAGTCTTCGATATTTCGGATCCTCTCGGCTTGCTTCAAGTCAGGAGTGCTGCTTGAGTTCGTAATCAGTAGCGTGAGGCCTAGAAATAGTGTGGCAAGCATGATTCCTCCTTCCCAAACAAATGCAAGAATCGGACGGAATGCTGCCTACAGAATGGACAGATGCGGCGGTGGTTCCGTCGCCGACCTACAAATGGATCCCCTCGAACATCTGAGTTGCCGTCGGGCTGCGCCTGAGCCTGGCGCAAGTTCGTTAGGAGCGGCTAGCTTGAATTGCCTTCGTCCCACCGATTGCCGAGTAGGGTTTCCATTCGCCAACGGTGCAGGAACCTGCATCAATCGCTTCCTTCAGCCGTTTCTTGTCCGCCTGCAACTGTTCCTCGTTCTTGTACGCATCCTGGAGAAACTCGAATAGCCGCTTCTTCGTACCCTGCTTCGGATCAGCAAGGCGGTAGAAGATTCGGTAGCCGTCCCGGCGGTCCAGGACCAGACCCGAGTTCTTCAGATAGGAAAGGTGACGAGAAACATTTGGCTGTGTTGCCTCCAGGACATACTGGATGTCGCAGACACACAACTCACCATGCAACAGTAAGTTCAAGATTCGCAGCCGGTTTGTGTCAGCGAGTGCCTTGAAGTATTGTTCCAGTTCTTTCATGGGTTCCTTCCTCTTCACCTTTTATACTGCTACTCCCGCAATTTGCCGCAACCGCTCGCTCCCGATAGGAACCTCAGCCTTCCACGGAACCAGGGCCAGACGCGATGCGAACCGACTTCCGACCTCTTCAATGTAGGGAAGCTCACGCAAACCTCTTTCGACAAGCACGGGGTCGCGGAATCCATTGTTGGCGAAGCTTTGGTTGATCACCCAGGCAAACGGTTCGATCCCCGCGCGTTGCAAGTCCTCCTGAAGCTTGCCTGCTTCGTGCACCGGCGTAGCCTCGGGTAGCGTAACCAGCAAGACTTTCGTGAACTGCGGGTCGCGCAACCGAGGCAGCAGATTCTTTACTGAGTCAGGCATGTCACTCATCGAGCGCAACACGTCTCGGTGGTACGCTTCCGCGGCATCGAGCAAGAGCAACGTGTGGCCCGTGGGCGCCGTGTCCAGGACGACAAAACCCTGTTCTCCTCCAGCGACGGTTTCGGCAAACGCGCGAAAGACGGCGATTTCTTCCGTGCATGGTGAGCGCAAATCCTCTTCGAGTAGTGCTTGGCCCTGCGGGTCGAGCTGTGGAGCTGACTTGGCCATGATCTCCTGTGTATACCGGCGCGTCTCTGTTCCTGGGTCTATCCGGCTCACTTGGAGCCCCGGAACTCCCGCCTCCACGGTCGCGGCGATGTGTGCGGCAGGATCCGTGGTGCTCAGATGCACCTTATGGCCTCGGTGAGCCAACTCGACCGCGAGCGCCGCGGCGATAGTCGTTTTCCCCACTCCGCCTTTGCCCATGGTCATTACAACACCACGGCGCATCTTTTCGATTTCGTCAATGAGCGAAACGAGCGGTCCCGGGAGTCTAGTTGCTTCAACTTGCCCAGGTTCTGCTGGAGCGGGTAACGGAGAACCCGATCCAAAAACCTGTCCGAGATTGGAGACGCCCATGGGGGCAAACGGGAGCAGCGGAATCTCTAACCTGGGCAGAACTGCAAGCCGTTCTGGCATATTTTTCAGTGCCTCGTGCCCGCGATGCTCTAGAGCAAGAGCGTAAGAGTCGGCTGCGTCAGATGCCACAAAGACCGCGTTCAGGAAGAGGTACTGATTCGTGAGTCCCATCTCTGCGAGTTCGGCGCGTGTCCGGTCTGCCTCGGCAAGTGCGGACGGCTCCGGCCGGCTCACGAGCACCAAGGTCGTACTCGAAGGATCGGACAGGGTGCGAATGCTCGATTCGTACAACGCCTGTTGCGTTTGTAACCCCGAGAGAGGGCCGAGGCAAGACGTCCCGGTCGTATTTGCAGCGATGAACCCAGTCCACGCTGCGGGCAGCTTCAGCAGCCGCAGGGTGTGTCCGGTCGGGGCAGTGTCAAAGATGATGTGATCGAATTCGGAGGTTGCTCGTCGATCGCCTAAAAGCTTCGTGAATTCATCGAACGCGGCAATCTCCACTGTACAGGCGCCGGAGAGCTGTTCTTCCATGCTGGTAACCGCAGCTTCTGGCAACACGCCACGGTACGGCCCAACCACCCGTTCGCGGTACGCTCGGGCCGCAGCTTCCGGATCGATGTTGAGGGCTGACAGCCCTGTCGCGCCCGGGACCGCCATAGGTACCGATGAGAGTTGAACACCGAGAACCTCATCGAGGTTCGAGGCCGGGTCGGTGCTCACCAGGAGCACGCGCTTCCCACTTAGGGCAAGCGCAACGGCTACAGCGCACGAGAGGGACGTCTTGCCGACACCACCTTTGCCCGTGAAGAACAGAATCCGAGTGGCTTGATTGAGGAAGTCCGATGCAGTTCTCATCCGCAGCAGCCCCCCGATCCAGTGGACGGCGTTGTCGTGCTTGGCGTGCAGCAACTGGACTGCGTTATGGGCAGGCCCTTCGGTGTTTTCTCGCGTTGCAACAATCGGTTCGCGAGATTGAGCACGGAGCGCGCAGGACTCTCCTTGACCATTTGCGCGGTATCAACGGCGCGAGCCATGTCCTCGACAGAAACTCCAAGCTTGCGTGCCTTGTCGAAGTGAAACTTGAAACAGGGCTCACAATTTGACGCAATCGATGCGCCGATCGCGACCAACTCGGCCACGGCTTCCGTATACAAGCTTGGGGCTTCGTCATCCGAGAGGCCGGCGAGAGTTGCAAGCTCCTTCCGCGTTGGATAAGAACCGCGGCTTACGATGCCGTCATTCACCAAGATGAGCGGGAGGCAATCGTTACCGTATTCAGCCAGCGCCGTCTTGACCATCTCACTCGCGGCGAAAGCTTGTGGCTGCTGGGCCAAGTTAAACCGTTCGACGGCGATTCCTTGCTTTGCCAGCCACTGCAAATCGGCAGCGAAGCGGGGCAGCACAGGATCAGGGTTCGGCCCACAGACGCCGGTCGAGCAACACATGGCGGGATCAAAGACTTGTAGTTTAAGCATCGCTCAGCTCCAGTACTTGTATATTCGCATACAAGCATGTACTTATGCTACTCTCTTTCCGCTACGGGTATGTGACCGCCGTCACCAGGCTTCCCTGCCCTCTCACAACCCGTGAAGGAAGCCAATACGGCCTCGAGAAAGGTAACCACCATGCCAGAGCACTACAACATCCTCTTCCTATGCACCGGAAATTCAGCCCGTTCCATCATGGCGGAAGCCATCATGAACAGGAAGGGCTTTCCCCACTTCACCGCTTACAGCGCAGGCAGTCACGCCACCGGGCGTGTTCACCCACAAGCACTGCGGCAACTCGAGATTGCTAAACTGCCCACAGATCAGGTGCGCAGTAAAAACTGGGACGAATTCGCCAAGCCCGGAGCTCCAGAACTCCACTTTGTTTTCACGGTCTGCGATAACGCGGCCAAAGAAGTTTGCCCCATCTGGCCGGGTCAACCGATAACTGCGCATTGGGGCGTACCGGATCCTGCCGCTGTAGCGGGCACACCCGAGCAGATCGAGAAGGCTTTCCGTGAGGCATTCATGATTCTGGATCGCAGAATCAACCTGATGCTTTGTTTGCCCCTGTCCAGTCTTGACACGCTGGCCATCAAGAAGGAAATCGACCGCATCGGACAGCAATGAGAACTTTGCATCGAGCACATGCGAGCGAGGAATTAGGACGTAGTGTGAATCGTTTCGACGCCGTTCGTTCGCAAGCGCTATCGGCTCCAGGGATCATAGATCGAAGTGTGAGGCGGTGGGGCCATGTCCGGTTTATTCTCGGCTTTTTACAGATGTTCGGAGCTGCCTTCTCACTGGGTCTCCTTGTTTTCGACGGGATTACCCCGCTGGCGCTGAGTGCGGTGTTAATCACAGGAATTTTTACCACCATCAGCATCCTTCTCTTCCGAGTATGGAAACGAGGAGGAAACTCCAGTCGGACAGGGGGAACAAATTGTTTGTAATCAGACCCCAGCTCAAAACGCTTCAGTGGCATTCGAATGAATTTTCCAGATTCATCGTCGGGAGAGTCTGAGGGCAGAAAACAAAATGCAACGGATTTTGTACATCGCTAGCCTAGCAGGACTGTTTTTAATCATCACGCTCTGCCTCTCATGTTCGAACAATCAATCCAGTTCTTCCTATGTTAGCGAGCGAGTCGAAGACTTGAAAAAGCAGACTGGGGATTCCGATGAAGGTAATCAGGGTTCCGGGGTCGCTGTGATCAGAGGTCGGAGCGAAGCGACGCTGGCAGTGGGATTGTCGCGAAAGTGATTACGATCGTCAAGTAGGAGTTTGTTGTTGTTG